>Ga0068862_100000760_pt1 | contig 32168 bp, 30 predicted proteins | sample KBSSwiS52_FD_66598 | JGI IMG/M metagenome (GOLD analysis project Ga0068862, IMG submission 66598) | Switchgrass rhizosphere microbial communities from Kellogg Biological Station, Michigan, USA - KBS Switchgrass S5-2 | ecosystem: Host-associated > Plants > Roots > Rhizosphere > Soil ... | reverse complement strand
GGGTCGACGTCCTCGTCAACAACGCCGGCATCGCGCCGCTCTACCCGGACCCGCTGGGCCTCACCGAGGAGCTCTGGGAGAAGACGATGGCGGTCAACGTCAAGGGCCCTTACCGGCTCACCGCAAAGGTCGCGACGCGGATGGCCGAGGGCGAGGGCGGCTCGGTGATCAACATCTCCAGCGTCGGCGCCACCCTGGTCCGCGGCGACTCGCTCGCCTACGGCGCCGCGAAAGCGGGGTTGAACGCGCTGACGGTCGGCTTCGCGGAAGCCTTCGGCCCGAAGGTCCGGGTCAACTGCATCATGTGCGGGCCGTTCGCGACCGACATCTCCGAGCACTGGGACTGGGACGCGTTCGAGCACTCGGCCCGAGCCTTCGCGCTACGCCGCGCCGGCCAGCCGCCGGAGATCGCCGGCGCCGCCCTCTACTTCGCCTCCAACGCCTCGAGCTTCACGACCGGGACGATCCTGCCGGTCGACGGCGGCCAGTCGAGCGCCCGCCCCGACAGCGGCGACGCCGGCCAGTTCACCTCAAATTGAACTAAACTCACTTCGGGAACGGAGAGAGACGACGAGGGAGGTTGCGATGGCGAGGGAGATCAAGGACGTCCGCTACGACTACTCGGGCCGGGTCGTGCTGGTCACCGGCGCCGCCCGCGGCCAGGGCCGTGCCCACGCGCTCGGCTTCGCCGCCGCCGGCGCCAGCGTCGTCGCCTGCGACATCGGCGCCGACATCGAGGCGATCCCCTACCCGCTCGGCACCGAGGCGGAGCTGACGGCAGTCGCCGCCGAGGTCGAGGAGCTCGACGCCCGCTGCCTGCCGATCGTCTGCGACGTACGCAGCCAAGAGGCGGTCGAGGCGATGGTCGGCCAGGCGATCGCCGAGTTCGGCCAGGTCGACATCGTGATCCACAACGCCGGCGTCAACAGCGCCGCCGAGCTCGAGGAGATGGCCCCGGAGACCTGGAGCGCGGTGATCGACACGATGCTGGGCGGCGCCGCCAACTGCGCCAAAGCGGTGATCCCCGGGATGAAAGAGCGCGGGCGCGGGAAGATCCTCTTGACCGGCTCGGTCGAGTCGTTCATCGCGCTCTCCAAAAACGCCCACTACGCCGCGGCCAAGCACGGCCTCCTCGGCTTCACCCGGGCGTTGGCGATCGACCTGGCGCCACACGGAATCAACGTCAACCTCGTCTGCCCCGGCGGGATCGACACGCCGATGCTGCAGATCATCGACACCGCGCCGGACTGGATGGACGAAACCGCGGCGCTGACCGGCGCCTGGAACCTCTTCGACCGCGAGGCGATGCTCGATCCGGAGGAGATCACCCACGCGATGCTGTGGCTCGCCTCCGACGCCGCCGACTTCGTCACCGGCACCTCGCTGGTGGTCGACGCCGGCTTCCTCCTCGCCTGAGCCGCTTGCGCTGTTCCTTATGTCCGACAAGCGGACAAAAGGAACAGCTCAGCGGGGGTCAGCCGGCGATGCGGTCGGAGTGGAAGGTGTCGAGCCAGAGGCGGAGGCGGCCCTCGGCGTCGCGGCGGCGCACGCAGAGGTACTTGCCGGCGTCCTCGAACGGCTCCTCCCCGGGCATCGTCACGGTCATCGTGTAGTCGCCGACCTCGGCGACGGCGTCGCCGATCTCCTCGATGCGGGTCGGCCGCATCACCGGCCCGCTGATCCGCGGGCCCTGCTCGAAGTAGGCGCGGATCTCCTCGTGTCCGTTGGCCGCCGGGGCGCCGGGCGCCAGCATCACCGCCTCGGCGTCGAAGGCGTCGGCGACGCCCTCGAGGTCGCCGGCCGACAACGCCGCGCAGAACGCGGCGTTGCCGGCTTCCACCTCCTCCCGCAACGAGTCGGCCATCGCTATTTGACCTGCCAGAGTTCTTCGAACTGTTCCTGGAACCCTTCGGGCCCGGGCCATTCGCCTTCGGGGTCTTCGAGCAGCGCTTCGCCCGCTTCGGGACCGACGTTCACGTAGGTCGGCAGGCCGCCGGTTTCCTCGTATTTTTCGAGCGGCATGCCGACCGCCAACCGGGCCGCGGCGTCCATGCTGAGCCAGCCGGCGAATTCCTGCGCCTGCGAGGCCCAGGCAGCGACGTTGCCTTTCGCGAGTTCGTCGGCGACTGGTTTGTTGGCCTGGACGCCGACCAGCTTCACCTTTTCGTTTAGCCCCGCCGCCTGCAACGCCGAGTAGACGCCGGCCGAGAGGTCGCCGAAGGTGAACTCGATGTAGTCGACGTCGGGGTGCGACTGCAGGAAGGCGACGATCTTGTTCGTCACTTTGCCTTCGCCGATGTCTTCGACCGTGACCGGGATTTCGTCGAGACTGCATTCGGGGCAGTTGGCTTCGAACTCCGCTTCGATCGCTTCCACCTCGGCGGTGAGGATCGGGTATTCGGGGATCACGACCGTGACCATGTTGGCCTTGCCGCCGGAGTCGTTGATCACCCAGTCGGTGATCTGCTTCGCGGCTTCGTAGTCGGGGTAGTTGGCGTACTGGGTGTAGAGGCCGTTTTTTTCCGGTTCGGGCGGCGTCGTGTCGAAGCCGCTGAAGATCGGGATTTCCTTCTGGATCGCCTCTTTTGCCTGCGCTTCGAAGGCCGCGGGTGGGATTCCGGTGATGAAGATGTAGTCCGGGTTCTTGTTCAGCGCCTGCTGCACGCCGTCGGCGGCTTTCAGGGTTTCGTAGTTGATCTGTTCGAAGCCCCAGCCGAGCGCCGCAGCGGAGTTCTTGTAGCCAGCGCTGAGGTATCCCTGGCAGGCGGGCAGCCCGCAGGCCAGCCAGATCACGTTTTTCTTCGGCGGCTTCGATTTGAGCGGTTCGGTAATCGGGATTTCGGTCGGCGGTTCCGTCGGCGGTTCGGGGACAAGCGCAGTGCCGGATTCGGATTCGCCGGATTCGCTCGATTCGCCGCCTTCTTCGCTGACGGTCGAGCTGGCCCCGCTGCTTTCCGAGCCGCTCGAGCTGCTCGAGGTGCTGTCCGAGCCGCCGCAAGCGGCAAGCACGAGCGAGCCCATGACGACGAGCGCCACGACCAGCAGGGCACGCCGGCTAACGAGTGTTCCCATTCTGCTTTCTCTCCTCTGATTGCGTAGCTGAGATCAGGCCTCCCCAGCTACTCCCGAGAGAGACCCTTACAACCCTTATAAAGATTGTACCGCTCTCTCCCGATTCCTGCCAGGATTGGTAGAATCATCATCAGGGTTTATCAGCGCGACCGAACGCTCGCGACGAGGAGAGGAATCAGATGGGAATCCGTGTTGGCATCGATGTCGGCGGCACCTTCACCGACGCGGTAATGGTCGACGACGAGAGCGGCGAGATCCACCGCACCAAGGTGCTGACGACCGCCGACGACCAGTCGAAGGGGACCCTGGAGGCGCTGCAGCAACTGGTCGAGGACCCGAAGTCGGTCTCGTCCTTCTACCACGGCTACACGGTCGGCCTGAACGCGGCGCTGACCCGAACCGGCGCCAAGGCCGGGATGCTGGTCACCGCCGGCCATCGCGACCTGGTCGACACCGGACGCTGCTGGCGGCCCTTCGACGAGAACCTCTACGACGCGACCTGGGAGCGCCCCCACCAGGCCCGCCCCGTCGTCGACCGCCGCCACCGCCGCGAGGTGCCCGAGCGGATGCGCGAGAACGGCGACGTGCTGCTGCCGCTCGACGAGGAGGCGACCCGCCGCGAGCTCGAGTTCTTGAAAAGCGAGGGGGTCGAGTCGGTCGGCGTCTGCTTCATCAACTCCTACGAGCACCCCGCCCACGAGCAGCGGGTGCGCGAGCTGATCGCCGAGGTGATGCCCGAGGCCTATGTGCAGACCTCGCAGATCTGGCCGCTGGCGCGCGAGTTCGAGCGCACCTTCGTGGTCATGCTCGACGCCTACACCGGCCCGCCGGTCGCCCGTTACCTGCAGCGGCTGGAAGCGCGGCTCGAGGAGGCGGGCTTCGACCCGCGGGTCGAGATCATGCAGATGGACGGCGGCCTGCGGACCAGCCAGTCGGTCCGCGAGGCACCGGTCTTCACCCTGCAGTCGGGCCCGGTCGCCGGCCTGCTCGGCGCCGAGGCCTATGTGCGCGAGGTGCTCGGTGCCCGCAACCTCGTCTGCCTCGACATCGGCGGCACCAGCTCCGACCTCGGCGTGATCGTCGACGGCAACGCCGAGGTGACCAACGAATGGGAGCTGGAGCACGCGATCCCGCTGGCGGTGACGACCCTCGACGTGCGCAGCATCGGCGCCGGCGGCGGCAGCCTGATCTCCAGCGACGAGGTCGGCTCGCTCCAGGTCGGGCCCGAGTCGGCCGGCTCGGACCCCGGGCCGGCCTGCTACGGCCGCGGCGGCGAGCAGCCGGCGATGACCGACGCCTACGTGGCGATGGGCCTGCTGCAGCCGGAGCTCTTCCTCGCCGGCCGGATGAAGCTCGACCGGGCGGCAGCGCTGGCGGCGCTCGAGCGGGTCGCCGCGCCGCTCAGCATGGAGACGGTCCAGCTGGCCGAAGGCGCCTACGCGATCGCCAACACGAAAATCGCCGCCGCGGTCTCAGCGATGACGATCGACCGCGGTCTCGACCCGCGCGAATTCTCGCTCTTCGCCTACGGCGCCGCCGGCCCGATGCACTCGGTCGCGGTGGCCCGCGAGCTCGGCATCGCCGAGGTGATCGTCCCCTACTTCCCGGGTGGCTTCTCGGCCTTCGGGATGACCGCAAGCCGCTCGCGGGTCGAGCACTCGCGCTCGGTGATGTCGCTGCTCGACGGGCTCAGCCCCGAGCAGATCAACGCCGCCCTCGCCGAGCTGGCCTCGGCCTGCCGCGGCGACCTCGAGGCCCAGGGGGTCGCCGCCGAGGACATCACCCTCGAACACGTCTACTACGGCATGTACTCGGGCCAGGGCACCGACAACCGACTGCTGCTGCCGGGCGGCGAGCTCGACGCCGGCGACCTCGAGAAGCTCGCGGCCGACTTTCACGACTACTACGAGCGGCGCTTCGGCTACCGGGCGCCGGAGATTCCGATCATGGTCACCTCGTTCGTCGTCGTCGGCTACGGCCCGGTGCCAGCGGTCACCCTGCCGGGCGCCGAACGCAATGGCGCCGGTGGCGAGAGCGGCCCCGAGCGGGCGGTCGTCCACACCGCGACGCTCCACCTCGACGGCGTCGCCACCGACGACGCCCCCTTCTACGACCGCGCCCAGTTGCTGGAAGGCGATGAGATAGCCGGCCCGGCGATCATCGACGACAAGCTGGGCACGATCGTCGTCAACCCGGGCGCCACCGCCCGGGTCGAGAGCCACGGCACGCTGCGGATCGAGGTCTGAGATGGCGATCACCGGCACCGCGGTCGGCCGCGAGTACTTCCTCACCGCGGAGGAGGTCGAAGCCAGCTACGGAATCGATCTCGTCACCGCCGAGACGCTGCGCCACGGGCTGATCGAGGTGACGCGGCGGATGTGGGGGACGCTGCTGCGAAGCTCGTTCTCGAACATCATCCGCGACGCGATGGACTTCGGCGTCTGCGTCCATCTCGTCGACGACGATGGCTCGACGCAGCTGATCGGGATCACCGAGGGCTGCACCCAGTTCGCCTTCACCCACCAGCACATGACGAACCTGGTGCTCGACGAGTACGGGATCGAGAACCTCGGCCCGGGCGACACGCTGATCTGCAACGACTCGTTCCGCGGCGGCATCCACAACGGCGACCTCAACCTGTTCCGGGTGATCCACGACGAGGACGGCCGGCCCGCCTTCGTCGTCACCGACGCCGCCCACGTCTTCGACATCGGCGGCCCGGGAGCCGGCGGCTTCAACAACACCGCGACCTCGATCTACGAGGAGGGGCTGCGGATCCCGCCGACGCTGATCACCTCGGGCGAGAAGCCGGTGCGGCAGTCGATGAACCTGCTGCTCGAGAACACCCGCAGCCCGCTCCACATGCTCGGCGACCTGCGGGCGCTGCTGGGGACGCTGCGGACCGGCGAGGAACGGGTGCGGGCGCTGGTCGATCGCTACGGGACCGAGACTGTGAAGGCGGCCGGGCACTACGCGCTCGGGCTGGCCGAGCGGCGGATGCGGCGGGCGCTGGCCGAGGTTCCCGACGGCGAGTACGTCGACGAGGTGATGATCGACGACGACGGCGTGGTGATCGAGCCGATCACGATGCGGGTCGCGGTCCGGGTCAAGGGTGATGAGGCGGAGATCGACTTCTCCGGCACCGACCCGCAGTCGCTCGGCCCGATCAGCACCGGCTGGCAGGAGGCGGCGCGCTCGCTGATCGGGCCGAAGGTGGTGCTCGATCCGCGCCACCCGATGAACGCCGGCGCGATGCGGCCCTTCCAGGTGCTGCTGCCCGCGGGCTCGATGGTCCTATGTTTGCCGCCCTCGAGCCAGAACGGGCATCCGGAGCTCGCGTGCAAGCTCTCGCGGATGATGATCGACGTCCTCTCCAAGGCGGTCCCCGACCGCGCCGTCGCCCCCGACAGCGGCACCTCGGGAGCGATCATCTGCGTCGGCAGTGACGACCGGCCGGGCCTCGAGGGACAGCCGTTCGGCGCCTCGCTGATCTTCGGCGAGGCCTGGGGCGGCACCCAAACCACCGACGGCATCAGCTTCTGCCTCTCCCCTCTCTTCAACTGCCGTTCCAACATCATCGAGTACACCGAGAAGGCGAACCCGATCGTGATCTGGGAGCTCGGGATCGCGATCGACAGCGCCGGCGCCGGCCGCTTCCGCGGCGGCTTCGCCGCCACCTACGCCTTCGAGGCGCTGACCGAAGCGTTCTTCACGCCGATCCTCGACTCGGCCCGCTTCGCGCCGCCGGGCCTCGACGGCGGCGGCAGTGGCGCGACCACGGTCGGGATGCTGGTGGGCCGCGACGCCGCGGGGAGCGTCCGCACCTGGAACGGGGTGCTGCCGGCGGAGCGGCTGACGCCGCTGTTCGGCAAGTTCGACGCCGACGGCCGGCCCGACCCGGTCGGCGGCAGCTGGGACGAGCGGATGCGGTTCCAGTCGACCAAGCCGACGATGGAGCCGATGGCGGCCGGCGAGGTGCTACGCGTCCATGTCGCCTGCGCCGGCGGCTACGGCGATCCTCTCAGCCGCGAGCCGGAGCGGGTGCTCCGCGACGTCGCCAACGAACGGGTCTCGCCGGCCCAGGCCGAGGAGCTCTACGGGGTGGTGATCGACGCTGCCACGCTCGAGCTCGACGAGGCGGCCACCGCCGCACTGCGGGCCCGGCGCGCGGCAGAGCGAAACGGCGCCGGCCCGCCGCTCTCACACTTCAAGGACTGGCCGAAGACCGAAGCGGAATTCCGCCAGCTGCTCGAGCGCCCGGTGGTCGGCGCCGGGCGGCCGGCGGTGGGAAAGGAGTGAGATGGGAATCAACGACCGGATGATCTTCACGACCCCCTCCCGCGAGGAGATGGTCGTGCGCAAGGAGCCGGTTGCCGACGCCGAGTGCCCGGAGTGCGGCAGCCACGACGTCAAGCGCTACGGGGTCGGCTGGTTCAAGGGCCCGCGGATGGTGGTCAAGTGCCAGGCCTGCTACCACACGCTGGCGGTCGAACGGCCGCTGCCCGAGGACAACTGGCCGCCGTTCCGGGCCGCCGGCTACGACTGGGAGGCCTCGCCAGCCGAACGCGCCGCCGTGCCCGGCAAGGACTAGGCGCCGCGGCGATGCCGACGACCCTGCCGGAATCCGGCCGCGCGGCCGTGGTCGCCGCCTGGGGCGAGCCACTGTCCCTGCGCGAGTATCCGCTCAGCCCGCCCCCGCCCGGGGCGCTGCTGGTCGCGGTCGAGCGGACGACGGTCTGCGGCTCAGACGTCCACGCCTGGGAGGGCGCCTACGCCGAGCACTTCGGGGTCGAGCCGCCGATCATGCTCGGACACGAGATCGTCGGCCGCGTCGTCGCCTTCGGCGAGGGGCCGCGGGTGGACTCGGTGGGGACGCCGCTGGCCGCGGGTGACCGCGTCGTCTGGGAGCACGAGGCCTGCGGGCGCTGCTTCTTCTGCTCGGTCGAGCGCAACGCCTCGCTCTGCGAGAACCGGCGGATCGGCTTCCTCGTCTCGACCGAGGAGGCGCCCCATTTCCACGGCGGCTTCGGCGAGTACTCCTACGTCTGGCCGCGTTCGGGGCGTCTGCGGGTGCCCGACGAGGTCGGCAGCGCCCTGGCGGCGGCGGCGAGCTGCGCGCTGCGCTCGGCGATCCCGGCGGTGGCGCGGCTCGGCCCGGTCGACTTCACCGACACCGTCGTCGTCCAGGGAACCGGGCCGCTCGGCCTCTTCGCGACCGCCGTCTTCGCCACCCACTCGCCGCGGCGGCTGATCGTGATCGGGGCCCCCGAGGAGCGGCTCGCGGTGGCGCGCGCCTGGGGCGCCGACGAGACGATCTCGCTCGAGCAGCACCCGAGTCGCGAGGAGCGGCTGGAGCTGGTCCAGGCCGCGACGGAAGGCCGCGGCGCCAGCGTCGTCGGCGAGTTCTCGGGCGGCCGCGACGCCGTCGCCGAGGGCATCGACCTGGTCGCGCCGAACGGCCGCTACGTCGTTGCCGGCAGCCTCGGTGGTCCCGAGCAGGCGCTCGCGGCGCAGAAGATCGCGCTCAAGAACCTGACCATCGTCGGCTCGCTCGGAGCCGAGATCGACTCCTACTACAAGGCGCTCGAGTTCCTGCGCTCGCAGCGCAACCGCTTCGAGTGGGACCTGCTGCTCGGCGCCGACCACAGCCTCGGCGAAGCGACCGAGGCGCTGCGCCGGATGCAGCGCTTCGAGGAGATCAAGGCTGTGCTCGACCCCTCGTTGCCGTGGTCAAGCTGATCGCCCTGCTGGTCCGCCGGCGGGACCTCAGCGAGGTCGAGTTCCACCGCCACTGGCGCTACCAGCACGGCCCGCTGGCGGCGCAGATCACCTCGATGCAGCGCTACTGCCAGTGCCACCTGGTGCCGCGGCCGCCCCACGACCTGCCGATCGCGCTCGAGTTCGGCGGCACGGCGGAAGTCTGGTGGGAGGACATCGCCGCGGCGGAACGCCTCGCGACCGATCCCGAGTACACCGAGAACGCCCTCCCCGACGAGCCGCGCTTCATCGACATGGATCGGATGGTCTTCATGACCGTGGCCGAGCGGGTCCTGCTCGACGGACCACCCACTCGGCGGGAAGCGGGCGGGGTCAAGGTGATCCAGCTCCTCACCCGGGCGGCGGGAACCTCGCCGGACGAGTTCCGCCAACGCTCCGAGGCCGAGCCGGACGGCGGCGAGGGCGAGCGGCTGGCGATGACCCGGCACGTCCGCACGACCTGCGTCTCCGCCGCCTACTCGGACGAGAGGCCGCCCGCGTTCGACGGCACCAGGGAGATGTGGTGGCCCGACGAATGGGCCTTCGCCGCAGCTCGTGAGAACGAGCCCGAGGCCTGGAGCGCCCTGACCGACCTCCCCCACGTCGACCACGGCCGCTCCCCCTTCCTGGTGACGGTCGAGAACCGGGTCGTCTGGCCCGATTAGGGGCTCAGCGCTGGTTGTCGTAGCGCCAGCGAGGCAGGATGTGGGGAGTGAGCCGGAAGCCGCCGTCGGGGACGACGACCTCGCCGGTGACGTAGGACGCGGCCTCGCTGAGCAGGAAGACGATCGGGCCGACGGCCTCCTCGAGGCGGCCGACCCGGCCCAGCGCGATCGTCGCCTCGAGGCGTTCGCCGAGGTCGGTCTGCTCGAAGAGGCCGACGCTGCGCTCGACCGGGAAGAACCCAGGACCAGCCGCGTTAACGCGAAGGCCGCGATCGCCCCACTCTCTGGCCACCGTCTTGACCATCGCCTCGATCCCGGCCTTGCCTGCTGAAGAGTGGGCGGCGCCGGGAGTCCCCCGGCTGGCGATGCGGCTCGTCACCATCACGGCAACGCCAGACGATTCGCTCGCGAGCAGCGGGCTGGCCCAGCGCCGGATGCTGTTGAAAGCGCCGAAGAGGACCGACTCGACCACCTCGCGAAAGCCGGCCGGGGTCAGCTCCTCGGCAGGCGTGTAGTTGACGCTGGCGGCGCTGTGGACGAAGCCGGGCGCGGGGCCGCCGTCGGCCTCGACCGCCGAGAACGCACGCTCGAGGGCGGACTCGTCGAGAACGTCGCAGGGCAGCGGAACGACACGGCCCGGGGAGCCGGCGGCAAGGCGGGCGGTCTCCTCCAGCATCTCCTCCCGGCGACCGAGCACGTAGGCGGCGGCGCCGGCGCCCGCCAGCGCCAGAGCCACCCCGCGCCCGATCCCCGAGCCGCCGCCGGTGATGACGAAGCGGTCGGTGCAGAGCGGCACCGACCAGGCAGGCGCGTTCGCGGCCGGACCCTCTAGCGCCAATCCACCAGCTCGTCCATCAGGCCGGGATAGCGGTCGGCGAAGAAGTCGGCGTAGGCGCGCATGTGGTCGCGCATCAGCCGTTCAGCGGTCTCGGCGTCGCCCTCCTCGATCGCCTTGGTGATCTCCTCGTGGGTGGCGCGCACGTGGTCGCGTTTTTCCTCCGGGAAGACGAGGCCGGAGACGCGCTCGGTGTAGATGTCCTTGAGGGCGCGGGCGAGAAGATTGAGCAGCGGGTTCCCGGACATGCTGCAGATCAGCGAGTGGAAGTGGTCGGTGACGGCGCGCCACTCGGCGTCGTCGGCGGTCTCGTAGTGCTGGCGCATGACCTCGCGCAGGTCGTCGTTCATCGCCGGGTCGTGGCGGGTGGCGGCGAGGCCCGCCATCACCGGCTCGATCGTCAGCCGCGACTCGATCACGTCGGCGAGGCGGACGCGCATCACCTGGAAGTAGAGGGTCGCTATGCGGCCGAAGTCGCCGCTGTCCATGTCGGCGACCGAGGGCCCGCCGCCCGGGCCGGGCCTGATCGCGACCAGGCCAAGCGTCTCGAGGATCCGCAGGCCCTCGCGCAGCGAGGCCCGGCTGACGCCGAACTGCTCCATCATCGCGGCCTCTGGTTCGAGCAACGCGCCCGGTCCGAGGTCGCGTTCGACGATTTCGCGGGCGATCCGGCGGGCGACTATCGAGGAGACCTTCTCCGACCGAGCGGGGCCGGCGCGAAGCGAGCGGTCGCCCTGCGGCAGGCGCGGTTTGTCCTCATCCACCTTGGCCATTCCGCGCCCCTCCTCTCTCCCCTGAATTCAGGATCATCGTTGCAATCAAAGTACCCAACCCGGGGGACGCCGGACCCGCTGACTGGTATTCTTCAGAATGATCGCAAGGATTATGCAGGATTCTGGGATGAACACGCAGGGGCGGCCGCTGGACGGCATCCGGGTGCTCGATTTCACCCGCCACATGGCGGGGCCCTACGCGACGCTAACCCTGTCCGACTACGGCGCCGACGTGATCAAGGTCGAGTCGTTGAGCGGCGACCCGAGCCGCCGCACCGGCGTCGACTTCGTCGGCGAGGAGAGCGCGCTCTTCCTCAACTGGAATCGCGGCAAGCGCAGCGTCTCACTCGACCTGCGCCGCCCCGAGGCGATCGCCGCGATCGAGCGCCTGGTGCCCGGCGCCGACATCGTGGTCGAGAACTACAAACCCGGCCAGGCCGACAAGATCGGGATCGGCTACGAGAAGCTGGCGGCGATCAACGAGCGGATCGTCTACTGCTCGATCTCCGCCTTCGGGCCCGACGGTCCCCTCTCCCCCTTCCCCGGCACCGACCCCGTCGTCCAGGCTGCCTCCGGGGTCGTCTCGGTGACCGGCGAGCCCGACCGCGGCCCGTCGCTGGTCGGCGTCCCGATCGCCGACTTCACCGGCGCGATGCTCTGCGTGCAGGCGGCCCTGCTCGGTCTGATCGCGCGCGATCGCACCGGGCGGGGACAGCACATCCAGGTGCCGATGCTCGCCGGCCTGCTCTCCTCGCTGACCACCCGCCTCGCCTCCTACTGGACGACCGGCGAGGACCCGGTGCGCCACGGCGGCGCCCATAGCGTGGTGATGCCCTACGAGGTGTTCGGCACCCGCGACGGCTACGCGGTGGCCGGCGTCTGGGGCGGCAACGACGGCTGGGGGCCGTTCTGCGAGACGGTCGGGCTGCCGCAGCTGGCGGCGAACGAACGCTACGCCGAGAACAGGGACCGGGTGCGACTCCGAGAGGAGATCAAACCCTTGCTCGACGCCGAGTTCGCGAAGCGGACGACGGCCGAATGGGAGGAGCGCTTTCGCAGCCGCGGCGTCCTCTTCAACCCGGTCTACACCTTCTCCGAGATCCTCGGTCATCCACATGTCACCGGCTCGGGGCTGATCCAGTCGGTCGAGCACCCGACCGCCGGCACGGTGCCGCAGCTCGGGCCGGTGCTCGGCCTCAGCGAGACCCCGGGCGCGATCGCCGGCCCGCCGCCGCTGCTCGGCGAGCACACCGCCGAGGTGTTGGCCGAGGCGGGCTTGGACGAGGAGCAGATCGCGGCCTTCGAGGCCGACGGCATCGCCCGCTTCGCCGGCGAGCGCCCAGCCGTCGGCGCCGAGGTAACGATCCCGGAGTAGGTGATGGCGGTAGTGCCGGTTTAGCTCGGGCGCGGCCCTGCGCCCGCGGCTCCGGCAGGGTGAAGCCGCAGGCGCAGGGTCGCGCCGAGGACTTCGGTGATGTGGGTGGGTTCGTGCTTGACCTGCCAATGCGTGAAGCGCAAAGGGACGAGGCCAGCAGCGGTGTGGGTCTGGTCGCGGCGGAGGTCGCGGGCCTGCTTGGCGGCGGTGCGGTGGAAGCGGAGGGAATCGGTCTCGACGACCAGGCCGAGGGTTGGCCAGTAGAAGTCCACTTCGAATTCGTTGACGAAGACTTTGGTTTCGGGCTGTGGAAGGCCGGCGGCGAGGGCGATCGGGCGGAAGAGGCGCTCGAGCTCGGAGTCCGAGAGGCGGAAGGTGTCGCGGTCGAGCAGTTTCCGCAAACGCCCTACGCCCGGCTCGCCGGGACGGAGGTCGAGGTAGCGGCGCAGCGACTCGGGATCGATCCGGTCGCGGGCGGAGGCCTCGTTGACGAGGCGCTCGAGGTCGCCGTCGTTGAGTTGGGTCGCCTGGTCGAGCGCGGTCCGTGCCGGGGTGGTAACCGGGATGCGGCGGTGGGTGGCGACGTCCTGGCTGGGTAGGGAGGGGCGGCTGCGTACCTCGAGACCGCGCCGTCGATGCCGGCAACGCCGCCGGACGCTCACCCCGATCAGGCCATTCTCCTCCTTGCCGATCCCCCAGAGCGCCGCCGCGCTGCCGTGGCTCAGCGCCGCTCCCTCGCCGCAGGCGAGTACCGCAACCATCCACCGGCCCTCGCGCGTCAGCTCGCGCCGGCCGACGGCGTAGACGCCGCGGGCCACCAGATGCAGCCTTCCGATTGCGACTCGGTGCTCGATGGCGCCCTTCGAGAACCCCAGCGCCTTGAGATCCCGTCGCGTCACCACCCCATGCTGGCGCCGCACAAGCCGCCAGGCCGCTGCGTCGCGCGCATTGGACTTTGACCCTGCCATAGCGAGGTCAAAGTCCGATGCGGGATGGATTCGCCCCCGCTTGCGGCGGTGGATTGGCGAAATTCGGCGGGTTAGGCGCTCCAGGTGGCGCTGAGGCCGGCGGTGATGTCGAGTGCGGTGCCGCTGACGTGCCTGGCCCGCTCCGAGCAGAAGTAGACGATCGCGGCGGAGATCTCCTCGGGCTCGATCCAGGGGTCGGGGATCTTGTGGTGGCCTTCGAGGATGGTCGCCTCGACTTCGGCCGTCGTCGGTTGATCGGCATCGGGCTGGAAGATGCCGTAGAGGGCGTCGTTCTCGAAGCACATGTCGGTTTTGACGATCGACGGGCAGACGGCGTTGGCGGTGACCCGGTAGGGCGCCAGCTCGAGCGCGGCGGTCTTGATCAGGCCGATCACGCCCCACTTGGTGGCGACGTAGTTGCCGAAGGCGTACATGCCGGCGCGGCCGCCGACCGAGGAGGTGGCGACGATGCGGCCCGAGCCCTGCTCGCGCATCGGGCGCGCGGCAGCGCGGATCGAGTGGAAGACGCCGGTCAGGTTGACGTCGATCACCGTCCGCCACTGCGCGTCGGTCATCTCGGTCAGTTCGGCGGCGGACCAGATGCCGGCGTTGGCGCAGAGGATGTCGAGCGAGCCGAGCTCGGACACCGCCCGCTCGACCGCGGCGTCCATCTGCTCGGAGCTGCGCACGTCGGCCTTGATTGCGAGGCAACGGACGTCCTCCTGCTCGACCAGCCGCACGGTCTCGTCGAGGTCCTCCTGGCGAGCGAGCTCGTAGGGCACGACGTCGAAGTCCTCGAGCGCGTCGGTGACGACGATCTGGGCTCCCTCGCGAGCCAGAGCGAGGGCGTGCGAGCGCCCCTGGCCGCGCGCCCCGCCGGTCACCAGCGCCACCTTTCCCTGAAGTTCCTTCATCCCTCCTCCTTCCCTCGCTTACGGCTGCGGGCCGAGCGCCAGGAACATTAACCGAACTGAATTCAGGTTGTGGAGAGAGCGCCAGAGAGGTGCGGGAGCACCTCGGCGCCGAAGCGGCCGATCTGCTCGCGAACCCAGTCGCGGTCGCCGCCCTCGAGGTGGAAGCGGACGTTGACCCCTTCCAGTCCCAGCGCCTCGATGTCGGTGACCAGCTCCTCGGCGATGTGATCCGAGTCGCCGTAGAGGAACGGCTCGGTAAAGCCCTGCGCCTGGCGACTGCCGTTGGCTGCGGCGGAGCGGTAGGTCTGCTCGCGCCGCTCGAGCGCCCCGGGCGGCGGCTCGCCCATCCACAGCATCCGCACCTTGTTGACCGGGCCGGGCCCACCGGCCTCGCGGTAGCGGTCGATCAGGCCGCGCATCCGCTCGCGGTCCGAGCCGCTCGGGAAGTAGACGCCCATCCCGAGCGCGGCGGCGCGTTCGACCCCCGTGCGGGTGTTGGCGGCCCGCATCAGCGGCGCCGGGTCCGCCGCCCAGCTGCGGAAGGCGGGATCCTCGGCCCCCTCCCCTTCGCCACTCAGGGTCGGCAGCAGGATCGCGAGCGCCGCCTCAAAGCGGGCCGCTTTGTCCTCCCAGGGAACGCCAAGCAGTTCGAAGTCGCTCTGCGCGTAGCCGGGCGCCAGCGCGGCGCCAAAGCGGCCCGGGAAGCGAGCCGCCGACCAGGCCAGCTCCTCCGCCGCCAGCACCGGGTTGCGGAGGTTGACCAGGTAGGGCGCCGGCCCCGCCCAGATCCGCTCGGTCGCGCCGAGGATCCAGTTGCTGGCCAGCGCCGGCAGGCCCATGTAGCCGGGGAAGCCGCCGTGGTGCTCGGAGAGGGTGACGCCGGAGAATCCGGCGCGCTCGGCTTCCTGGGCCTGCTCGACGATCGCCGCCGCCTGCTGGCGCCCGTCGAGGCCGACGATCGGGTGCAGACCGACCGCCACCGAGCCGCGGCCGAACGGGGCGCTCATCGCGCCACCGCTCCGGGGACGCCAGGGCGTTGACCGCCGATCAGCGCCGGGAAGTCGAGGTGGAGGCCGTCGCCGAGCGAGCGGATGATGCCCCGCTCCAAGAGGTGGGGATCAGCGCAGACCTCGGCCGCCGTGCGGACCCGGTCGACCGGCACGTCCTCGGCCTGCAGGCGGCGCTCGAGCTCCTCGACCGAGATCAGGGAGATCGCCGCCGCCAGAGCGGCGCGGAGCTCGCCGCGGTGCTCCATCCGGCCAGGGTGGGTGTCGTACGGCGTGGCGACGAGCTCGTCGCGACCAAGCGCTCGGCAGAGACCAGCCCAGAACTCGTCCTCGACCGAGGCGAGGGCGACGAAGTGCCCGTCGGCGGTCTCGAAGAAGCCAGCGCCGGGGGCGTAGGAGGCGAGGTCCTCGGGCCCCGGCTCGACGCCGTCGCGCAGGTAGCGGCCCCAGCGCGTCGCCGAGATGTGGACGACCGCGTCCTGCATCGAGACGTCGATCCAGCTCGCTTCGGCGTCCTCCTCGCGGCGCCCGACGAGCGCCGCACAGATCGAGAGCGCGGCGAAGATCGCCCCGCCGAGGTCGCCGATAGCGACGTGCGGCGGCGCCGGCGGGTCGCCGATCGCGAGCACGCCCGCGTAGGCGCCGCCGCTCGCCTCGTAGCCGATGTCGTGGCCGGGCCGGTCGCGCTCGGGGCCGTTCTGGCCGTAGCCGCTGAGCGAGCAGTAGATCAGCCCCGGCCGCAGCTCGGCGCTCGCCTCGAAGCCGATCCCGAGCCGCGCCGCGACGCCGGGACGAAAGCCCTCGAGGACGACGTCGGAGGCGGCGATCAGCTCGTGAGCCGCGGCCAGCCCTTCCTCGCTCTTCAGGTCGAGCGCCCGCACCTGCTTGCCGCGGTTGAGGAACTCGTAGACGCCCGGCAGGAAGCCGCGGATCGGATCCCCGCGCGGCGTCTCCACCTTCACCACCTCGGCGCCGAGGTCGCAGAGCAAGCGGGTCGCGTAGGGCCCGGGCAGGCGCAGGCTGAAGTCGGCGACACGGATCCCGGCAAGCGGCGCAGCGCTCAACGCAGGGCCTCCTCGCGGCCGCCGACGATGCCGGCCGCGCGCAGCTTCTCGATCTCCGCCGGCTCGAGCCCGAGGTCGGCGAGTACCGCCTCGCTGTCGGCTCCGGGCTCGCCGGGCCGCGGCAGCGGCCCCCACTCGCGCTCGCCGAAGCTGACCGCCGGCGCCACCACCTGGAAGCGCTCGGTCCCGTCGACGGCGCGGAAGCCGGTGCGGCTGTCGCGCCGGTGGCGCTCGGTGGCTTCGGGCAGGCCGGCGACCCGACCGGCCGCGACTCCTGCCGCGCCGAGGAGGCCGAGCCAGTGGTCGGTGCCCGCCGCGGCAAGCGCCTCGCCGATCAGCCGCTCCAGCTCGGCCCGGTGCTCGAGGCGGCCGGCTTGGTCGGCGAATCGCTCGTCGCCCTCGAGGGGAGCTCCGAGCACGGCCGCGAGCCGGCGGAAGCTGTCGTCGGTCGGGGCGCCGATGACGATGTAGCCGTCGGCGGTGGGGAAGGCGCCGTGGGGGGTCGTCGTGCTGGTCGCCGCGCCCATCCGCCGCGGCGCCGCCCCGGTCGCCATGAAGGCGCTGATCTTGTCGTTCAGGAGGCCGAAGGCGGCGTCGAGCAGCGAGACCCTGACGGTCGGCCGTTGCCGCTCGCCGCCCAGCTCGGCGACGATCCCGAGCGCCAGCCAGAGCCCGGCGACGTAGTCGATCGCGGCGGCGCCGATCCGCGAGGGCGGGCGGTCCGGCTCGCCGGTCTGGTCCATCAGCCCCGACTCGCCCTGGACGAGGATGTCGTAGCCCGGGCGGTCGCCGTCGGCCGGGTGGAAGGCGGCGATGGTTGCGTGGACGAGGCGCGGGTTGGCCGCGTGGCAGGAGGCGGCATCGAGACCGAGCTTCGCCTCGCTGCCGGGCCGCACGTTGTGGAGCAGCACGTCGGCCCCCGCCGCCAGCCGCTGCAGCAGCTCCCTGCCCTGCTCTTGGCGCAGGTCGAGTGCCAGGTAGCGCTTGCCGTGGTTGACGGCGGCGAACTGGGTGCGAATCCCGTCGGCCTCGGGCGGGTAGGCGCGCGCCGGTTCGCCCGCCGGCGACTCGACCTTGATCACCTCGGCACCGAGGTCGGCGAGGATCGAGGCGGCGTAAGGGCCGGCGACGTTGGTCGCCGCGTCGATCACCAGCACCCCGTTCAGTGACTCACTCACGGTTCCTCCTCCGCCCCGCGTCCTCAGCGCCGCTCGACCATCGGCTCGCAAACGTAGGCGAGGTAGCGGCGGACGCGGCCGTCGGCGTCGAGCGTGGCGCTCGAGATGAACGACTCCGTGCCGCCGTCGGGAGTGCTGCCGTCGAGCCAGACATAGCCTTCGACCATCAGGTGCGGCCCGCGCTGGATCGCGACCGGGACGAAGTGCTGTTTCGGCTGCTTGCCGCGGCGCTCGAAGCCGGCCAGCAGCTCGGCGTGGCCGCGGAACTCGACCCGCGGCGAGCCGGGCGTGTAGGGCGGGTGCGAGTAGAGGCAGTCGTCGCTGAAGTAGGACTTGGCGGCGTCGAAGTCGCCGCTCTCGAGCTCCTGGAAGTAGGCGCCGAGCTGTGCCTGCGCGTCAGCACCGGAGGGGTTCTCCATCGTGGTGCCGGCGGCGTCTTCGGTCGCCGCGCAGCGGAAGGTCAGGTAGCGGGCGATCCGGCCCTCGGCTTCGAGCTGGAGACTGGCGACGAAGCTGTGGATCGCGCCGCCGCCGGCATCGAGCACGTAGCCCTCGAGCAGGCAATCGCCGCCCTCGGCGCAGCAGAGGCGAAGCCGGTGCGGGGCGCCGCAGGTGGGGTCCGCCGCCAGCACCGCCGGCAGCTCTCCGCCCTCGCCGAGCCGCCGCGGCGAGGTCTCGTCGCCGGCATCGGAGGGGAAGGCGTAGAGGCCGGTCGGGCCGAAGTGCGAGGCGGCGGCCTCGGCGTCGCCGGCCGCGAAGGCGGCGAGGAAGCCGGCGGCGGCCGCGGGGACCGGGTCGCCCGCGGCCGGAACCAGATCGGCGGCGGCGGCCGGCGTGCTCATCGTCCCGCCTCCGCGGCGCCGACCGGCGCGGCGAAGGTCTCGCGGGCGTTGCCGGCGGCGATCCGCTCGCGCAGCTCCGCCGGTGCCCCGGCCAGCGCCCGCTCGGCGTCGCCGTCGCCGAACGGCAGGTCGGAGCCGTAGATCAGCGAGCTCTCCGGCAGCATCGCCGCCACCCGCCAGGCCTCGGGGCGAAGCTCGCAGGCGGCGTCGACGAGGAAGCGGATGTGGTCGCCGACGTACTCCGAGGGCGGCTTCGTCAGCCAGGGGACCTCGACCCGCAGCCCCCGCCACTCGCTGTCGGCGCGCCAGAGGACCGGCGGCGCCCAGCTGAAGCCGAATCCGGCGAAGACGACACGCAGGCCGGGGAACTGCTGGAAGGCGCCGTCGTAGATCAGGCTGGCGACGTTGGCGGTGGCGACCTGCGGCAGCAGCGTGAAGCTCTCCTCCGGGGTCCGCGGGCCGATCCCACCGAGCGCCGCCGGCCCGATCACCGCGCCCTCGAAGCCGCCGGGGTGGACGACGACCGGCAGCCCCAGCCGCTCGGCGGCGGCGTAGATCGGGTGGTAGTGGCGCTGCCCCATGTTGACCGCCATCAGCGGCATGCAGACGGCGGCGACTCCCGGCTGGCGGCCGACTCGCTCGATCTCCTCGGCGGCGGCGAAGCCGTCGTGCGGCGCCACCGCGATCGCCAGCCGGAATCGCGGCTCGGCCGGCAGCCACTCGGCGATCAGCAGGTCGTTGACTGCCGCGCAGAAAACCGCCGCCATCGTGTGGCTGAGCCAGCCGGCGGTCGCCATCGCCTGCGCCGGAACCAGCAGGGCCGCCTCGACGTCGGGGCCGAGCCCAGCGGCGACGGCCACCGGGTCGGCGGCCACCGGGTCGACGGCGCTGCCCTCCAGCTCGGCGCCGGGGTGTGGGCTGGCCTGCGGCAGGGCGAATTCGCCGTCGCTGAGGCGCTGCCGCCAGGACGGGTCGGAGACGTACTCGAGCAGCCCGGCGCGGCTGGTGATCAGCGGATGCAGCTCCGCGTCGAAGACTCCGCTCATCTCGTCCTCCCTCCTCGCAGCTTCACGTAGACCTCGCCGTCGTCGACCTCGACCTCGTAGGTGACCAGCCGCTTGCCGGTCACCGCACCGACGCTGCAACCGTCGGCGAGGCGAAATTCCCAGCGGTGCCAGGGGCAGGCAAGAACCGGCTCGGCGTCGCTGTAGAGGAACTCTCCCGGGTCCGAGGCGAGCATCGTCCCGGAGACCCGGCCGCCGCAGATCTCGGCGCCCTGGTGGGGGCAGCGATTGCGGACGGCGAAGAACTCCTCGCCGCGGCGCACGACGCCGATCGGCCGGCCGGCGATCTCGAAGACGCGGAAGCGGTTCTCCTCGAACTCATCGACGGAGCCGACGCAGTGGCGCTCGGCGGTCGCCGTCGCCGTCATGCCGCGGTCAGCCCGAGGCGGTCGCCGAAGCACTCGAGCGCGGTCTCGACCGCGATCCGGCGGCGCAGCTCGGCGGGCAGGCGCGAGTTGAGGATGTAGCGCGGCTCGTCGGTGTCCCAGTGCGGGTAGTCGGAGCTGAACATCAGCGTCCGGCCGGCGTCGAGCAGCTCGAGGAACTCGCCCAACATCGCCGCCTCCGGCGGCTCGTCGAGCGGCTGGGTGGTGAAGCGGACGTTGCGGTTGACGTACTCGCTTGGTGGCTTCGGCAGCGCCGCGAGCGAGCGGTCGCCCTGTTCCCAGGCGTTGTCCATGCGCCAGGCCATCGGTGCCGCCCAGGTGGTGCCGTACTCGGAGAGGACCAGGCTGAGCGAGGGGAAACGCTCGAAGATTCCGCCGAAGATCATGCTGGCGAGGATCGCCTGGCCGGGCTGCAGCAGCATCGCGTGGCGCTCCGGATAGCTGTCGGGCAGGCCGCCGGCCAGCCGCGGCGCCTCGGCGAGGTTGCCTTCGGCCCCGGTCGGGTGGAGGACGATCGGCATGCCGTAGCGCTGCGCCGCTTCGTAGAGCGGGTAGTAGTGGCTGCGACCGAGGCCGACTCCGGCGGCGGGGATGAAGACGCCGGCGACGCCCGGCGTGTCGGCGTAGCGCTCGATCTCGGCGACGGCGGCGGGGACGTTGTAGGGGGAAACCGAGATCGTCACCCGGTAGCGCGGGTCGAGCCCGGTCCAGCGCTCGAGGAAGTAGCGGTTCATCGCCCGCAGGAACTCGACCCCGGTGTCCTCGTCGCCCCAGGGGATGACGATCCCGGCCTGGACGGGAATCAGGATCGCGGCGGCGATCTCGTAGCGGTCGATCCACTGCTCGAGTGCGAAGGCGGGGTCGGAGCCCGGGGCGCCGCCGCTCGGCGTGCGGGCATCGAGGCGCAGGCCGCTGGTCGGGTGCGGGCTGCGGTTGGGGTCGCGGGCGTAGACCTGGACCTGCTCGCCGAAGACCCGGCGAGCGGCGCGGCTCGACATGAAGGGACGCAGGTCGGCGACGTCGCCGATCAGCGGGTGGACGTCGCAGTCGACGATCGTCGTCGCCCGCACCGCCCCGCCGCTGCCCGCCTCGGTCTCGGTCACCGTTGTTCCGCTCACGTCTCCTCCTTGCCTCTGGTTTCAGCTCTCGCGATCGCCGGCCGCCGCCCCCACCAGCTCGCCGAGACCCAGCTCCCTCAACACCTCGTCGCGGTCGGCGCCGAGGTCGGGAGGTCCCGAGATCGGCCCCGGCGGGGTCAGCTCACCATCCGGCGCGGCGACCCGAACCGGGCTGGCGGGGACCCGGAAGTCGCGGTCGCCGACGGTCGTATCGCGCATCAGGCCACTCGCCGCGGCGTGCTCGCTGGCGAGCGCCTCCTCGACGCTCAGCAGCGGCGCGAAGGGGATATCGGCCGCCGCCAGGCGCTCGGTCCACCAGTCGAGGTCGTGCCGGGCGATCCGCTCGGCGATCAGCTTGCGCTCCGCCTCGAACCGCTCGCCCTCGCCGAACTCCATCCCGCTCTCGCCCCAGTCGCCGAAGCTCCGAACCTCGTCCGGCAGCTCGGCGATCTCGCAGAATCGCTCCCAGAACTTGCGCTCGGCCGGGCAGATCAGCAGCACCCGTTTCTCGGCGGTCTCGTAGAGGCTGTAGCGGGAGCCGAGGTCGCTGTAGTCGATCCAGGGACGCTGGGCGTTGGCGAGGGTCGTCAGGTCGCGCCAGCTCCACCACGTCGCCGCGTGCCAGAGCGAGACGCTGAGGTACTGGGCGTGGTCGACGCCACGTTCGCGCTGGGTCAGGGCGTTGAGTACGCCGAGAGCCGCGAAGACGCCGCCGAGAGTCGTGCCGGTGCTGCGCCAGCCGGGCGTCGTCTGCGGCTGCACCTCGCCCGGCTCGGTCGTGACGAGGCCGGCGTAGGCGTCGATCGACTGGCCGTGGGCGGTGATCTCCGCCCACGGGCCGTGGTCGCCGTAGCCGGAGATCGAGCAGTAGACGATCCGCGGGTTGGCCGCCCGCATCGTCGCGAAGTCCATGCCGCGGCGGCGCGCGTCGGCGGGGCGAGTGCCGACGATCACCGCATCGGCCCACTTCGCGCAGGCCTCGACCACCCGCGGCCACTCGGGGGAGCGGCGCTCGACCGTGAGGCTGCGGGCGCCCGAGTTGAGGACCAGGTGGAGCATCCCGACGCCGTCGGCGACCTCGAACTCGCCGCGGTTTCCGTCACCGGTTCGCGGGTTCTCGATCTTGATCACCTCGGCTCCCATCTCGGCCAGCAGGTGGCTGCACATCGGCCCCGAGAGGTGGGTGGAGAAGTCGGCGATGCGCAGGGGGTTCATAGAGATCATTATACTAGATCTATGAACTCAGCCCTGACCGAGCCCGGCGCGACCGCGACCCCGGTGTTGTCCGGCATCCTCCGGCTCGACCCACCAGCGCTGCTGGCCGGCCGTTGCTCTGCCTGCGGCGACCTTCGCTTCCCGGCGATGACGCTCTGCGCCGGGTGCGGCGGCGAGCTGATCGAGAGCGTCGCGCTCAGCACCGAGGGAACGCTCTACACGTTCTCGATCGTCCGCATGGCCCCGCCCGGCTACGAGGGCGAGGTCCCCTACGCGGTCGGCGTCGTCGAGCTGCCGGACGGGATCCGGGTCGAGGCGACGATCGTCGCGGCCGACCTCGAGGCGCTGGCGATCGGCGACCCGGTCGGCTTCGAGCTGCTGAGCGTCCCCGGCCCCGAGGGGCCGCTGGTCTCCTTTGCCTATCGGAGAACGGCATGAGCGACGTCGTCGTCGCCGGGGTCGGCATGCACCCGTTCGGGCGCTTCGAGGGGAAGAGTGCGATCGAGATGGGGGTCGAGGCGGCGCGCGAGGCGCTCGCCGACGCCGGCGCCCGCTGGCCCGAGGTCGACGCCCTCTACTGCGGGCACATGTACGCCGGGACGGGGGCCGGCCACAAGATCGCCGCGGCGCTGGGCGCCACCGGGATCCCGATCGTCAACGTCGAGAACGCCTGCTCCTCCGGCGGCGCCGCGGTCCAGTCGGCGCGCCAGGCGCTGCTCAGCGGCGAGTACCGCAACGTGCTCGCCGTCGGCATCGAGAAGATGCCGCGCGGCTTCATGGACATGGACTACTTCGAGCCCTGGCGCCAGCGGATCGGCCACGCCGTCAACCCGCTGCAGTTCGCCTTCGCGATCCGCCGCCATATGTACGAGCACGGCACCACCGAGCGCCAGCTGGCGTTGGTGGCGGAGAAGAACCACGCCCACTCGGTCCACAATCCGAAGGCGATGTACCGGCGCGAGATCCCCGCCGAGGAGGTGCTCGAGAGCCGCCAGGTCGTCGACCCGCTGCGGCTGCTGATGCTCTGCACCCCGAACGAGGGCGCCGCCGCGGCGCTGTTGCAGGCGCGGCCGGCCCGCCGCGGCGAGGTCCGCCTGGTCGGCCACGGCCTGCGCACAGCGCAGCGGGCCCAGCCGATCGGCGAGCACATGCCGACTGACTCGCCGGTCGGAGTTGAGTACGAGAGCGTCACCCGCCGCGCCGCGACCCAGGCCTACGAGAACGCCGGCCTCGGCCCCGAGGACCTCGACCTGGTCGAGCTGCAGGACACCGATGCCGGGACCGAGATCATCTCGACCGAGGAGCTCGGCCTCTGCGCGCCGGGCCAGGGCGGGGCGCTGGTCGAGTCGGGCGCGACCCGGCTCGGCGGCCGCCTCCCGGTCAACCCCTCCGGCGGCCTGCTCTCGAAGGGCGAGCCCGTCGGCGCCTCCGGGCTCGGCCAGGTCTACGAGGTCGCCAACCAGCTGCGCGGCCGCTGCGGACCGCGTCAGGTCGAGGGCGCTCGCGTCGGCCTCACCCACGCGCTCGGCGCCGGCGGCAACTGCTCGGTCCTGGTCTTCGAAGCGGCGGGGAGCAAGCCGTGAGCGACGCCGACCGCGAGCGGCGTGCCGAGCGCGGCCGCGAGCTCCGCGAGCGCGCCCAGGGCGCCAAGGCCGACGCCCTGCAGCAGGTCCTCGCCTCCCTCGACCCCGACGCCGCGGCCTGGGCCGACGAGTTCATCTTCGGCACCGTCTGGGATCGCCCGGGCCTCGAGTTCGAGGACCGGATGCTGGTCGCGATCACCGCCCTCGCCGCCCAGGGCAACAGCGCTCAGCTCCGCAACTACCTCCACGGCGCCCTCCAGGACGGGATGCCGCCCGAGAAGATCCACGAGGCAATACTGATGCTCGTCGTCTACTGCGGCTTCCCCACCGCCCTCGGCGCCCTCGGCGTCTGGAAGGAAGTCCACACCTCCCACCGCGACCGCTCCTAGCGGCGCGGGCCCTATGGACTGAAGGGGGTTTTGGCGACGAGGCTGAGGACCTCGCGGTCGATCTGCTCGGAGAGGGCCGCGAAGTGCTCGGCGAAGCCGGCGTCCTCGGCAAGCTGGGCGAGGGTCGCCGGCACCGCGTTGGCGTCGGGCACCTCCCAGATGTCGTGCACCTCGTGGATGTCGCCGAAGATCGGGCTCCAGGCGCCGACCAGCTTCCAGCCCTTCTCCTCCATCAACGGCACGACCACCGCCATCGTCTCGTTGAACTCGGCCATCTTGCCGTACTTCAACTGGACCTTCGCGTAGAGGTAAACCGATGCCAATGTGCCTCTCCTTTCGTTTTTAGCCGTAGTCGTCGTATTCGGCGATCAGGCCGTCGCGGACGGTGAAGACCGAGCAGACGTCGAGCGCCACCGTCTCGCCCGCTTCGACGCCGAAGGCCTCGGCGTCGACCAGGAAGGTCGCCTCCCAGCGGTGCTCGACCACGACCTGTTCGCCGCAGCCCAGCAAGCGGCGGCGCGAGTGGTAGCGGCGATCGGGGGCGATCGCCTCGAACTGCCGCAGGCCGTCGAGCAGCGCCTTCGCGCCACTGAGGTCGAAGCCGCGGTTGTGGTGTCGCATGCGGAGATCCGGCGCGAGCAGCGCCGCGATCTCCTCGATCCGCTTGCCGTTGTACGCGTCGACGTAGGCCTCGACGATCTCCTCCGCCGAAGCCATCCGCTACACCAGGGTCCAGCCGCCGTCGACCTTGTAGGCGGAGCCGTGGACGAAGCTCGCCTCCTCGCTGGCGAGGAAGAGGGCGACCTTCGCCACCTCCTCGGGCTCGGCCCAGCGGCCGGCGGTGGTCGCTTCGATCGCCGCGTCGACGCCCTCGACCAGGGCCTCGGGGCTGCTCGTCATCGGGGTCCGGATCGCACCCGGCAGGACAGCGTTGACGCGGACCCCTTGCGGCCCGTACTCGGTCGCCATCGCCCGGGTCAGGCCGAGCAGGCCGTGTTTGCTGACCGTGTAGGCGGCGCCGCCGGCACCGCCCGAGATCGCCGCGACCGAGGCGGTGTTGACGATCGCGCCGCCGCCCCGCTCGACCATCCCCGCCAGCACCGCGCGAGAGAGGCGGAAGGCGGCGAAGAGATTGACTGCGAGCACGCGATCCCAGAGCTCGTCGCTGGTCTCGGCGGTCGGCGTGAACTGGTCGCTGATCCCGGCGTTGTTGACAAGGACGTCGACGGCGCCGAACTCGGCGCCGGCCGCGTCGACCGCGGCGCCGTCACGCAGGTCGAGCTCGCGGGCCTCGAGGCGCTGGCCGCCGAGCTCACTGGCCAGCGCCTCGAGGCCCGCAGCGTCGACGTCGACCGCGGTCAGCTCGGCACCGTCGGCGTGGGCCAGCGTCGCGATCGCGCGGCCGATCCCCGAGGCGGCGCCAGTGACGACGAACCGCTTCGACTCGAACCTCACGCCGGCTCCCAGCGCAGCGGCAGGCTGAGCAGCGCCAGCATGTTGCCGCCGCCGCGCTCGCGCAGCGGCTCGTCGCCGGCGAGCTCGAAGTCGGGGATCAGATCGAGCCAGACTTCGAGCACGGTGCGCAGCTCGCGCCGCGCCAGGTGGATCCCGAGGCACTGATGCGGCCCGGTCGCGAAGCCGAGGTGGGGACTGCGCCTGCGGTCGATCACGAACTCGTCGGCGCGCTCGTAGACGCGCGGGTCGCGGTTGGCGCCGGAGACGAGGCCGTAGACCATCTCGCCCTTCTTCAGCTGGACGCCGTGGAACTCGATGTCGCGGGCCACCTTGCGGCCCTCGCCGAAGATGATCGGGTAGAAGCGGGCGACCTCCTCGACCGCGGTCGGGATCAGCGCCGGGTCCTCGATCAGCGCCCGGCGATGCTCGGGGTGCTCGGCGAGGTGGCGGAACATGAAGCCGAGCTCGCCGCGGGTCGTGTCGAGCCCGGCGAGGACCAGGACCAGAAGGATGTCGAGCAGCTCGGTCTCGGTCAGCGGGCGACCGTCGTCGTGCTCGGCGTGCATCAGGTAGGAAGGAAGGTCGCCGGGCCGCGGCTCGGCCTCGCCGCGCCGCTCCTCCAGGGCCCCCTGCCAGTAGCCGCGGATGCTGGCGACCGCCTCGGCCATCGCCTCCTCGCCGTCGGCGGCGCCCCCGAAGCCGGTGAAGAAGAGGTCGACCCAGGCGACGAATTCGTCGGCCCGCTCGAGTGGCACGCCGACCACGTCGAGGAACACCTCGGTCGGGTAGCGCAGCGCGAAGTCGGAGACGAAGTCGCACTCGCCGCGCGGCGCCAGCTCGGCGACCAGCCGGGTGCAGATCTCCTTCATCCGCGGCGCCCGCTCTCCCATCGCCTGGGCCGAGAACCAGGGGTTCAGCAGGTGGCGGTACTTGATGTGCTCGGGCGGGTCGATCTGGGTCGGGATGAAGCGGTAGATCGGCTCCGGCTCCCAGGGCGTGATCGACTCGCTCGAGAAGACGTCGGTCTCCTTGTAGATCGCCTGCACCGCGTCGTGGCGGGTGAAGATCCAGTACCCCTGGGCGAACTCGTTGAAGTAGGCGGCGCCCGCCTCGCGCAGCTCGGCCGCCTGCTGCCAGTGGCAGCCGAACGGCTTCGGGGCGGAGAAGTCGAGGTGGACGACCGGGCAGCCGGGGGCCTGCTCGGCGACATCCGGCGTCAAGCGGTGGCCTCCGCCAGCGGCTGGCCGCGGACCAGGCGCTCGAATTCTTCCTCGCTGCGCGGCCAGGCGCGGAAGTGGGCCGGCGGCGCCTTGCCGTCCACCCCGCCGCGCTTCGACTCGCGCAGTGCCTCCGTCGCCTCTTGGTCGACGGCCAGCGTCGTGGCGTCGATCCGCACCCCGTAGACCTCGGCCGCCGCGGTGAGCGAGACGCGCTCGTTGCGGACGTCGAGCGCCACCGCCTCGGGGTCGCGCTCGAGCGGGTCGCCCCAGCCGGCGGCGCAGGCGATCTGGACGTGCATCACGTCGCCGGCCTTCATCGGCACCGCGGTCGGCTTGCCGGTCTGCAGCAGGGTGCCGTTGCCGAAGCTGCCGCCGACCGGATCCGGGCGGCCCTCATCGTCGAAGATCCCGAACAGCGGCTGGGTCCGCTCGGCCGGCAGGATCCCGTTCCAGGAGGTGACCCCGCCGCGCTCGTCCTTGCCGACCAGCATCGCGTAGGAGGTGGTGCCGGCGCCGCCGCCCTCGATCCCGACCGGGGCGAACTTGGTCGAGTCGATCAGCGGCGTGCAGAAGGCATCGGCGAGCGCCTCGAAGCTGAAGGCGGCGGCGAAGCCGCCACGCGAGCGGCCGGGGCCGGCCGAGTCGATCGCGATCCCGTGTTCCCAGACGACGATCGGCATCGCCTTCTCGATGAACTCGACGATCATCGATCGGCAGTTGTAGAGCGGCGACTGGCAGAAGGAGATGCCGTCCGCCTCGGCGCTGCCGCCCCAGCCGCCGCCGAAGACGAGGGCGCCGCCAAAGGCATCGCCCTCGTGGCCCGGCCGGCTGTCGACGCCGGCGAAGATGATCGCGCCGCTCGTCCCGGAGTCGTCGGCGACCGCCCGCTCGCGGCAGGCCTCCGACATCACCCGGACCATCAGGCAGGCGACTTTGGCGCCGGTCTCGACGTGGTTGCTCTGGCTGGTGGGGGGCAGGCCGAGGACCAGCGAGCCGGGCGGCATCAGCACCTGGAAGGGCCGCATCGCGCCGGCGTTCATCGGGTGCCGCGGGTCGAGCACGACCTTCGGGCCGACGATCGAGCGCGCCGCCTCCTGCCAGCCGGTCGACATCGAGCCGAGCGTCTGCGGGTCGGTGCCGGAGAAGTCGATCTCGGCCTCGGCGCCGCGGACCCGGACCTCGACCGCGATCCGCACCGGGTCGGTGCTGACGCCGTCGTCGTCGAGGAAGATCTCGTCGCTGTAATCGCCGTCGGGCACGGCGAGCAGAGCGCGGCGCATCCGCCGCTCGGAGAGGCCGAGCGCGTAGCGGGCGGCGCTCCGCGCCGCCTCGGCGCCGTAGCGGTCCATCAGCGAGCGCAGCCGCTCTTCGCCGGTCCGCAGGGTGCCGAGCAGGGCTCGCACGTCGCCGATCATGTGCATCGGGCTGCGGGTGTTCTCGAGCAACAGGTTGAAGACCGAGCGCACCGGCTTCTCGCCGCTCATCAGCAGGGTCGGCCCGAGCCGCAGCCCCTCCTCGTACATCGAGGTCGCGGCCGAGTTGAAGCCGCCGGGAACCGGGCCGCCGATGTCGAATACGTGCGCCGCGTCGCTGACCACGAAGGCCGGCTTGCCCTCGTCGTCGTGGATGACGCGGAAGAAGTTGAGGTCACCGAAGTGGATGCCGCCGCGGAAGGCGTCGTTGCAGACGAGCGTGTCGCCGGGGCCGAGGTTCTCGATCCCGTACTCGTCGAGGACCATGTTGGTCATGTGCTGGTGGGTGAAGGCGAACTGGGTGCAGCCCTCGGTCACCCCGACCAGCTCGGTGCTGCCGTCGTCGCGCACCAGGTGGACGCAGACGCCAAAGTCCATCCCGTCGCGGATGATGTTGGAGAAGGAGCTGCGCAGCAGGGTCCCGTGCATGTGGCGGGTCGCCTCGACGAAGGCATGGCGGAGCGTCTCGGCGGTGATCAGGTCGATGCCGTACTCGGCCTCGACCTCCTCCGCGGTCATGAAGAACTCCTGACCCTCGCTCATTCTCGCCCCTCTCCCATCCCAGTATCCGAAACCATTGTGATGTTTACCATGATTACTAGGCAGCTGCAAGATCGGCGACCGGGGCGCCTGCGAGCTCGTGCGAGACGAGGTAGGCGAGGGTGAGGCCGCGGCCGAGCGAGAAGCCGCTGTTGTAGCCGCTCCCCGAGGAGGTGAGCGCGGCGGCGGCGCCGACCGCGTAGAGCCCCTCGACCGGCTCGCCGGCCGCGTCGAGCGCGTGGCCGTCGCCGTCGATCCGCACCCCGCTGGAGCCGATCCCGGTGCCGACGATGTGCAGCCGCATGCCGAAGAAGGGCGGCTCGGCGAGCGCCCCGAGCAGGGCGTTCGGCTGATGGGCGGGATCGCCGGCGTAGGTGCGGACGAAGGGGACGCTGCCGCGGCCGAAGTCGGGGTCCTCGCCCTTTTCGGCGTACTGGTTGAAGCGCGCGACCGTGCGCTCGAGCTCGGCGCCGTCGATCCCGAGCTTGGCGCCGAGCTCGACGAGGCCAGGCGCCTCGCTGACCAGCTCGGGCGGGTACTCGCCGCCGGGCGGCGTCGTCGTCAGCCCGTAGCTGCGATGGTGGCGCTCGTCCCAGACCATGAAGCAGGGCAGGTGGCGATCCTCGGGGTCGAGCGCGCGCTCGATCAGCGAGATGTAATAGGAGTCGTCGCAGAAGCGGCGCCCGGCGGCGTCGACGATGAGGCAGCCGGGGAGCGCGTACTCGGGGCCGTAGGTGAAGCCGGGCTCGTTGTCGGCGGGCCAGCCGGGCAGCATCGGCACGCGGGTGCCGGGGATGCGGGCAATGTCGGCGCCGGCGGCGCGGGCCAGCTCGATCCCGTCGCCGCGCAGGCTGCGCGGGGCGACGCTGCCGTAGTTCTCGGCGTCGATCCCGAGCAGGTCCTCGACCAGCGGCTGGTTCCAGTCGAAGGAGCTGGTCGCGAGGACGACCGGGCCGTGCTCGACGACCGGCCCGTCGGGCCCCTCGGCGGCGGCTCCGACCACGGCACCGTCGTCGTCGCGCAGCAGCTCGACGACCCGGTGGGCCGGGCGGATCTCGACCAGCTCCTCGGCCAACGCCGCCCGCAGGAACCAGGCGACGACGCCGGTGCCGAAGGTGAGCGGGTCGCTCTCGTCGTGGGTCTGCTCGAGCATCGCCGCCCGCCGGCCGACCTCCGCGATCCGGTCATAGGCGACGCCGACCGGGAAGTGCGGGCTGCGTCGCAGCCGGCCCTGCCACTCGCCGAGCTCGCGACCGTCGATCGGCCGGTTGGTCAGGTAGCGGCCGACGCCGAGCGCGCCGTCGGCCTCGGAGTGGTAGTCGGTGAGGCCCGGAATCACCATCCAGCCGATCGCCCCGGCCTCTTCCCAGTAGCGGGCGGCGGCGGGAGCGGTGCTCAGCCAGCGGCGCATCGCCGCCTCGTCGAGCAGCTCGGGTTCCTTGGCGGCGATCCCCCGGACGTAGGACTCGACCCGCTCGAGGTCGTCGTCGATCCCAGCCGCCGCGGCGACGTGGTTGGCGCCGATCCAGACCTGGCCGCCCGAGTAGGCGGCTGCGCCCCCGACCAACTCGTCGGCCTCGAGGACGAGCGCCCGGCGGCCGTTGCGGGCCGCGCCGATTGCGGTTGCGAGGCCCGAGAGGCCGGCGCCGACGACGATCACCTGACCGTCGGCCTGGCTCACGGCAGCGGCCACTGGATGTGCTTGACCTCGAAGAATTCGCGGAAGCCCTCGTCGCCTGACTCGCGACCGACGCCGCTGCGGCCGAAACCGCCCCACGGTGCCTCGGGCCGGATCCGGCCGCCGCCGTTGATCGTCACGTTGCCCGAGCGCAGGCGGCGAGCGACTCCGAGCGCCGCGGCGGTCGGCCCGAAGACGTTGGCGTTGAGCCCGTACTGCGAGTCGTTGGCGATCGCGATCGCCTCCTCGACGTCGTCGTAGGGCAGCAGCGCGCCGACCGGGCCGAAGAACTCCTCCTGGCAGAGCTCGCTCTCGTTGCCGAGCCCGGCCAGCAGCAGCGGCCGCATGAAGGCACCGTCGGGGAACTCGGCGGGAGGCTCGCCGCCGCCGGCGACGACCTCGGCGCCGTCGGCGAGGGCGCGGTCGACGAAGCGCTGGACCGAAGCGAGGTGGGCCTCGTCGACCACCGGCCCGACGATCGTCGCCGGGTCGCGCGGGTCGCCGACCGCAACCGCGTCGAGGTAGCGGGCGGCGGCATCGCGGAACTCCTCGTAGGAGTCGCGGTGGACCAGCGTCCGCGAGGTGGCGCCGCAGCGCTGGCCGGCGTTGGTGATCAGCCGCAGCAGGCTCGGCTCGACGGCGGCGGCGACGTCGGTCCCGGGGAGCAGGATGTTGGGCGATTTGCCGCCGAGCTCGAGGATCACCTTCTTCAGCCCGGTGGCGGCCTGCTCCATGATCCGCTCGCCGACCGCGGCCGAGCCGGTGAAGCTGACCAGGTCGACGTCGGGGCTGCTGGTCAGTCGCTGCCCGACCTCCGCTTCGCCGAGTACCAGGTTGACGACGCCGGGTGGCAGCTCGAGCCGCTCGATCAGGCTCCACAGCGCCAGGGTCGAGAGCGTCGCCCGCGGCGAGGGCTGGAGGATCACCGTGCAGCCGGCGGCAAGCGCGGCGCCGAGCTTGAAGGCGACCAGCGAGTAGGGGAAGTTGTAGGCGGTGATCGCAGCGACCACTCCCGCCGGCTCGCGGACCATCATCCCGTGGCTGACCAGCCCCGGGTGGGTGCCGCCGCTCGGCGCATCGACCGTCATCCCGCGCTCGTACCAGCCGTCCGGGCCGACCCGGGCGGCATCGGCGAACCAGCGGAAGTTGAATAGCGCCCCTTCCAGCTGCAATGGCTTCGCCAGCGAGACCGGCGAGCCGACGTCGGCGCCGACCACCTCGACCAGGGCCGGCATGTGCTCTTCGATCGAGTCGGCGAGCCGGTGCAGCAACGCGCCGCGCTCGGCGCCGCCGAAGCTGCGCCACGGGCCGTCGTCGAAAGCGCTGCGGGCTGCGGCGATCGCCCGGTCGACCTGGGCCTCTGTGGCGTTGGCCCAGGAGCCGAGCTCGGTTCCCGAGGTCGGGTTGAGCTTGGAGCGGTGCTCCCCCTCCCCGTCCTCGCGGCGGCCATCGATGAAGCAGCGGGTGTCCTCGATCAGGGCTGCCGCGTCCTCGCCCAGCCGGTAGATGCTCTCCGCCGTCGCCAAACCTGTGTAATCATAGCAAGGAACTACTGAGGAGGATTCAGTTTGTCTGACTTGACGACCACCGAGCAGACG
>Ga0068862_100000756_pt1 | contig 32326 bp, 60 predicted proteins | sample KBSSwiS52_FD_66598 | JGI IMG/M metagenome (GOLD analysis project Ga0068862, IMG submission 66598) | Switchgrass rhizosphere microbial communities from Kellogg Biological Station, Michigan, USA - KBS Switchgrass S5-2 | ecosystem: Host-associated > Plants > Roots > Rhizosphere > Soil ... | reverse complement strand
AGGAGCGGCAGCGATGGCGGGAGAGAACGCGGCGCGCAAGCCCGAGGTGGTCGTCACGGAAGCCGAGCCGGTGAAGGAGCGCCCGAAGGAGGTCGTCATCAACTTGACGACGCCTGTGCAGGCTCACGGCGAGATGCTGAAGGCACTCAAGTTTCGCAGGCCGACCGGCGGCGACATCATGGCACTGGGCGATGCCTACCCGATCCACATTGACTGGACGACCGGGCAAGTCAGGCCGAACCCGCCAGCGATGGGCGAGATGATGTCGGTGCTGGCGGCGGTGCCGCCATCCACCATCAAGGCTCTCGACGCGGAGGACTGGTCCACCTGTGCCCATGCGCTGATGGGTTTTTTCCCGCCGGGCGCGCAGGCGATGCAATTCTGAATTGCTATCGCCTCGCGAAAGTCTACTCGCGCAACCCGGCTGAGTTTCTGGCGCTGACGCTGGAAGAAATTCATCAGCACATGATGTGGACCGAAAGACTGCTGGAGGTCGCGGAACGCACGCGGCCACCTCAACAGTGAGACGGTAGGCATGGTTGACGATGTCCTCAGGATGCGGGCGACGGTGGTCAGCGAACAAGCGCTGACCGAGCTGCGCAAGATCGGGCGAGAGATAGGCATCGTCGGCCAGCGCGGTGCGCCCGGCATCAAGACCATCAACACCGAATTCGCCCGACTGGGCCAGACGGTCAAAAACGTTGGGCGCGAGCTGTCGCAGGCGATCCCTGCACTCGGCGGCTTCGGTCTCGGTGCGGCTGGCGTCGGCCTCGCGATCGGCGGGCTGGCCCGCACGATGGGCGAAACCGCCAAGCGCGTTGTCGAGCTGAAGTACGCTTCAAAAGAGCTTGGACTGAGCGAGCGCGATCTGCGTGCATATCAGGCCGCCGCGCAGAAGGTCGGCATCTCTGCGGACAGCATGACATCCGGCCTGCAAGGCTTCGTCAAAACCACGCACGAGATGAAGATCGGCATCGGCAGTGCGCGTGACGAACTCTATGCGATGGGTGCCGGTCCCGTCATCGCGCGGATGAATACGGCGAGGACCACTGCCGAAAAACTGAAGGTCGCTTTCGACTTCGGCAAGGTGCTGGATCAGAGCGATCCGACCGGCTTCAAGAAGCGCGCCTACTACGAGATGATCGGGCTTGGTGCCGACAAGGCGCGACTGAGCTTGGAGCAGTTGACGGCTGAGCAGGCCAAGCGAAGGGAGCGCACGGCAGAGGAGATCGCGGCGGCAGAGAAGTACGCCAGCGCGCTGGTCGATCTGGGCGACAAGTGGGAAGACCTGAAGGTGGCAGCGGGTGCGGCGATCTTCCCGACGCTGACGCAGGACATCAAAGACCTTCAAGCCATCATCGCGCTGCTCGAAAAAATCGGCAGCTTCTTCCAGCAGCAGGCGACGACCAAGGGGACGATCCTGCCGCCGGAGCAGCAGCGGCCTCCCGCAACAACCGGCCCGCGCGATTACAGACTGCCCGGCTTCAAGCCAACGGCCTTCGGTGGCGGCGACGATCTGTCCGAAGGTTCGCGCATGATCAAGGACGGCGTCTTTGCGGCGCTGGTCGAATTTCAATCGTATGTGCAGACCGGCGGCGCACCTGCTGGCGGCGGCTTCACGCCCGCGACATTCGGCGGATCGGCTGGCGCGGCGCGTGGCGGCGGCGTTGGCGGTGGTGGCGGCGGTGCGGCGAGCTTTGGCGGCGGTGGCTACACCAACCTGACCGGGCAGGATGCCGCGCCGGGCGGTGGCGGCGGTGGAAGCGGCGGCGGCGGCGGCGGCGCACAGCCGGGTGGCAGCGGGACCGGCTCCAGCGGCCCGTCAGGCGCGACCAGCAGCACGGGCGAGCTGCCGGGCTCCGTCCCCAATGACGTGATGGGGGAAGCCCGCAACATGCTGACGCGCGGCGCGTCGAGCGGGCAACTCCAGCAATTCATGGCGTCGAAGGGCTATCCACGCAGCGGCGCATGGTGCGGGCAATTCGCAGCGTCGGTGGTGAAGTCGGCTGGCGGCGCACCGCCGAAGGGTGCGGCTGTTGCATCGAACTGGTTGAACTGGGGCCAGCACGTCGATCCATCCGATGTGAAGGAAGGCGATGTCGCCGTGCGCAAGACCAGCCGTTATGGCGGCGCGGCGGTGCCCGGTCAGCCCGGCAGTCACGTCGCATTCGCGGGCGGTGCGATCAAGGGCGGCAAGTTCGAGATGGTAGGCGGCAATCAGGGCGGCATCCGTCAGGGGGTCAATGCCAGCCAGTACGAGTTTCGGCGCGGCACCGGACAGAAGACCACGCAAGCCGCGAGTGCGTCGGCTGGCCCGAGCGGAGCCGGTGGCAGCGCGGGTGATCGCCAGACGGTGCGCGGTTCGTATTTCGGCAGCGCGCCGGGCTGGCCTACTGACCCGAGCGAGCCCGCATCGCGTCCGACAGCGGGCGGCTTCAAGAACACGATGCCCGGCATCGCCCTGCCCGCCGACAAGTACGGCAAGCCAAAGGGACAGATGTACGAAGTCACCGGGCCGGACGGCAAGACGATGATGCTGCCGCATATCGACAGCGGGCCGCATCGAAGGACCGGGCGCGGCATCGACATCACTGCGGCTGGCGCGGCAGCGATGGGCTACAGCAGCAAGACCTTCCCGACCGATGGCGGCTTCTCCTATCGCCGCGTCGATGAGGCCGTCGATGGCGGGCGCGGCATGAAGGCCGAGGGCAACGTCAACGTCAAGATCGAGAGCAACGGCACCGCTGCGAAGGGCAGCGCGTCGGCAGACGGCCTTTGGCAGAAGACCACGGTGGAGAACTACAAGCAGATGCAGCCGACCAACACCCCTGCAACCGTTGCTGAAGCTGGACCGTAGCGATGGCACCGATCCGACAATTCAAGAACCCTTGGCGTGATCGCTGGCAGCAAGCGCAATTTCGCGGCGAGCCGTTCTTTGTCGAGACCGGCGGGCAGGCTGGCGGTCGCCGTGTGGCGGTGCACGAATATCCGAAGCGCAACGTGCCCTACTCCGAAGACATGGGCAGGCGCGCGACGCAGTACGTGGTGCAGGGCTATCTCATCGGGCCGCGATACCTTGACGCCAAGGACGCGCTGATCACTGCGCTGGATAAAGACGGTCCCGGCATGCTGCGGTTGCCGCTGCCGTACATGATGCGCGACGTGAAGGTGATGGTGGTCAGCTACAGCGTGACCGAAGCGCGCGAGCGCGGCGGCACATGCGTCATCGAAATGCAGTTCGTTGAGTACGGTGATCCGAGCTATCGCAGTACCGTATCGACGCCCGCCGAAATCCAGAAGTCCGCGAGTAGCGTCGAGAACAGCGTGATCGGCCCGCAGGAGCCGAGCGCCGAAACCTCGCAACAGGCCGCGCCGTATGCGCGCGTCTACAACGGAGCCGATGTCTCAAACAGTGTGCCGAACCTGCCATGACCAGCGATGAAGCCGATGAAGTCTTGGCGATTGTCCGCCGCATCTGCCCGGTGATCCTGTCATCGGCAGTGGACCCGCGTGGCGATGTCGGCACCGCGCTGCGCCGCGTGGTCGGCATGATGAAGGCCGACATCAACATGATGCACCTGCCGACATTCGTGATCGCGTTCGGCATCGCGCTCGATCTGTCGCGGCACAGCTATGCGACGCTTGTGACGATGGACCGCGTGCGCAAGGCGGCGCTGGAGGAAACACCGAAGTCGCTACCGGCCACGCAGACCGTACTTGCCATGGTTCGCCTGACCTTGGCGTGCGAGGCGCGGATCATCGCCTTCATGCAATTCCGCTCGCGCGATGAGGTGGACAGTGTCGCGAGCGCGATGAACGATGCTTTCAACCAGACATCGGAAATCGCCGCCGACGATCTGGATGCAGGCACCTACATGGCGTTGATCCGGCTGCACGGCGATGTCACCACGCATCTGGCGACCCGTGGGCGCGTGCTGCCGCGCGTGATCAATTACCAGTATCAGGAGGTGTTTCCGGCGCTGCGGATGGCACAGCGCGAATACGCCGACGCCAAGCGCTACCGCGAGCTGATCAACGAGAACCATGTCGTGCATCCGGCCTTCATGCCGATCGCTGGCAAGATGTTGGCGGTATGACATGAGCAGCTTCAACCAGCGTTTTACTGGAAGGGCCACCGAGCTTCCCGCCATCGAGGTCGATGAGCCGGAGACCGTGCAGACGCCGGGCAAGAGCCCCACCGAAGGACTGAAGCGCGTCATCATCTCCAAGCCCGACGAGAAGCCGGAAGAAAAAGCCGACGCCCCTGCCCGGCTCCAGACCGGCAAGGAAATCATCACACTGGAGGTGCGCGGCGGTCTGTTCACAAACTGGACGACAGTGCACGTCGAGCAACTTGTGACCAAGCCGTTCCCGACATTTCAGTTTGAATGCACGGAAGAAGCGGACATTCCGCTGCGCTGGGATGCCCTTCAGTTCGTGCCCGGCGACATCGTGCGCGTCTATGTCGGCGGCGTCCCTGCCGTGTTCGGCTACATCGTCGAGCGCCATGTCGGCTACGACAGCAAGCAGCACGGCGTTCGCCTGATCGGCTGCGGCGACACCGTGGACCTGACCAACTCGTCGGTGCCCATCGACAAGCTGGACGGCCACGATGGCAAGTCGTGGTCGGCGCTGGCGAGAGACTTGATGGCGCACCTTGGCATCAAGCTGAAGGAGCACGGCGCGGTCGATAACACGCCCTTCGAGAACATCCAGATACAGCCGGGCGAGCGGATCATGGAGGCGCTGGAGCGCTACGCCCGCATGCGCAACATCGTGATCGGCTCCAATGCGAATGGCGGCCTGCTGGCGATCGGCGAAAACTCGGCATCACCGTCCGGCAATCTGGTCGAAGGGCAGAACATCCTGCGCGCCAACGCCGTGGTGCGCGATCAGATGGTCTACAAGAAGATTTTCGTGATCGGCCAGAGCAACGGCAGCAACAAGGCATACGGCGATAGCCAGAACAAGCAGATCGCGACCGAGGACGGCACCTCGACGCGCAACCGGCATCAGGTGATCCCGGCTGAGTTGGCGGACGACATGCACGGCATCAAGCGCCGCGCCATGATGGAGAAGGTGTTTACCGAAGGCTCTTTCATCGAAGCGCAGGTCACGGTGCAGGGCTGGTTCAAAGACAACAACCAGTCCGACGATGTCTGGAAGGCGGGCGAGTATTACACCGTGACCTCGCCGATGCTGATCATGAACGGGATGACGCTGGGCTGCGCGGGCTGCGTCTATGAGCAGAATAACGGCGGCTCGACCACCACCCTCAACTTGGTGCAGCCGATCCACATGAACGGCAAGCTCAACTTCCGCAACGAGGCGGCGACCTTCAGCAAGGGAGGCGGCTGATGCACCGGAACAGCCTGACCGACATGGCCGGACGCATCATGCATCACGCGGTGAGGCTGACGCTCAACAAGGCCAACGACAACCCGATGATGCAGGAGCTTTCCTTCGACGGCATGGTCAAGGAAGGCCGCAAGATCGTGGAGCGCATGCAGGCGTTCGGCATGACCACGATGCCGATGCCGCGCGACGAAGACGACAAGGGCGGTGGTGGCGGTGGTGGCGAGGGAAACCAGAAGGGACCGGCAGCGGAAGGCATCGCAGTCTTTCTGGGCGGCCAGCGCAATCATCCGCTGGTGATTGGCGTCGATGATCGCAGGCACCGCCCGATGGGCCTCAAGGCTGGCGAGAGCGCGCAGTACGACCATCAGGGGCAGATGACGCTGGTCCGCGAGAAGGGCCTGTACATGCTCTCGCTGGACGACGACGGCGAAGGCACCGCACCCGGCGGCAAGATGCTGCGTGATGTCGAAGGCCGCAAGACCGGCAAGAGCGAGAAGAAGGAGCGCATGGTTTCGCTGCGCCATGTCGAGAAGAAAAAGCAGGACCGCGAAAAAGGCGGCACGCCGCAAAAGAACCTGCAAACGTGGATTGACGCTGGCTGGGATTACTTCCGCGCATCGCCGGATGAGCGCGCCGAGAAAGCGCGCGCGCCGAACCACGAGGACTACAAGCACGAGGGAGAGACGGTCAACACCGAGGTCCGCTCGACCAAAAACAAGATCGAAATCTTCGACAAGGATCAGGTGGTCGCGGTCTACGACCGGCAGTCCGGCCAATGGACCTTCACCTGCAAGAAGGTCGAAATCAAATGCAGCGACACGATGAAGATCGATGTCAAGAACCAGCTCGACATCAAGGGCCACCCGATTGTGTTCAATGACGGCGGGCCGTCCGTCGATCCGTTCAGGATACCGTGATGCCAAGTGACATCCGCTATTTGCAGCAGCTCGACTTCCCCGCCTATGCGGTCGAACTCGACTGGCTGATGAACGACCAGAACCTGATCGTGGACGGCTTCGACCTCCAGAGCGCCGTGATCGTTGCGCTGGGCACCGATGCTTACGCACCACCGAGTGAGGAGTTGCCGACATTCGATGACACGGATCGGCGCGGCTGGTGGGGCGACATGGACGCCGAGGAAATCTGGGGCGGCTGGCCGGTCGGATGCCTGCTGTGGCTACTGCATCGCGCCAAGATCACCGGACCGCTGTCGAGGCAGGGTTCGACACTCGGACGCGCAGAGGGCTGGACCCGCGAAGCGATGGCACCATTCACGGAACGGCGCATCGCCTCGCGCATCGACGTTCTGGCCGAACAGGTCGGCATGCAGCGCATCGATGTTGGCGTGGTGATCTATCGCGGGCCGGAGCCGGAGATTGAACTTCGCTATTCGGAATTGTGGGACGAGTTAGGGAAACAATAGCCATGCCGTGGACCACACCAACGCTTCGCGACACCCGCCGTCTGACGCGCGACTACGTGCTGTCCCAGCTTGGCGCGAAGTCGATGGTCCCGAACTCGGTGCTGCGCATCATGAGCGATGCGATGGCCGGGCTGACCCACCTGACGTTCCTGTATCTCGACTGGCTTGCCAAGCAGCTCATGCCCGACACGGCAGAACAGGAATGGCTGGACCGGCACGGCGTGATCTGGCTGACCAATGCGGACGGCTCCAAGGGTCGCAAGGCTGCGACCTATGCGAACGGCACGGTGCAGTTCGAAGGCACGGACGGCGTCATCATCCCGGTCGGCACCACGATGACGGGAGCCAACGGGCTTCAGTACCAGACCGTGACCGAAGGCGAGGTGAGCAGCGGCGGCTTCGGCACGTCAGAAGCGGTGGCGCTGACCTCCGGCGCTGACGGCAACCTGCTGGACGGCGACACGCTGGACCTCAACCCGGCGATCCCCGGCATCACGCTCGCGACCTTGCTGGGCGACATGACAGGCGGTGTCGATCAGGAGACCGACGACCAGCTTCGCGAGCGCATCCTTTTCAGAATTCAGAACCCGCCGATGGGCGGCAGTCAGGCCGACTATGTTCGCTGGACCATGGCGGTGGCGGGCGTCACGCGCGCGTGGGCCGCTTGCGAGATTGGGCCGGGCACCATGACGGTGCGCTTCCTGATGGATGACCTTTACCCCGACAATTACGGACTGCCGCAGCAGCAGGACATCGAGACGGTAGAAAACTACATCGACACGATGCGGCCCGTCACGGTGAAGGACTGCTTCGTGATGGCACCGATCCTGTTCTTCTACGACATCACCATTCGCAACCTGACCAACGACGATCCGACCGTGCGCGCTCGCATCGAGACCTCGATCAAGGACATGGAGTTCGAGCGGTCGAAGCCGGGACAGACTTGGTATCGCTCGTGGGTCGATGAAGCGATCAGCCAAGCGGTCGGCGAGGAAACCCACGAACTCGACTACGAGACCACCGAGATGCCTGCACCGGCTTACATGCCTGTACTGGGGACCGTCCTCTATGCCTGATCCTGACCGCCACGTCACGCGAACCGGCGATGAGTATGCAGACGCCTTCCAGCGTTTGCTTCCGCTCGGGCAGGCGTGGCCGCGCGGTGACGACAGCGTGCTGATGAAGGTGGTGCGCGGGCTGACTAAAATCTGGGGCGACTTCGAAACCCGCGCCAGCAAGCTGCTCGAAGTCGAGAGCGATCCGCGCCAGACCATCGAATTGCTGCCGGACTGGGAACGCAACTGGGGTCTGCCTGATCCGTGTTACGAAGCACCGCTGACGATTGCAGAGCGGCAGCTCGCGCTGGTGATGCGCATGACGCTGGAGGGCGGGCAGTCGCGCAAATTCTTCATCGATATCGCGGCGATGATTGGCTACACGATCACCATCACCGAATATCGCCCGTTCTTTATCGCCATGGACGGCTGCGGCGATTGCCGCGTCTACGGCGAGTTGCCGCCAGACCCGATGCGCAATCAGTGGGGTCAGAAGATCAACGGCGCACCGGGCAATCATCTCATCCTCGACGGTGAATTGTCGGAATGGCCGAATTACGGGCTCGGCCCGCTGGAGGTCCGCTACTGCTGGACCGTTCACGTCGCGACCGCAAAGCTGGTTTGGTTTCGCGTCACATCCGGTCAGTGCGGCGTCGATCCGCATCTGCGCATCGGCCTCGCCGACGATCTGGAATGCCTGCTCAATCGCTGGAAGCCAGCGCACACGCAAATCATCTTCGACTATTCCGGTCTTGAACAGCCCGGCGACCCGATGGCCGGAACACCATAGGAGAACGCATCGTGAAATATAATCAGCCGTATGGACTGGACGAAGAAGTCGCGCTGTACAGCGTCCCCTACGTCAACGGCAACCCGACGACCGGCACGATGGGTTCGATCCCTCCCGCCGCGTCGATTGAACACGGTCAGCGCGAAATCGTCGCGGTGATCCAGTGGGCTTTCGATCACGGCTATTACGACTATGCCGCGCAACTCTGTCAGGCACCGACGACTGCCGACCTGACGCAACTGCTCAAGGCGATCTTCGGCATCATGAATTCGCGGCTGCTGACCGCACCGCGCGACTACTACGTGGACGGCGTCTCGGGCAACGACGCCAATGACGGGCTGAGCGTCGGCAAGCCGTTCAAGACGCTGCAAGCGGCACAGAACGCTCTCGTCAAGTTTAACCTCAACGGCTTCAACGTCCATGTTCACGTCGCACCTGCGACCTATGCCCCGCTCTACGTCGGATCGATTGGCGGTTCTGGACAGATCATGTGGACCGGCGACCCTGCCGTACCAGCGAACTGCCATGTCTCCTCGCCGCTGGGGTCAGCAATCTTGGTTGCCGGTGTCGGCGATTATCATTTCAACGGCTTCAAGGTTTCGTCGGCGCAAAACGGGCCGGGCATTGTCGCTTCTGGTTTCGAGACGTGGGGACCGGGGACGGCCACGATCTGGTCGATGGAGTTCGGCTTCTGCAAAGATGTCCATATGTATGCCTACAACGGCAGCCTGCTGGGCGTGATGGGGCCGCTCAGGGTCACCGGCAATGCGCTGCGCGCCCATGCCGAAGGCGCGAGCGGCGGACGCTTGATCCAGCACAGTCTGAACAAGCCCACCATGAACATCACCGTGCCGTGCAACATGACGGCGTGGGCGATCTTCGGCACCACCTCGCAGGGCTGGCTGTTCTACGACAGCATCACCGGCTACGCGAACGTCACCGGGCAGAAATTCAACGTTGCGATGAACTCCATCATCGTGACCAACGGTGCCGGTGTCGGCTATCTGCCGGGCACCACACCGGGCGCGCTATCGACGGGAGGGCAATACCTATGACGACAGTTCTCACCACCAGCACCTACGATCCTTATAACTGGTACTGGCTCGCTGACGATGCGCGCCTGTTCTCAAGCTCGCGCGCGACGCTGATCCAGCCGGACGACGCCGACTATGTCGCATGGACCGAAGCAGGAAACGCGCCGACGCCATGGCCGCGCGACGCTGCGGGCGAACAGACCACCGAAGCATTGCAGGAAGTGCTGACGCCCTACGGTCTGTTCATCGACCTTGTCGCCTACGCCGCCAACGTGCGCTTCAACCATGTCAGCGGCGGTCTCACCGTCACCAGCATCAGCCCGGTCCCGTTCACCAGCGACCCGGCTTCGCGCAACGCGCTCGTCAATGCCAACGAGTACGCCAAGGCAACGCCCGGCGCGACCGTGAACTGGAAGTTTTCCGATGGCAGCTTCATGGAGCTGGACGGCGCGCAGTTGGCGACGGCAACGGCGGCGATGGCGACCTTCGTGCAGGACTGCTTCACCTGCGAGAGCAACACGGACGCGGCCATCGAAGCCGGGACCATCACAACGCAAGCGGAGGTCGATGCGGCGTTCGCCGCGATCCCGAACAGCGTGGCGGGCAGCGTGGAGACACGGAAGCGGAAACAGGATCAGAAATAGACGGGTATCACCATGGCAACCGTCAACATCATCGTCACCAACGACGCGGACTTCTATCGCACATTCGTCTGGCAGACGCTGGCGGGCGTTCCAATCGATCTGACCGGCGGCACGATGGAGATGATGCTTCGGCGTCACGCCAGTGACGAGGCGGCGGTGCTGCGGCTGGCCATCGATACCGGCGAGATTGTGTACACCGACGCCGCTGCCGGTCAGTTCACGGTGCGGATCACGAAGGACACGCTGACGCGGCTGGGGTTGGGCGACTTCGATCAGTCGAACATCTTCACGCGCGGCGGCAACAAGGTTCGCGTCTGGTCTGGAACGCTCACCAACAACGCGGGACCGACGCGATGAGCGAACTCGAAATCGTCCAAGACACTGATGTGATCGTCGTCAATGCCGACGACGCCGCATCCATCGTCGTCACCTTGGAGGACGAGACCGAGGTCATTCAGACGTTCGAGCAAGGGCCGCCCGGTTTGCAGGGGCCGCCCGGCCAGCAGGGTCCGCAGGGTGGCAAAGGCGACAAAGGCGACAAGGGTGCTGACGGTGCGAAGGGCGACAAAGGCGACAAGGGCGACCAAGGCATCAAGGGCGACAAGGGCGATGAGGGCGACGCCTCGACGGTGCCCGGCCCTGCCGGACCTCCCGGCGCACCCGGTGGCGCGACCATCACCATCTCCGATACGCCGCCAGCAGGAGCGCCGGACAATTCGATCTGGTGGGAAAGCGACACGGGTCTGCTCTATGTGAAATTTAACGACGGCACGTCGAGCCAGTGGGTGATCGCGTGTCCGCAGCCTGACCTTGCGACGTTCCTGCTGCGCGCTGGCGACACCATGACCGGCCCGCTGCTGCTGGCGGGCAATCCAACCGCGCCGCTGCACGCCGCGCCGAAGCAGTACATCGACACGAACCGGCTCGTCACCGTCAAGACGATCAAGATCATCGCGAACCAGACCTATGTGCCATCGCCGGGACTGATCTACGCGGTCGTTGAATTGTGGGGTGGTGGCGGCGGCGGCGGCGGTGTCGCGGCCAATGTGGGCTACAGCGTTGCAGGTGGTGGCGGCGGTGGTGGTGGCTACTCGCGCTCGTCATTGTCGGCAGCGCAGATCGGCGCGTCGAAGGCGGTCATCATCGGCGCGGCTGGCATCGGCGGTGCCGCAGGGACCAACCCCGGCGGCGCTGGCGGCGCGACCACCTTCGGCGGTGCGCTTGTCGTCGCTAATGGCGGGCTCGGCGGCGGGGCGGGCGCGTTCAGCGTTGATCCCGGCGGTGGCGCTGCGCTCGGAACGGGAGACTTCACCGCAGTCGGCCCGAACGGCGTCTCGGTGGTCTCAGGCACGAGTGGTGCGAGCCAAAGCGTGACCGCTGGCGGCACGGGCGCGTCCTCATCGGTTGGTGGCGGCGGTGGCGGCGGCCTCACCGCTGGCAACGCACAAGCCGGACGGCCTGCAACGGGCCACGCAGCGGGCGGCGGCGGCGGATCATCCAATCAAACGTCGGCGACGGCGGGCGGCGGCAACGGCTCGCCGGGCCTGTGCGTCATCACCGAATATCTGGCCGCGTGAGGTGAAGCATGTTCGACTTCCCATCGACACCGACTGTCGGCGACAAATATCCGGTGCCAGCCGTCGCAGGCAAGCCGGTCTACACTTGGGACGGCGAGAAGTGGACGACATCGACCGCAGCGGTCGGCGGCAAGCAGCCGATCTACAGCGACGGCTCGGTGCCGATGACGGCGGCGCTGCTGCTCGCTGGCGATCCGGTGACCGTCGATGACGCCGCCCGCAAGGCTTACGTCGATAAGCGGCTGGCGCTGGCGGGAGGTCAGACCATCACGGGCGGCTTTGCCATCGCGCCCTACAATCAGGCGGCGGGCAGCTTCACCGTCAACCCGCTCAACGGAAACTATCAGTACACGACCAACAGCGCCGCGATCAACATCACCGCGCCAGCGACAGATTGCGCGGTCGATATCTTGGTCACCAACGCGGCTGGCGCTGGCACCATCGGCTTCGTCGGTTTCACCGCTGGACCGAACATCGGCGATGCGCTGACGACCACGGTCGGGCACAAGTTCATCATCTCGATCCGCCGCATCAATGCGACCTCGACCTACGTCATCAAGGCACTGCAATGATCCGCCGCCGCGTCTTGCTCAGGGACCGTGTCGATTACCTGAAGCTCGGCGGCAGGGCGTGGAAGAAGACGCTGCTCTCGACCGTCGTCATCGGCTCGATGTCGCTCGGGCTGTGGCAGAAGCAGGAACAGATCGCGGTCGGGCAGCAGCGCGTCGTCACCTATGTCAGTGACCCGCAGCACGAGCGGCCCGATGTCATCGTCCTCGCGTGGATCGTCCTGACATCCGGCACTACGTTCAATCGCGATGCGCTGCTGCCGGGATGGGACACCGCAGCCAATAGCGTTGACTGCATCGCTGGCGGCGGCGGTGGGCCTAGTGGCGTGTCGGGCGCGGGCGGCGGCGGTGGCGGTGGCGGCGGTTTCGTGCGCTCGCAGAACCTCGCGCTTCCCGCGACGGTCACCTATCAGATCGGTGCCGCTGGCGCTGTCGGCGGCGCGGGCGGCCACACCTACATTCTCGGATTGATGCAGGCGAATGGCGGCTCGGCGGGCGGCACCCCTGCCGGTGGCGCGGGCGGCACGCCCAACCTGTACAACAGCGTCGGACGTACTGGCGGCACGGGCGGCGCGGGCAGCACCAGCGCGGGCGGTGGCGGTGGCGGCGCTGCTGGCATCGTCGGCAACGGCGTCAACGGTCAACCGGCATCGAGCGGCGCGGGCGGTGCGGGCGGTGCGGGCGACGCCGGGTCAGGCGGCGCAGGCGGTACTGGCGGTTTCACCAGCCCCGGCGTCGGCAACCCCGGCAACGAATACGCGCCCGGCGTCGGTTGCGGTGGTGGTGGCGGCGGTGCTGCGGCCACGACCGGCGGGGCGACGGCGGCTAACTACGGTGGTGGCGGCGGCGGTGGAAGCTACAGCGGCGGCGCGCGACCGGGCGGCCCCGGCGCGCAAGGTCTGATCGGTTTCCTCTATACGCCGCTGCCTGCGCCGACTGTCACCTTATGCTCGCCCAACAGCGGCCCGACGCAGGGCGGCTATCCGGTCACCATCACCGGCACCGGCTTCACGAATGTAACAGCCGTGACGTTCGACGGCCTCGCTGCGGCCAATGTCGTCGTCGTCAACACCACGACGATCACATGCACGGTGCCGCTGCACTATGCGACGGGTCCGATCAACGTCAGCGTGTTCGTCAGCGGCGGCGTGCCCGCAGGCACCGGCACCAATGTCTTCACCTACGTCGCGGCAGTTGTCAGCTCCTGCACACCGAACAAGGGTCCGCCATCGGGCGGCACGCCGGTCACCATCGGCGGCAGCGGCTTCCAGAACGCGCGAAGCGTGACGGTGGGCGGCGTGGCGCTGTCCTCGCTGGTCGTCTCCAACACCAGCATCACCGGCACCACCGGAGCGCACGCGGCGGGGCTGGTCGATGTCGTCGTGAACTTCGACGGCAGCATCACAGCGACCGGCGCGAACCTGTTCACCTATGTCGCGCCATCGGCAGGCTTCAACATGCCGATGCTGGGGATATGAATGAACAAATCCATCGCAACCGCGTTCGTCGTCATCGCCCTCGCCGCCGCGTCGGCGCTGGAGTGGCGTGCAAGCTCGCAGCCAGCAGCACCACCACCGCGATGCATGGACGACGAACTTCGCGAACAGGTGCGCGGCCTGATGACGCAAGCCATGAACGAAGCGTTTAAGGACCACATCAAGCACACGTTCGACATCTGGATGAAAGACCCCGGCGATCAGCCGAAGCGCGCGCGAACCGGCGTCAGCATGGGTCTCGATGCCTACATGCGAGCGCGAGCCAACGTGCTGAGCTGGAGCCCGCCACACTGCAACAAGGAGAAGTAGCATCATGGCCTACAATCGCATCGTCATCTCAAGCGGCCACGGCAAGTATGTGCGCGGGGCCAGCGGCATCCTCGATGAAGTCGATGAGGCGCGGCTGGTGGTCGAGGCGCTGGCCGACGCACTCCGCGCGCGCGGCGTCGATGTCGTGACATTCCACGACGACACCAGCCGTGACCAGAACACGAACCTCAACACCATCGTCAACGCGCATAACCGCGAGACGCGCGACCTCGACATCAGCGTGCACTTCAACGCCTACGAGCAGGTCAGCAAGCCCATGGGATGCGAGGTGCTTTACGTCACGCAGTCGTCGCTCGCCGCAAAGCTCTCGGCTGCCATCGCCGATGTCGGCTTTATCGATCGCGGCGCGAAGAAGCGAACCGACCTCTTTGTGCTCAACAACACTGAAATGCCATGCGTGCTGCTTGAGGTCTGCTTCGTGGACAGCGAGGCCGACGCCGACATCTATCGCGACGAGTTCGATGATATCGTTGCGAACCTCGCCGACGTGCTGGGCGGCGTCGCCGATGGCATCTCACCACCTGAGCCTGAGCCGGAGCCAGACGTGATATTTCAAGCGGTCGGACCTTGCTCGCACTTCGGCGGTCCTGACGATACGGGAGTGAGTGCAAGTGAAGGTCTGGCGTTCATTGATGCGGTGGACGATGCGCCGCAGCTATTCCTACCTTTCCAGCCCGAAGGAACAACCGGGCTGGCTAGGCGACTTAATCCTTACATCCATTACGTCGCGTGCCGTTGGGACTATGAGGAAACTCCGAAGGCGACGCTGCTGGAGAACGTCGCGCTGGTGAAGTCACTCAAGACCGGCGTGTTCATGACCGCCTTCCCCGCCGACTGGGGACCGCACGAGGACACGGGGCGCGTCGCCGATCTGTCGCCCGGTCTGATGCTCGACCTCGGCATCGAGACCGATGACGAAGTCGAGGTGACGTATCCATGGAAGGGAAATTAAAATGGGCATCCTGATCAGCTTCCTGAACCTGTTGCTCTACATCGCGATCATCATATTCATCGCGTTCGTCATCGTCTGGGTGATCCAGTCGTTCATGGGCTGGACGATCGACGCCAACGTTATGAAGTGGGGCAAGGTCATTGTCGGCCTGCTCTGCCTGATCGCCGTCGTGGTCTGGATCGCAGGCGTGCTTGGAGGTGGCCCCGGCTTGCCGCACTTTTGGACCTACCGATAGGCAGTCGCAGTTCGATCCGCTACCGCCAGCAGAGCCGCCGCCGCCATCGATCTGCAAGGGCTGTTGAAATGAGGGCCACCAGCAGGGGGCTGGAGGTGTGCTGATGGCCCTCAAATACGCCTCGATCCGAACGAGGCATCTCAATGCGAGTGTTTCTTTTTCTCGTAGGCTCGCAACTCCTCTGCCGTCTCCGGCGTGATCAGCATGTGGAGCGTGCCTTCGTCCGCCATCTGTAGCGCCAGCGGCTCGACGCACTCCCAACACATCCGGCGCAGGTGCTTCGGCGCATGCGGGCGAAACTGCACAGCCTCGCCGCATTCATCGCACAGACCAAGCTCGTTGTCAGGCATCAGCAGCGGCTGGGTCAGTCGCATGCAAAGCAGAATTGTCGGTTCTTCACTCATCCTCGCTCCACTCATCGACGACGCTGGCCTTCCACTTGAAGTGAGCGATGATCTTGCGCGCGGTCTCATCGCTTTCGCCGATCAACCGCTTCAAGATCGGCGCGGCGCGGATCACGAAGCCATCGGTCACGAAGCCCGCAACGAAATGCGGGGCAACCACGCGCACAAGCCTCATCTGTCTCTGTTCAGCCATTCCTTGAACCTGATCGCAGGGTCGTACTTCGCAGGCCATAGCAGCACCAGCGCGACCAGCAGCAGGACGACCACGACCGGCGTCATTCAAGCACCCGTGGAAACATATCTTCGCGCCACTCGCCGCCGCCTTCGGCCTCGCTGGGAAGGCGATGCGCCCACACGATCGGCATCTTGCCGCCGACCACGGTCACGTATCCGAACTTCTTGTCCCAAGCCCGCGACCAGCGCGCGACGTTGAACCGCGACTTGCAGCGAGCGCATTCAATATTCTGGCTTACGCCACCGCACGGGCCGGGCCGGAAGATTGTGCAGCCGCAGTCGGGGCAGCTCTCGTCGTCAGGGAACACATCGTCAATCATTTGATCACCCTCAGATGTCCAGCCTTGGCGAACGCCACCGCGCGCTCGTGCATCGCTTCGGCTTCCTCCCATGTCGAGCATCGATCGAAGATGTTGGTCTCGCCTTTGCCGAAGATCGCACTCTCGAACAGGTGCGGCACCTTGCCGAGAAAATTATGATCGAGCCCGAGGAAGACGGTCGAGACGCAGCGATCCTTGCCGAGGTCGGTAATCGCCACGCGCCACGGATCATCGCCGCCAGACCGCGTCACGAGAAGACGGTCAACAAACGCATCAGCGGGGTCGCATGGCACCGCGACATGCCCGACCAGCCGGTAGGTGCGCAGCTTCATCACGGTTTCCTCGACAGGATGACCTCGGTGCCGTCGATGACCGAGTGATAGATGCCGCGCGCCGCATCGGTCGATGTTCTGGCGAAGATCGGCATCTTGCCCACATGCCCGCCGAGCATCGCTTCAAATTCGATGAAGCCTGAGATTTGGTTTTCCGACATCAGGATCACCACGCCATCGACCGTTCGGTCGCCGCACGTCACCAAGCACTCGTCACCGTTGGAAAACGTCATTCGATGTCACCGCGAATTTGCTTCGCGATATGCTCAAGCATGTCGGGCAGCGCCAGCGTGGTCCTCGCATCGGCCTGCACCGCAAAACCGTTGCCGCGATTGCCGCCCAACACGATCACGATCACGCCGCCGTTATAGCCGACGCCAGCTTGTTCGCGGACCAGCGTGGCGAGGTCGTCGTACTTTCCCGGTCCCCATGTCATTGCGTCGTCCCTCGCAGTTTTCTCGCAGCAGCAACGAAAGCCTCGTGGCCCTCGGTCTCCTGAATGACGACCAGCTTCATGAACTCGATCGGATCGATGCCGTGTTCTGCCGCGATGGCCTCAACCAGTTCGAAGATGTCGCCGACAGTACCGTCCTCCTGCACCTCCAGCTTCTTCATCAGCGCGTCAAGTTTGTCGCTCATCGCTTCACCCTCGAATATGTCACGATCGCGCGCGAGCCGGTCTCGGTGTGATCCCAGACCACCTCAGGCATGATCGGTCCCAGCCACGTCACGTCTTGTCGCAACACCGCGATCGGAAGGCGGCAGCTCGTCGTCTCGCCGCGCTCGTCGGCACCGACGATCACGCACGTTCCGCCGATGGGGTCCTTGCTTGTCGGCAGCAGGAAGGCGCAGATCGGTTCGCCTCGCGACAGGCCGGCATCATCGACCCAGCCGGTGTCGATGTGACCATCATCGAAGCGGGCAAGCCCGAAGTGACCCAGCGTCTCCGCACCATCGATCAGGGCATGCAGCGCATCGAGCGAGCCATTCCATTCCTGCTCGATGACGCTCTGCGCGCGCGGGTCGATCACAATCACACGATAGGTTTTGCTCATCGGTCAAACCTTCTTCACCGTTTGGAACGGTTCGATCGCAGCACCGGGTGCAAGCGCCGCATTCGGTCCCGGCGTCTTGCAGACAGAGCAGGTCAGCCGGGTGTCGGGATGCTGCTTCATGATGTGCTGCCCCGATGGAAAGACCGCGACCACGTGCCCGCAGCCGTGGCACGTCGAGGTGATCTGTTGCGGGTGAACGCGTCTCATGTCGGCGAGCCGGATCACGATCAATTCCGTCATCGGTCTGCCACCTTCACCTGCGCCACCAGCTTCAGACATCGGTTGCACGCGACGGCCAGCAGCCCGGTGCGCTTGTCGTAGCTCGCGCGGGTGCCAGCCTTTGGATGGCAGACGGAGTGAAGGAACAGCACCGTGTGATCGTGCCCGCAATTCGGTTCAGAGCAACCGGCGACATCGAGCTGTTCGCGCGACAGTGCCATGATCGATCGTCCTTATGCCCCGTGGTGACCAACCCCGTTCATCGATGCGCCCTTCTTGACAACGCGCAGCGCGCGCGGCTTGCGGCCCTTGCGCCGGGTCGAAACCTTCAGCAGCTTTGCGCTGCCCTGATGGATGCTGACCTCATTGCGCTTTCGCAGATATTCTAGCTTCAGCTTCACCTGCTTCAGCGTCAGGCCGGTATCGCGCACCAGTGCGGTGATCGAAGTATAGTTTGTGAGAGACAGAAACTCGGCGATCTTGATCGAGGCTGAAGGCAGCTTCACTGGTGCAGGCGCTTCTTTGGGTAGAACCTTCGCCGCCATGTCTCGGGTCGCATAGGCGATCTTGATCAGCTTCACCACCAGTTGCGTCAGATCGGCCACCTCGCCACGCAACGCCGCGAATTGATCGGCGGTCGGGATCACGTCAGGCGGCGGAAGCGAGAGCGCCGTTTCGGCCAGCGCCTTTTCTTTCTTGCGCGGTTTGCCCGTCATCACCAGAGCGACATTGTCGGCCCGCAGATACTTGCGCACTTCACTGCGGGCGTTCATTCGGCTGCGCCAATCGCCCGGTGTCTTGGCAACGATCACCGTGCGCTCCTCTTTCTCAGGACAGGCCCGCCATCTGATCGCTATGTGACCAGTGCCGGTGTGCTCGACCGTGGGCTTGATCCCATGCAGGCGCAACTCGCCCACGGCTACCTGTTGTAGTTCGTTCATGCTTGCTCCCTTGGTTAGATGCCCTCGCAACGCCGCGCCAGATCAACGATCGCTGCCCTCAGGGCATCGTTCTTGATCTGCACGAAGCTGTTGATCAGCTTCATGCCGTCCCGCTTCGTGATCATGATGTCCACGTTCGTCAGACCCCTCGGCCTCTTGCCCGGCGCGTGCTCCGGCATCAGGTCGGCGATATCGATTTTGAAGATGCGTGCGATCTGCGCCAGCCGGGACGACGTGACGCGGTTGATGCCCTTCTCGTACTTCTGCACCTGCTGGAAGGTAACGCCGAGATGCTTGCCCAGCTCCTCCTGCGAGATGTTCGCCTGATTTCGATAGCCACGAATTTTCGCACCGATGAACGCATCCGCGCTGGTCGTGGCTTTGGCGTTGTTCGACATTCTTGAAATCTCCTTTTTGTCCAATGGGCGCGCTGGGCGGCCCGGCCGTTGCCCACCACGCCTGCGCCAAAATGGCGCGCAACGGGAGGAGAGGTCAAGTGCATCCTTTGCGTGAACATTGTCTGACAGCCAATATTCCTCGTGCGTGCGTTGTCCACTAGGACAACTTGGCGGCCATGCAGGAATCTGTCATTGTGACCGGCTTGTGACGTTATGGATGGGGACATTCCATGCGAACACCTGAACTGCTGGCCCGCCGCCTCGCATCGGCAGCGGTGTCCGAGATGATGCTCGATTGCTTCCTTGCCATGCTCGACGGTTACGAGGACGAGGAGGCAATCATGCGACCCGAATACTTCGTCGCCATGGTGATCCTCGAAGCCGAGGAAATCCTGCGGCTGCCACCGATCAACAGGACCGACATCGCCAAGCGCCTTCGCACGTCGCGACAGAATGTCTCGAACTGGGTTGTCCAGCTCATCGATCGCGGGGTCGTTGAGGAGACCGCCAGTGGCGGCTTCATCATGCGCGACGATTTCTTCATCAAGAGGCACCGCGCGCCCTACCACAAGCGCATGATCGAAGCGATCCGCCGCTGCTTCGGCAAGATCGAGGGCTATGAGCCGTGACGCGCGCAAATTTTTTGCGTTGTGTTCATCCATGACGATGCGCAAAGAATCTACTTTTCATTTTATATTCTCTATGCCATCAAACGCGACCGCGCAATCACCATATGCGTAACCCATGTGACGCAACCAGAGTAACATCCGTTACGCTCGTTGTTCCGCATCAAAAAATATAAAGGGAGGACTGCGATGACGAACGCAGCCCTTCGCGACGATCAAGTCGCGTGGCTACGAGACTTTCTGCTTTCGGATCACCCCGGCGTTCACGTCCAGCACCTGCGCAATGGGGATGCGCTGTTCAGGAAGGGAACAAAGGTCACGCACGTCTACCTCATCATGCGCGGCCAGATCAGGGTCGATGCGATCGCACCGAACGGCAAGAGTGCACTGCACGAAATCTGCGGCCCGCGAAGCTGGCTTGACGAGGGCGCGCTCGACAGCCTCCGCATCCACACCCACGACGCCAAGGCTCAAGCGGACAGCGATGTCATCGCTTTTGAGCTGGGGTCGTTCCGCGACCTGCTTCACGCGCACCCGGTTCTCGCCGACACGTTCATGGTCGGAATGGCAATGCACATCAACAACATGAAGGATGTGCTGGACGATCAGCTTTTCAACGCCGCCGACAAGCGCCTCGCTCGCGCCCTACTCGCCCTGTTCAACGGCAACGACACGATCCAGATCGAGGCGACGCCCATGCGGTTCGCCAAGCTGATCGGCGTCACCCGCACCACCGCAAACAGAGTTGTGGATAAGTTCAAGGAGACCGGCATCCTGCTGAAGAAAGACAAGGACCACTATGTCGTCCGGCGGGCACCGCTGATCGCGTTTCTATCGAACGGAACCAGCGACAGTGAGAAGGAACGATGAATGAGGCTCAGGATCGAAGCGATCGATGGGACCGGCGCAACCATTGCCTGCGAGGATAACGACCAGATCAGGGTCGCCATCACGGGCGGCAACGCGGAGTTCGCCTTCAAGCTCGCTCGCGCTTTCAACCGGGACAAGCACTTCGACGCGCTGGTCGCGGCATTGACGGTTTTCCGCTCAAACGAGATGGGCGACCTGCTGATCGGCATGATCGACATTCGCGAGGACGGTAGCGAGCAGGCGCAGGCACGGCTCAGCAGGCTGGTCAAGATGATTGACGTGATCCTGTACTCCGTCGAGCAACTGGAGGACGACACGATCGAGATCGTGGCGACATCACCATGACGACCATGCAAAGCCGGATGGCCGAGGCGCTGTCCAATCGCATCAAGCCGCTGCTGGCCGGGCATGCGCCGGAACTTCAGGGAGCGGTGCTCGCTGATCTGGTCTCGCTGTTCTTTGCCGGTCATCACCCGGCCATGCGTGAGGAGCAGATCGAAATCTGGATCGCGGCCATGCGCGAACTGATCCCGCACAGCGAGGCGGAACTGTTTCGGCATGGCAAGCCACCGGGCTGGGAGATGTAGCGATGCCGATCGCACTGAAGATGATCGCTGCTGCTGCCGCGATGTCTTCGGTGCTTGTCGTGCTGGCCGGTCGCGACGTGGAACCGCTACAGAAGCCCGCTGATGCGCTCGCCGACCGCTGGCCTCAGGATGTGCCGCCCGCGCCCAAAGGCGACCGGCTGACTATGGCTGCCCCGCCGCCAGCCATTCCAGCGACGGTCGAGCTTCCCGCAGCCAAGGTACGCGCCGCCGGCATCAAACCGGCTCGTGCCGAACGACCGCGACGCGCGCGAAACGTCTGCACCCGCCACGGCATGCGCAAGGTGGTCACGCGCGGCGGGCGATCATGGAGGTGTCGATGAGCGGCGTTCTGATCATGAACAGCGAGGTCCGTGCCGCCATCGCGCAAGCGATCAGGCTCGCCCGCGCCCGACCGACACCATGGGTGCCGGAACTCGTCGATGACAATCAGGAGGCGGTGGTCTCGACGCTCAAGGACCGTCCGGCTGGCATCGACGAGCTGCGCCAGCTTTACCCGTCGCAGCATGTGAGGATCGGCACCTATGACACCGCGTTGTCGTTTGAATTTCAGCCTGCCGGTCTGTTCAGGCACCTGTCCGTCTCGGCGCAACGGCGCGGCAAGGTGCCCGGCCTCGAAGTGATGCAGATGCTGGTCGCGGAGTTCGGCTTCTCCGGCTGGCCGCTCATCAGGCCGGGCCGCATCTGGGTCGAGGAGTTCGCGCGAAAGCATCACGCCGTCAATGTCGTTGAACTGGAGGCAAACTGATGGAATTGCGCAGGCAGATCGTTGATTGGATCAAGGTGAACGACATCGGGGAATATTGGTTGCTGGACCTGTACCGGCACCTCACGTCGCAGGGCGTCTCAGGCGAGGACGCGCTCGAAGCGATGTCGCTGTACGTGGATCAGACCATCTCACGCAAGACGCGCTTGCGCGAGACGAACTACTAATCGTGCCACTCGCCGAACGCCTCGACCAGCGCCTTCGTCACGGCAATCCGCCGGGCGTTGCGCACGCGGAAATCATCCGACTTGCGCCAGTTCAATTCTGGCCGATCGAGCCATGCCACCATCACGCAGCGGTCGTCCAGCTCGATCAGGCCGCCAGCGAACGGATGTCGCCCGTAGATCAGCTCCTCGCGCGGCGGCTCATAGGCGGCAGCGGTCAGGCCGGTCACCCTGTCCCGCCAATGCGAGCGCACCGCCTGATAGGTAGTCGGGTCGATCAGCAGCCCAAGCGACGGCACCGTACAGACGGCGTGCCCATTAAATTTGCCCTCCTCGTCCGGCAAGTTCGGCACGCCGATCCCGATCGACCAAATCTCTTTGCCGTCAGGGTCGTCGGCGCGGATGTAGAGCGCGCAACCGCGCACCGTCGCATCGCGGTAGCCGATCTGCACGAGGAAGTCGCGCACCGCCAGCGACATGAATAAGCAAAGGTCGCGCGACTTCCCCGGTGGGAACCCCGAGACGGCGTCATAGGCTGGGTGCGCGTGCATCGAAATCACCGCCAGCGCCTTGATCATCTTCCCCGGCCAGCGACGAAACTCGTGCACGGTCATGTCGCCGAGTTGCAGCACCTCGCTCATCACTGCTCGACCTTGTATTCCGCCCGATGCAGCGGCTTCGACGGATCGCCACGCTCGAAGGGCGACCACCAATAGACCCCGGTCTTGCGAATTTTGAAGTGACCGCGAACGCTATGCTGCCCGGCCTGCTCCCGCGTCAGCAGCCCGGCACGGAAGGCCCGGTTCTGCGCCTGCGACAAGCGAAGGTGCGTCGTCTGGTACGGCAGGAACGGTTGCTTGCGCCGCTTCACCCGCGACTTGTTCAGCGCCGACAGATCGACATCGCGATACTCGATCGCATTGCGGCTGTTCATCATCGCAATGATCGTCTCCGCGAACGGCGGCTCGCCCTCGATGTCCGGTTCCCAACTGAGCTGAATGATTTCGCTCAGGAAGCTCTCCATCATCATGTTGCTTTGCAGCGCCCGCTCCGCGCACCAGCCCACGAAGCCCAGCGTGTGCGACGGCACAAACGGCAGGCAATGCCGGTTCAGCGTCTGCAACGCCCGCCGCTCGTGCGCCGCCGAGGCAAAGCGGCTCCAGTCGTGGAATGCCGACCGTTCCATCCAAGCCTTGGCACCTTCGTCCGTCAGCGGTTTCGAGTAGCGGAACGTCAGCATGATATCGATCACCGCCGACGCCGACATCGCGGCCTGCGGCGACGGGTATCTCTGCTGAAGGACGCTCTTGGCGTCATCGAACGCGCTGCCGTCCTCATCCCAGTTGAACAGGGCACCGAGCGGCGCAACATTGACCGGCGTGTACAGCTCCTCGCCGAACCGATCCGGCTTTTCCTTATGGACCCAAGCGAACGTCATCGTCCCGCGCTGGCCGGTCTGGTCGGTCTCGATCAGCACGCCTTGCTTCACCGGGTCAGGCGCGAACTCTCGGTCCCGCTTGTTCTCCGGCCTGATCATGGTCGAGGTCAAACCGCCGCGCCACTCCAGCCAGATTTTGCGGAACGGTGCCCGGCAAAGCGGCATCGCCTTCAGCAGCGAGGTCGGCTTCGACTTCGTCAGGTTATAGGCGGCGAGCGCCACATCGTCGGTCAGCTCGAACCGCTGGGCCTGCCGGATCGCCGCAGCGGTCTTGGTGAAGATGCCGCCGATATCGGTCGTCGTACCGCATCCGGCGATGATGTGGTCGGACAGCCTCATTTGGCGGCCCGCTTCCTGCGCCGCCAACCGTTCACCGTTTTCGACAGCCGCCGCATATTTCGATCGTGGTCGGCGACGATCTTGCGGTTCTTGGCATTGGCATCGCTGATCGCCCTCTGGTGCCGCTTCCACTCCGCGTCGATCTTGGCTTGCAGTTTTTGCACCTGCTCGCGGCTTGCGACGAGGCGAACAGTATCCGCCTGCGTCAGCGATATGCTCGATGTGTCCTTCACCACCAGTGACGAGCCGTCGATAAAGACCACGCGGCCCATGCGCACGTAGAATTCGCTGGAGAACTTGCTGCTGCCCACGCCGTAGATGATCCAGTCACCGACTTTCGTTTTCATCGCGATTGCTCCATTGCCTCGAATGCTCGACCGACCCCATCAACGAACCCAACAGCGGCCTGTAGCGACGGTGCGTCGTATTCGATGTCGCCTGTCGGTCCCGCCCAAAGGATTTGAACCTGCCAGCGGTCGCCGACCCGCAGGAGCGATCCGGCCACGACATTCTCGTCGCGCTTGATGAAGTGCATGGTGTCGCTGACTTTTTCGGTGGTGAAGATCATGCCCGCCTCCGTTCTCGCGTTGACCCGATGCCTTGTTGATCCAGCGGCAGCGCCGCCACCTCGTCGGCGGTCAGCATCCGCCCATGCCGCCAGTGCTCGACCTTCAGGTACGGACGCTTGGGCCGAACGTAGTCCTGATAGCCGTCGCCCCTCACCATCTTCTGCCCGCGCGCCAGCACCGCGATGAACACCTCGGGCCGGTCTGGGATCATGGTCGGGTCGATGGTGATGAAGTGATCGCTCTTGACCCGCGCCGCGTCCGCCTGCCGCTCGCCGATGTCCCGCAGGTATCGCGGCGCAGCGAGGTACGGGCAGATGCGCAGGGCAAAATGGACACAATCGTCATGCATGGGCATGTCGATATAGCAGCCGCGTTCGTGGAACGCTGACGCTGGGCCACCGGCAAACCAGCGGAACCGGAACAGCTTCTTTCCGCACACCGAGCAGAGGTCGCGGTCGATCATCGCCGCCCGCTTCCGCTCGTCGTTGATGGTGAAGAACGGCGTGCCGTCCTTACCGATCAACGCCCCGAAGAAGATCGGGTAACCCCGCCGATCGACCGGCAGGTGCTTCATCTGGTCGGGGATCGCGACGCCGCGACCGGGGATCACAGCTTGCACTCAGCGCCGAAGATGTGGCCCACCTTGTTGCCCCCGTTCTGCTTCACATACCAGTCAGGCGGATTGTCGAGCTTGGTGAGCAGGCCAAGCCATCCCTCTTTCGTGAAGTAGCCGACGACGGTCGCCTCGCCGAGGCCGTTCATGCTCACCGTCACCTTCTCACCGATCGCTGGCGGTGGCGCTTTGCCTGACCACCGCACCGCATCACCTTCCCCTTGCCCATACGCTGGAACCGAGTCATGCTCCGTGTAGTCGCTCATCACTTCAACCTCCTCTAATCCATTTGCCCCACCCCACCGCCATAAAAAAACGCCGCCCCTTTGACAAGGGCGGCGCTGCCGTTTCGGGCTGGTTTCTCAGGCTACGGCCCGCCAGCGCCCCAGCGGGATCACGTCATTTCGCTGGGGTGATAGCGGCAACCCGGAACAATCCCTCTTGCCGTTATCACCCCGCGCAATCCCCTCTGCCGCAATGATTTCCTCGCTCGACCTTGCGGTCGGGAACAGGTCAACACCGAGGATCGCCGAGAGCCTGCCGTACACGCTCACCTCATACGGCGCGCGGTACGGGGTCTGATGCACAACGATGCTGTCGATCATGTTGTGGAAGGCCAAACGGTTCTCTTGGCTCCCCGCATCGCGCGACAGCGCATTGTGCAGCTTCTCGACGTTCTCGCGATAGTCCTTCAGGACGTTCGGATGCAGGGTCACGACATTGGTGTGGGCGGTGAGCTGCCGTAGCCGCTCCTCCAACCCAACGCGCTCGACCTCTTTCGCCTTGAGGGCTTCCATCAATGCCGGAAGCGGCTCGTCGCTGTCGCTGATCGCCGCAACCAGCCGCTCGATCTGCACGAGCAGACGGTTGCGGTTCTTCTCAACGACTTGCCGCTCCGCACCTTCCCGCTTTGCCTGCGTCTGATATTCGGCATGGTATGCCCGAGCCGCTTCCGTGATCGCCTTCGGATCGGTCAACCGATTGCGCATCCCGTCAAGCACGAGCGCCTGAATGCTGTCCATCACATAACCCTTGCCGTTCGGGCAGGTCGCTTTCTGGAACGCCGCTGAGCAGGCAACGTACCGCTTCCCTGCCGACAGCTTGGTACAGATCATGTGACCATTGCACTCGCCACAACGCAGCAACCCCGAAAGCAAGTGCTGGCTGCGCGCAACGACCGGACGATGCGCCACCTTGGCGGTGGCACCGAACTTCGCCACCCCTCGACTGCCTCGAAGATTTGCCACGGTGCGCCACAGCTTATCGTCGATAATCCGCAAGTGAGGCACCGCCACAGTGACATGCTCGCTCACTGGCCGCGCTCGCTTGCTCTCGCTGCCAGTGTCAGGGTCTTTGACGGTGAACTGCTGGTTCCAGATCAGCTCGCCTGCATAAAGACGGTTGCCGAGGATGCCGCCGCGCACCTTGCCGCCGCCACTGATCAGACTTTGGTAATTCCACCCAGCGCGGCCACTTGGCGACGGCACCCTCTCGCGCGTCAGAGCGGCAGCGATCCTGCGCGGCGACTGACCGTTCGCATACTCCGAAAAAATTCGGCGAATGATCTTGGCTTGCTCTGCGTTGATCGTTCGCGCGCCCGGCTTGCCGACGACGCGATCGTATCCATAGGTCACCGCCCCCGGAAACATGCCTTCGTGCACCAGCGGGATTTGCGCTCGCTTAATTTTGTCTCCGAAGTCTTTCAGGTACATCGCACCGATGATGCCGCGAACACCAACATGGATGTCGGTCGTCACACCCTCGTTCACGGTCAGCAGCGTGATGCCCATATGCTTCAGCCGCTTGAACAGACCGGCGAGGTCTTCCTGATCTCGCGATAAGCGGTCGAGACTTTCCACGATCACGACATCGAACGCCCCTGACCGAGCGGCGGTGCGCAGGTCGAGTAAGCCATCTCGATCGAACATGCTGGCACCAGATTTCGCGCGGTCGGAATATCGCTGCGTGATCTTCAGCCCCTGCGACTTCGCATAACGCTCGCAAAGCGCGAACTGGTCATCGATCGATCGATCCTTCTGCATGTCGCTTGAGTAGCGAGCATAGATGGCTGCCGTCTTTTGCTTCGCGGCCATCAGAACACTCCGCCATCAACTGTTACGATCTGGACCCCGAAACTCCGAAGCTCATCGATAATCACGATCAGATCAACTTGATCCCGCGACAGCCGGTCGAGGCTGGCGACAAGTACCGCATCGACCTCGCGTGACCTCGCAGCGGCGACCAACGCGCCCAGACCGGGGCGACCAATGCTCGCGCCGGACGTTGCTTCATCGCAAAATTTCTCAACGACCTCGAAGCCTTCACGCTGAGCGATTTTTTCGCAGGCTGCGAGCTGGTTGCTGATGCCGCTACCGCTTTGGCGGTCGGTCGCGGATCGGGCATAGATTGCTGTTCTTGTTTTCGTCGTCGTCATGGGTCTCGTTGTCCTTTTTGAATTGCTCTCGCCCCATCGACCTTCCGATTGCCCTCGCCAACTCAAGCCATTGTTCGTCGTGGCATGGATGATCGAGACTTCTCGGATCGGCTGGATCGAGTTGTCGAATGACCCCGCGTGGCTTCTTTCCTTTTCCTCGCAAATCACTCTCCGCTCAATCTACAATAGAAATTCACCTCGGACCAACGCTTAAAAACGGCAGGCATTTCATGGGGCTGGGGACCGCTTTTGAGGGGCTATTCCGACCGCCGGGCTAATCCTGCCCGCTTACCATTCCTGATCCCTGACGCGCCGCCCTATCGTCCATTGACCGTCGTAATACTGGGCGCGGAAGAATGCCCTCACGTCATCGCCCATGGCGATCATCGTCGCCGCATCCAGCCGCTGGTGCACCGCCCGCCTGCGACCCTTGCAATAGATCAGAGCCAGATCATCGACCACCTGATCGAACTCCTCGTCATTGGTCGCAAGCGGAAGCTGCACCTTCACGATTTCTGTCATCACTTCACCGCTGCATCGACAATACGCCGAGAGAATTTTCTGGCGTTTTGCGTTTTCGAGTTTCGCCGCTAACCGCTGGACGCACCGCCCGCACCGCCTGACGCGACGGCGGTCAACTTCGGCTTGCGCACCCGGCGCTCGCCTTCAAGCACCGTCTCGAATTGCCGGATCGCGGCGGCCAGCTCCTTTGCCTGCGACTTGGTGGTGATCGCCGCCGTGACGTGCAGCTCGACCACTTCGTTGGTCGTGTCGAGCCGGATGTCAGCGCCTTTTGGAATTTTCATTTCTGTTCTCCGTTCTGGTTTGCTTCCAACCTTCGATCATCGCTTTCGCCAGCTCAAGCCACGCGATCACGTCATCGATATCTTCCGTCGAGTGGCACTTGCACCAGACGGTCACCTTGCTGCCGCCATCGGCGGCGCATTCCACTTCGAGATTTGTCACGTCGAGGCACCGCGTCATCGCCGCAGCCCCCAAACCTTCAGGCACTTGTCGGTCAGCCGCTCATTGCGCAGTGACCGCATCGCCGCACGCCATACTTCATCGGCGGGCTCGCCATCAAGCTGGGCGTCACAACCGCGACCGGCACCGATCAGATGCGCGGCAGTTCGGGACATCACCTCCTTCCCATGCAGCAGCGTCAAACGCATCGCATAGACCATCGGGTTCATCATCAGGCCACATGCGAAGCGTTCGCCGTCCGGCTCCAGCGCCGGACATCTCCGCTCCCACGGGTCACCGAACACGCCATGCGCCAGCGGGCACAGCTCATCTGCGCAGCACTGACCGCAGCCGTTGCATGGTTGTCCGTGGGGAGGCTTGTCGATCATTTCGCGTGCCTCAGAATTGGCTTCTCGCATTGCTCGCAGTAAACCCACATCAGCGCGCCGCTCTTATCCCAAAGCATCAGCGGAACGTGATCTTCATCAATCGTACCGCCGCATTTCGAGCAGGTGTCGGTCGCTCCGTTCTTCACCGAACGGCCAAGCACCGGATCGAAAACCTGAACGTCTGCCATTTGCATCAATCCGGGTTCTTGTGGATCGGCCAGCGCCGCATCTGATCGGCAATCGCCACGGCTTCGCCCGCCTTGTCGGCGATTGCCCTGCCGCCAGCTTGCGGAACCGAGTTGGCGACCCAGATCGCCCATTTCTCCACCAGCTCGGCGGCGTGGCAATCCTGCGCCCGCAGCAGGAACACCGGCTCGTCGTCATGCGCCTTCGCCAGCGGACCCTCACCGCGCGCCGTCGCCTCGCGAAGCTCTTTTGCAGTGATGGTCATCAGCGACCCCGCTTCGACATCTTGACCGTCGAGACCCTGCCGATCCCCTTCGCCTTCAGCTTGGTGGACTTGTCGATCAGCCGCTTGTTTTCCTCGACGCGCGCCTCACGCTTCGCCCGCAGTGCCGCTTCCTTCGGTCCCATCTTCTCGCTTCCCATCGCTCTCTCCTCCGCTGGTGAACTTCTGCATGCTCCGCAGCCATTGCAGCACCGTCCGGCGCGGGCGCTTCATCAGCCGGGCAATCCGCTCCGGCGACATGCCATTGTGGTACAGGCGATCGGCGACGGTCGCGCGTGCATCGACTGCGTTCGGCTTGCGGGATCGGCCCTCGATCAGTGCCGGGTCAACCTCAAGCTCGTGCGCCACATCAGCGATGGTCGATTGCAACAGGCCGCGCGGCGTCACCGTCCGATCACCCATCCGCGCCTCCACTCAGCTTTTCAGCGATGCTGATTTCTTCGTTCTCAATCCGCGTCACCAGCAGCAGCAGCCGCAGCGCATGCAGCTCGATTTCCAAACCGCGCGCATAGCCGGGATTGCCGAGCCATGTGTCGTGCGTCCGCTCGACGCGCGCGATCAGCCCTTCGATTTCGTTGACGGTCGGTCGTTCGATCATTCCAGTTCGCCCCTGCAATATGCGTCGATGTCTTCGTCGGTCAGTTTGTGCGCCTTCATCTCGTGCCAGAATTGCGCGGTGGTGATCAGGCCGTCGCCATAGCGCCCAAGGATGTCTTGCAGCCGGTCGCGCTTGGTCGGGACCGGCTGCGGCGTCTTAGCCAACGCCCAGCGCCTTGCGGATCGCGTCGAGCGACCTGCCGATCCGATCAGCTTCGCTGTTCAGATGCTTCAGCTTGCCGACCATATCCTCAACGAACGGAGCCGCCGCCTTGAACTCCTTCATCAGCGCATCTGCCTCGCTGAGCCTCTGGCGGATTTCGTCGTTCGCCATCTCGTCACCAAAATTCTCGTCGCGGATCAGCTTCACCCAAGCGCGCGGCACGCCAAGATCGCCCGCCACCTTCTCGTCGGTCCAGCCATCACCGTAGCCGACCTTGTCGCCGACATAGACCTCGTTCAGCTTGGCAAAAATAATCCGGCGATCCTCGCGGCCCATCATGCGCGTGCCCGCCTCCTTCAGCGACTTGATCGGTGTGACTGTCGTCATCGGCGCGGTCCCTCCTCCGTTCGCTATTGATCTGTTCTCGCTCGCGCGGCGCGCGGCGGTCGCTTTGATTGCAGCGAAGCATTTCGGGCAGCGGTGCTGGTCTTGCCTGTTGCCGACCTTCCAGCCGCGCGCCTCCAGCTTCCGCCGGATGAATTGCAGTTCGGACTGGTCGTCGGAATGCTTGGTCGCGAAGCTATTGACGGGCAGGCTCTCGACCGTGGGGCAGTATCCGCAGGTCGCGGTGATGCCGCGAACGAACTTGTCGCCATACGGCACCTTGGTCGCGCCGAACAGATCGATCACCTGACTGCGCGCACACGTCATCGGCTCCTCACTCGATCAGGCGCGGGCCGCCGTAGCCGGTTTGCCGGGCACGGCTGGCGAGCTTTGCTTGGATGGCGGTGATGTCGAGCGCAGGCATCATCGTCTCGATGGCTGGCATGCTCCTCAAGAACTCGATGGCGGCCTCGCTCGTCAGCCCGTTCGCGATCACCTCGGTCTGCGCCTGCACGGATGCCTGCTCGATCTGCACCCGCGCGACCTTTTCCATCGCGTCGATTTCGGCCTTCGCAACGCGACGCAACTCCGACCGGCGCTCGTTGTAAGCATTCTCGCCACGCTGCGCCCAACCGAAATTTATCTGCGGCTGGAATTCTGGCGGGATGCCCAGCTTGTCGCATTCGGCCACGATCTTCGCCGTCGCATCCTGCGCCGCCTCGCGCACGGCTTCGACCGATGCGCGCCATACCTCATTGGTAGCGAACGAATGCACCGCCGAGACCTGCTGCTCGAATTGCGCCAGCATCGCTGCCGATCGCTGTTCAGCCGCCGTCTTTGCCACGCGCTCGCGCTGCTTGATCAACCGGATCAAGTCCTCGCGTTCGCCCTTGGACATTGGCTTCATCGCCGCTCCCATCCGCCGCCGATCTTCATCTTGATGCCGCTGTCGCGTGACCCCGGCATCGGTCGGCCTTTGCGCTTCTTCACCCCGAGATGCTTGCTCGCAACCCGGTCGTTGATCTTGCGCTCGCCGACATCGGCGGGCGTCTTCACCTTGCGGTCGCAACCCTCGTGGATGGGCTGCAAGTTGCTCTCGCGGTTCTCGCCGCCGTTGATGATCGCCTTGTGGTGATCACAGACCCATCGCTTCGCCCTGATCTTGACGGTGCAGATCGCGCAGACGCCGCCTTTGTCGCGGAACACTCGCAAACGGACGTGCGGCGGGACCGGCGCGTCATCTGTTTTGCCGATCCACTCAGGTACGGTTCTGGGCATGCTGGCGCACGCTCATCTTCAGCATGTCGCCGACCGCCTCGGCCTGCGTGTCGTTGTGAAGCTGGCGGGCCAGCAGGTTGACCAGCACCGTGATCCGCTGGTCGTTGTTGAGCGGCCACATGATCGCGGTCGAGACTTCGAGCGCCCAACGCTCGCCGAACGACAGGCCATTGATCGGCTCCATAATGATCGCATGTCTCGCCATTGTCGCCTCCTCAATGCAACCGCGACGGATGCAGACTGATCATCGCGACGTAGTTGCAGCCGGTCACGAGCAGATTTGTTTCAGCGCC
>Ga0068862_100000754_pt1 | contig 32333 bp, 7 predicted proteins | sample KBSSwiS52_FD_66598 | JGI IMG/M metagenome (GOLD analysis project Ga0068862, IMG submission 66598) | Switchgrass rhizosphere microbial communities from Kellogg Biological Station, Michigan, USA - KBS Switchgrass S5-2 | ecosystem: Host-associated > Plants > Roots > Rhizosphere > Soil ... | reverse complement strand
CTTCCACATGGCGCAGCCGATCGCCGTGCCCCTGGGCAGGCTGGTGCGGATCTACCTCGTCAACCTGACCGAGTTCGACCTGCTCAACAGCTTCCACCTGCATGGCATGTTCTTCAAGGTCTACCGCACCGGCACGGCGCTCGAGAGCCAGGAGGTCACCGACACGCTGATGCTCTGCCAGGGCGAGCGGGCGATCCTCGAGACGACGTTCCGCTATCCCGGATCGTTCATGTTCCACGCTCACCAGAGCGAGTTCGCGGAGCTCGGCTGGATGGGTCTGTTCGAGGCCGGGGAGGCCAGGGAGGATCAACCGTGAAGCCTGAGACCCGGCGGTCACGGCTCCCGGGATTGCTCCTGGGGCTGCTGCCGCTCGTGCTGCTCGGCGGGCTCGTGATCCTCATCCTGCGGACGGGGCTCGCCGATGCGGTCCGCGGCGAGGCGCCGCCGATCGAGGCGCTGAGCTTCCAGCGGGTGGAGCTCGCTCCCGGGGGCCTCGTCGTCGAGGTGCTCAACGACGGGCCCGATCCGGTCCGGATCGCCCAGGTGCAGGTCGACGAAGCCTACTGGGCCTTCACCCAGGACCCGGCCGGCGCCCTGGGCCGTCTGGGCCGGGCGCGGATCGAGATCCCGTACCCATGGGTGAACGGCGAGGCCCACGTGGTGCGGCTCGTCAGCTCGACGGGATTGACCTTCGACCGCGAGATCCCGGTGGCGATGGCGACGCCCCGGCCGGGGTGGCGGTTCTTCTGGCTGTTCGCGCTCATCGGTCTGTACGTCGGCGTGATCCCCGTGGCCCTGGGCCTGCTCTGGTTCCCGCTGCTCCGCCGGCTCGGCCCGGGCGCCCTGGGATTCCTGCTGGCCCTCACCGTGGGCCTGCTGCTCTTCCTGCTCGTCGACGCGGCCCACGAAGGCCTCGAAGCGGTGGAGCAGATGCCCGGCGCGTTCCAGGGCGTCGCCCTGTTCGTCTTCGGCGCGGTCGCCGCGTACCTGGGGATCGAGACGTTCGGCGCCTGGCTGGCGCGGCGCAAGGCCGGGGCGGGCGCGGCATGGGCGACGGCGCTGCTGGTCGCCATCGGCATCGGCCTGCACAACCTGGGCGAGGGCCTGGCGATCGGCGCGGCGCTCGGCCTGGGCGAGGTGGCCCTGGGACGGCTGCTGATCCTGGGCTTCACGCTGCACAACACGACCGAGGGGCTGGCGATCGTCGCCCCGATCGCGAAGAGTCCGGTCTCCCTGGCCCGCCTCCTCGTCCTGGGCCTCGTGGGAGGCCTGCCGACGATCGCGGGGGCCTGGCTCGGAGGCTTCTTCTATTCGCCGACCCTGTCGGTCCTGTTCCTGGCCCTGGGAGCCGGCGCGATCGCGCAGGTGATCGTGCAGATCTCCAAGGGCATGGCCGCCGGCCGGCCGCTCGCCGACGCCCTGCGGAGCGGGCCTGTCATGGCAGGACTGCTCGCCGGTTTCGCGCTGATGTACACCACGGGCATGCTGACCCAGTGAGGTATCGACCATGAGCGTTCCCAAGACTCTTTACCGGAAAATCTTGTTGCTCGCCCTGGCGCTGGCCTGCTGCGGCGTCGGTCTTGCGGCGCGCACCAACGCCCGGGAAGAGCCGCGCGCCATCACTCTGACGGCCCGCGGCATGGCGTTCTACCTGGAAGGGGACGCGACGCCGAACCCGACCCTCGTCCTGCACCGCGGCGAAAGGGTGCGGCTCACGCTCATCAACCAGGACCGGGGCATGACGCACGACTTCGCGGTCGAGTCGCTGGACGTCGCCACGCGTGCGCTGCGGCGGGCCGGCACCGACTCCCTGATCTTCGAAGCGCCGGAACAGCCGGGCGAGAGCGAGTACGTCTGCACCTACCACGCGCGGATGATGAAGGGACTCTTGAAGGTCGAGTAGACGGGCGTAGCGAGACGCCCCCTTGCGAAGAGTACCTATACGATACGCCCTGGCGATCATCGGCCGGTCGCCGGCTCGGTCTCGTGGCGGACTTCGACGTGGCCGCTGGCCACGGCCAGCGAGCCGTAAACGGGGCAGTGGCGCTGGAAGCCGGCTACGAGCTCCGCGGCCTGGTGCGGGTCTGGACCGCGCAACCGCAGGGTCAGCTCGACGGACGTGAACACCGTCACGTCAGTCCGGGGTTGCCGCTCGCGATCGATGCTGCCGCGCACCGTGACCGTTACGTGCTCGAGCGGAACCTGCGCGTCCCGTGCAAGCACCTGGAGGACTTCGGCACCGCAGGCCGCGGCGGCCGTGAGAAAGAGCTCTCCGGGCGTCGGCGCCTCGCCGGGACAGCCGTTCTGCACCGGACCGTCCACGAGAAGACGGTGCTGGCGGACGGCGCAGCTCACCCGGCCGAAGACGGACGTCGTCTCCGCCTGTGCCTCGTAGGTGCGCACGCCGGCAGGCGGCTCGACGGGCTTCATCGCGGGCACACTATCAGAGGATGTTCACGTAGAGACAGGCTCCGGAGCCGGCACAAGTGCTTGGTCCGAAGCCCCCTCTCGAGATCCGAACATTCGCCTGCTACTTGTTCGGGCCCTGGTCTAGTGCCTGGAGAATCGAGCGTCGCCGCGCTTCACTGCGCCACCTCCAGGCGGTGGGTCGGGCTCTCGACGGTGATTGCGCCCCCCTCGAAACCGTGCCCGGCGGCACTTTCCTCCTGCCTCGTCGATGAGGCCACCGGCCAGGTGCTCGCCCTCTGAGCGACGAAGCGGTCAGCTTATCCGTCACGCTTCTGACGCAGAAGCAGCCGTGGCTCCTCGGCTCGGTAAATGGGATCTCTTGTTCCTGCAAGAAGATAACGCGATCTCCCGCTGACGCTTATACGGCCGCATAGGCACCCGGCCGGAATGCATACGGACAGGCACATTCCGATTGCAGAAGGGAGCCTCTATAGAATCCACCACTTACGGCCACGGCTTGTGCCCAGGTTGTCGCAGAAGCGTCTCGGCCTGATCCGCGGGAGAGAATGCTTATGCGACACCTGCCCTAGTTGACGCGTCCCGCGGCGCAGGCGTACCATTAGCTAAAGCGCAGAAACCACAAGCTTATCGACATGCTGCCATAAATCACCGGGGATAACAGACTGTCGGTAAGGCGGAAAGTCGTGGAATATTGAGCTGGGCTGTTAGGCGGCAAGGGAGGTTTGTGAGTTGTATCCGGTCGAACTGATCTACTCGATCAAAGCGTACGAAGCTTGGCGCTGGAGAGAAGCCAATCCCTCCACCAATTTGGATCTCCGTAACTTCAGGCAAGGCTGGAGAGAAGTAGCGATTAGTAGACCTTGGGAAGTCAGCTCATGGGACGAGCTTCGTGCGGCAATTTCCTTTCTGACCCTCATGAACAAGCGGAACGTTCTGTACTTTAGAGGGCAGAGCGCTCATTATGACCGTTGTCTCCCAGTCTTGTTCCGGGACGAATGGTACCTCATTGGGCGCCGGCTCGCTCTGAGCGCAGCCAACCGAGGAGCCTACTACGCGCTGCTTCGTGACCTTAGCCTCCAGGTTCTTGAAGTCGCAAGACGGGTTGGAACGCCGCGCACTTACATTCTCGAGCATGTGCCTGCCGCCGCCGCATCAGTTCTTCAACATTACGAACTCTGGCCAACTCACTTCATTGATCTAACGCGGTCACTTCCCACAGCGGTCGCTTTTGCCGAAGGCGATGGCAGCCGAGAGCGAGCGTGTCTGTATGTCTTCTCGATGCCAGACCTGCGAGGATCGATCACCTCAGACCTCGATCAGCACCTCACACTCTCGCGCCTTGAGGCAGTCTGTCCTCCCGATGCGAAACGGCCTCACCACCAGGACGCGTATCTTGTTTCTCGGTTTCCAGAGCCGGCAGGTTCGGCGCGCCCAGGAGATCGCACATGGGACGACTGGCAAGGCAAGACGGACCTCATGCGTCGGATAGTTGCAAAGTTCATACTCCGACTCCAAGGAGGAATGCTCTTGGGTGCACCTCGCATCGAGTTGAGCTTCTTGACTCCGCCCCTAACAGAAGATAAATTTGGAAGGATTCTGTATGAATATCTTCTCCCGACGGTGGAGAGGCACGTCGCAAGCATCCACCGGCTAACCCCCGCTTGCAGCGAACAGCCGGCTTCGCCGCCTGTCGCTGAAGCGTAAATCGTTGCTGCGGTCATGGTCCTTGTGAACCGGCTTTTTGCTGCGGCGTGAGCTCTTCTCCTCCGAGCCTTGCCCTCTTTCCGTGCTCGTCCGGCTTTTCTGCCGCCCGAAGCGCTCAGCCTCCGGAATTCTGGTTTTTCCCCGGCGCTGGCTGCTCGGGCTCCAGCTTTTTGGATTTTCTTCAGCCGGAATCATCCCAAGCTACAGTCGAGCCGTTTTTCCGCTGCTTCTGGCGTTTTTCTTGAGCCTGAGCCGCCAAAGCCGCGTCCGAGCCGCTCGGCCTGCCTGAGGCGTTCTTCTCCTGGCTTTGGCGTTCAAGCATTGCCCCGCCGAGGTCGAGCCGTTCAGATCGTGAGTGAGCCTGGGCCGGCGCGATCAACGGCTCAGCGCTGCCACCAAGCCGATGACGTACGAGACGAGCGCGATCAGAATCCCCGTGAACGGAACGCTGAAAAAGTAGGCTTTTCCGAGAGCCGCGTAGGCGGCGAGCAGACAGAGGCCCAAGCCGAGCAGGAAAGCCGACTGGAACAGGACGGCCGGGTGCGCGAGAGCCAGGTAGCCGTAGACGAGCCCGAAGAGGAGGGCTCCCAGGGCATGGCTCGCATTGAAGCCGATCCACGCCTTCCACATCGTCGTTTCGCGGCTGATCACAGGCGAGACCTCTCGCATCCTGGCCTGGAGCGCGCGATCGCGCGGCATGAGCTTCGGGCCTCGAAAGGTGTAGAGGAGGTGCACAACCCCGAGCGCCAGGATCACGGCGGCGCTGAGGACCATGAAGGCTCTGGCGATCATCGGACCACATTATCGGAAAGCTGCCTTTCCCGCCCGCGAAGCGCGCCATCTCAGCGCCAAGACGCTGTCAGCATTTGTAGCATCTCCTGCAACAGAAAAAGATGATCCTCCTCTGGCCGGCCCGGCCCTCTGGACGACGGGGGAGGCGGCGGTCTGTCCGCGGGACCTGAAGCCCCGGCTTTCGACGAGTTGAGGATTCTGGCTAAGCCACTGCATACAAAAGGGAAATGAGGCAGGGAATCCAGAGCGCGGGGCCGCTTGATTCAGAGAGGGAGGCCGGAACCCCAAGGGGCCGCGGAAGGTGCTCCACGCGGCTTTGTTTCAATTTAGGAACTATATAGGAACCGGAAGTCGCGAAATGTGCGAAAGGGGGTTGACAGCCCTCCGGGTCTGCGTTATTCTGTAACTTTGTCGGCAGTCAATTCCGCAAGGTGGTCGGGATACCGCTCCTAGGTTTTCCTCCAGGACCAGTCTTGCCTATGGTGGAACTTCGCCGGGTCAAGGAGGCGTGGTGGAAGAAGAGCGTTGTCTTCCAGGGGCAGGGTCTGTCCGCGCGGTCGGACAGGGGAGAGGCTCCGGGGCGAGATACCGGGCGGGATGCCTTGCAGCGCTGGTGCTGCTCGGGCTCTTCGCGACCGTGCCCCGGCCTGCGCAGGCCGATCCCATCGGGTCGGGCGCGCTCAAGATCCAGGGCAACCGGCTCACGCTCTACGCGGACGCGCTCACGAACGACGCCGACCAGACGATCAACGTCGGCGAGCGGGCGCGGATCCGCACCTGCTTCGGCGCCGCCGAGGCCGCTTGCGGGTCCGTGTTCCCCGGCGATCCCCGCGTCGCCGGCATGCTCGTGCGCGCCGAGCTGAGCGGTCCCGAGGTCCCCCAGCCCATCCCCGTCGAAACCGTGCCCGGCGGCACGTTCCTCCTCCCCGGCTTCCAGCAGGAGGGCGACTACCGCCTGGAGAACATCCGCCTCGTGGACGAGGCCACCGGCCAGGTGCTCTCCACCTCCGAGCCGTCGCTCGCCATCCTGCATGTCCGCGAGATCCTGCTCGCTTCCGCGAGCGTCCGCACGCTGTCGCTCCAGGAGCTGCGCGACCGCGGCATCACGCTGACCGCCGAGAATTTCCAGGCGTTCAACTTCTCCGTCGGGTTCGCGTTCGGCAGCGAGATCGTCGAGATCGAGCTGCCGATGCTCTACTCGGGCTACGGCACCGTCGAGCCGCTCGCCAGGCCGACCGTCAACCTCGACGGCCTGCCGCCCGATGTCGCTCACGCGGTCGAGCGCTGGCAGCCGCCCCAGATCGTGCCGTTCCGGCTGGAGCAGCCCGAGGCCGAGCAGGGCCTCCGCGCCGGCGAGGAGGAGGACGAGGCGCTGCGCCTGCCGCTGTTCGGCGCCATCGTGCTCCCCGGCACGGTGTCGTACCTGAACCAGTTCTTCGAGGCCCGGCTGGTGGTGGCCAACGGCGCCCCCGTGGGCTCGAACGCGAGCCTGGAGGACATCCAGGCCACGCTGCGCCTGCCGCCCTACAACGTGCTGCGCATCGCCGCCAGCCAGCCGTCGGTCGCGCCCGGCCAGAGCGTGCCCGTGGTCAGCGCCTCGGGCTCGCGCGCGCTCTTCCCCGGCCAGCAGGGGAGCGCGGCGTGGACCGTCGAGGGGCTCGCCGCCGGCACCCACACGCTGCAGATCGACGTCAACGCCAGCCTGGAGCGCCCCGGCCGCGATCCGTTCCCGCTGCTGACCCGCATCCAGGCCGCGATCGAGGTGGTGGACGCGCGCTTCAACCTCACGTTCAGCCATCCGGACGTGGTGCGCGAGGGCGAGGAGTACACGCTCTTCGTCACCGTCACCAACCTGTCGCGCGCCGCCCAGAACCTGGTCAGCGTGGACCTGGACGAGACCGCGATGACCGGCGCTCACCGCGCCGATCCCGCGGACAATCTGAAGCGCACGATCCAGACGCTCGCGCCGGGCCAGGCCGAGACCCTGGAGTACCGCCTCGTCGCGGATCTCGACGGCAAGGTCGTGGCCACCACGTTCCAGTCGACCTCGTCCGCGGGCCAGGGCACCATCCGCCTGCGCACCGGCGTCGGCGAGCTGGGCATTCCGCTGTCGCCCGCCACCCTGGTGCTGCCGCGCTTCAGCGAGCGGCTGAAGCGGCCGTTCCTGCCGGACGACGAGCTGCACCGTGCCCACACGCGCTTCCTCGGCCTCGCCTACAGCCTCGCGGTCGCTCCCGCGGCCATGACGCCGGCCGGCCTGCCGCGCGTGATCAAGAGCGACGTCGAGCGCCGCGCCGTCGACTTCGCCCACGCCGGCATGCGCACGTTCCTGCAGGAGCCGCTGCTCGAATCGCTGGAGGTGCTCGCCCTCGACTACCTCGGCAACCGCCATCCGCTCGCGGAGATCGACGAGCTGCGCCGCGGCACGGGCAAGGGGCTCGCCGTCGGCACCGAGCTCGCCAAGGTGATCCAGGCCCAGCAGGCGCAGCGCGGCTTCGACGCCGAGGAGCTGTTCGACCATTTCGCCGCGACCACGACCTACACCGATCCCTACGTCGCGGCCCTGCTGGTGCCCGACGCGGGAGACGTCCTGGACCTGGAGGTCCAGGGGAGCTACGAGGGCGTGTTCGGCACGCTGGCCGCAGCGGCCCGCACGCTCGCGTTCGGCGAGCTGTTCCCGGTGCGTCGCGTCGCGGGCTCGGCCGGCACCGTGCCCTTCGCCCTGGTCGGCCACGTGACGCTCGGCCAGGAGCTGCAGGCGGTGGTGCGCAACCCCGGAACGTCCGCGGCGCGCGGCACGCTGCTGCTGATCGTGCCCGGCCCCGACGGCACCGAGGACGTGCGCTACGAGGTCTCCGGCCTCGACGTGCCGCCGGGCGGCGCGGTGGCGGTGCGCATCGGCTCCGCGATCGGCGATCCGCGGCCGGTGGTCCTGGCCACGGGCGCTCCGGCCGCGGGGTTCGTGTCGAGCGACGACGTGCGGCGCCCGCCGTTCCGCCTGATCGGCGCGGTGCAGGACTTCCGCATCAAGGAGGACGGGCCGGACGAGCTCGGCAACATGATCCGGCCGAACCGCTACGGCAACGGCCTGCTCTACCTGTTCAACCGTCCGCCCGCGAAGGCCGGCGCCGAGGACCCGGAGACCTGGGCCATCCGCTCGACCTTCCAGGGGCTGGACACGGCCGGCCAGCCGGCCTCCGGCACCTCCGAGAAGGTCGGCACGGGCGCCTGGCTGCAGGACGACGGCCGCACCGTGTCGGTGCGCTACGCGACCCCGCTGTCGGCGCTGATCAATCCGGCGACGGGCCAGCCGCTGCTCGCGCACCAGCACCTGCTCGACACGAACGCGCTGCGCGACGCCTGGGGAGAGCCCCTGGGCGGCACGGTGGCGCCGCCGACCGTGGAGGTCCTGCCGGACCACGTCGGCGGCCTGGTCGGCGGCCGGGTGGTGCGCGGCACGGGCGAGCCCGTGGCCGGCGCCACGGTGCAGCTCATCCGCCCGATCCAATGGGAGACGAGGGTCGACACGGTCGTCAAGCTCGACTTCCTGGGCGAGGTGGTGACCGGCGCCGACGGCACCTACTTCTTCGACTTCGTCGAGAACCCGTCGTGGGACAAGCAGGTGGAGCCGGGCTTCGTCCTGCGCGCCATCATCCCGGCCGGCCACGATCCCGCGCTGGAGCCGGAGGAGCGGCAGGAGGTGGGGAGCACGATCCGTCTCCAGAACCGCATGGCGCGGATCAACATCGCGCTCCTCGGCCGCGGCACGCTCACGGGCCGGGCGGTCTATGGGGACGACTTCTCGCCGGTGGGCCAGGGCACGGTGCGCGCCGCGAGCACGCTGTTCAACGAGGAGAAGACGGTCGTCCTCAAGGCGGACGGCACGTTCACGGTGCCGGGCATGCCGGTCGGGCCGATCACGCTCGTGGTCGAGGACCGGGACGGCCGCGTGGGCTATGCCACGGTCGGCATCGACCGCGCCGGCGCGACCGTCGAGGCGCTGGTCGAGGTGCCGCGCATCATCCCGGGCAAGGGCACGGTGGCGGGGAGGGTGGTCGGCGCGACGACCGGCGATGCGATCGCCGGGGCGCGCGTCGCCGTCTACTCGAAGGGCGCGCAGCTCGACGTGCAGGAGACCGACGACTTCGGCCGCTTCCGCTTCGACGGCGTGCCCGAGGGGCAGGTGTCGCTGCAGGCCGCCAACTGGGCGGTCTCGCGGGTCGCCATCTTCACCGACCTGACGCTCGCGGCGGGCGAGACCAAGGAGATGACGCTGCGCCTGCCGCAGGGCGCGAGCCGCGCGGTGGCCGGCGCGGTCTACTTCCACGATCCGGTTTCGAACACGAACGTGCCGGTGCAGGGCGCGGTCGCGTTCGTCGAAGGCCCCGGCGTGTTCGCCTACACCGACGCGTTCGGCCGCTACCGCATCGAGGGCGTGCCGGTGCAGGGGGCCAACGAGTCCTACCGGGTCAAGGCGATCGACTTCGGCCGCAAGCTGGAGGGCTCGGTCGGCCTGCCGCCGGTCCTCGACGTGTCGCCGGACGTGATCGACGCCCAGAGCATCGTGCTGCAGCAGATGAACGGCGGCATCGACGGCGTGGTGCTCGACCCGCTCGGCCGGCCGCTCGCCGGCGCCGAGGTCGTGCTCTACCCGTACGGCACCACCACGTCGGGACCCACGGGCGGCTTCAGCTTCGCGAACGTGCCGCTCGGCAGCCACTCGCTGGTGGCGCACGTCGGCGACGGCCTGCAGGCGGGCAAGGTCGGCTGGTTCGGCGACGCCGCGGCGCAGGTGCTCTACGGCGGCCACCGGCCGTTCGTGCAGGTGCGCATGCGCGGCGCGGGCGTGGTCAACATCCTGACCCGCACGCAGAGCTCGACCGGCGTGCTCACGCCGATCTACTACAAGCCCACCTGGTACAGCGCGGTCGAGTACCGCATCCGCGTCAAGGGCGCCTACACCGAGACCAGCACCGACCCGAACGGCAACCTGCAGATCGTCGTGCCCGTGGGCTCGTACGAGATCGTCGCGTACAACCCGTTCCACGGCATGCACACGATCACGGGCGAGGTGCGGTACGCCGGCCAGATCGTGGATCACGAGGTGGTGTTCGAGAACGCGGCCACGGTGAGCGGCCAGGTGGTGAACGTGGACGGCGTGACGCCGGTGCCCGGCGTCGAGGTGGTGATGGAGGCGTCCGGGTTGGCGGGACAGAAGCTGCGCACGGACCCGGACGGCCGCTTCCGCTTCGAGCTGGTGCCCATGGGCCGCGTTCTGGTCACGGCGCAGGGTCTCGCCGGGTCGGTGGAACGCGTCGGCCGCACGCTCGGCTACGTCGGCACCGCCGGCCAGGAGCTCGAGCTGGTCGTGCAGATGAAGGCGCAGGGCACGGTCACCGGCCGCGTCGTGGACGTCCTCAACGGCGTCGAGCGCCCGCTCGCCAACGCCCACTACTTCCTGCAGGAGGACACGTTCCCCTTCCGCCGCATCCCGGCGGAGGGGTGGCGCGTCGCCGACGGGAACGGGCGCTACCAGGTGCCGCACGTCTACGCGGGCGGCGTCACGGTGGTGGCGCGCGACAGCGGCCAGGTCAGCCGCCAGGGCTCGGCGCGGTCGGCGCTCAGCGGCGACTGGCAGGTGCTGGAGATGCCGGTGATCGCCATGGTGACCAATGTCGGCTCCATGCAGGTCACGGTGCGCGACCCCGTGTCCGGCGGCCCGGTCGCCGACGCGCAGGTGCGGCTGTCGAACGCGGACATGACGGTCACCGGGCCGGACGGCATCGCCTTTTTTGACGCGCTGCCGCTCGGCACCTACACGGTCTACGCGTTCTACGCCCCCTCCGGGCAGAGCGGCCGGCTGACCAGCGTGGCCCTGACCTCGGCCGGGCAGCAGGTCTTCCGCACGGTCTACCTCGACCAGCGCGGCGAGGTGCGCGGCACCCTGTGGGACGACGCGGCCAAGACGAAGCCCATGCCCGGCGGCACCGTCCGCCTCACGGGGGAGACGGCGGGCGGCCGGGTCACGGCGCTCGCCACCACCAGCTCGCAGGCCGACAAGCTCGGCAAGTTCGAGATGCTCGGCATCCCCGAGGGCAGCTTCCAGCTGGAGGCCGCGGCCCCGACGTCGCCGCGCCGCGCCTTCGCCAGCGCCGCGCTCACCGCCACCTCGCCCATCGTCGTCCTCGACATGGTGCTCGAGGCCTCGGGGGATCTCTATTTCCGGCTGTTCGAGAAGCTCAAGGCCGGCACCACGGCGATCAACCTGAGCGGCGGCCTGTTCAGCCTGCGCCTGACGCAGCAGGGCTATGACTACGCGCAGCTCGCGCCCGACGGCGGCACGGACAGGTTCAAGTTCCCGGGCGTGCTGCTGGCGCGCTCCGGCAACCTCGGCGCCGAGGAGCTGACCGGCGAGCGCCGCACGGCCGGCGCCGCGTTCTCCAACTTCACCTCGCCGGCGCCCGTCGGCGGCGCGGGCACGTCGGCCGATCCATACAAGGTGGTGCTGTCGCCCAAGGGCACGGTGCGCGTCTGGGTGCGCGACGGCGCGGGCAGGGCCGCGCCGGGCGCCAACGTCACGCTCTCCACGTCGCGGGGGCAGTTCCCGTCGGTCACGGGCGCGGACGGCAGCGTCAGCTTCGCCGCGGTGCCGAGCGGCGGGCTCTCGGCCACCGCCACGTCGCTCAGCACCGGCACCGGCGGCAGCGCGACCGCCACTCTCACCTACGATGACGAGCTGATCGAGATGAACATCGCGCTCGCGCCGGCCGTGTCCGCGCGCGGCCTGATCTACCTGCCGGTGCCGAACGACAACTGGAACGGCGATCCCGCGCTGCTCGTGCCCGCGCCGGGCATCATCGTCGAGCTCCGCGACTCGAAGAACAAGACGCAGGTCGTGCTCACCGACGAGCAGGGGAGCTACCGTTTCGGCGCCCTGCCCACCGGCGGCTACACGCTCACGGCGCGCAACGGCAACGGCGACCAGCTCGCCACGCGCGGCGGCACGCTCGTCGGCCCGGACGGCAACGAGAACGTGATCCCGGCGCTGATCCTCGACGCCTCGCCGCCGCGCCTGCTCACCATCTCGCCGCCGCCGGGCTTCGAGGGCGTGTCGCGCACCGCGGCCGTCGAGCTGGTCTTCTCCGAGCCGCTCGATCCGGCCGTGCTGCCGGTCAACCAGGGCAACCCCGCGCCGTACTTCTCGCTGCGCGCGGCCTCGGGCGCCTGGGCCCAGGGCGCCTGGAGCTCGTCGGTCGACGCCGAGGCGCGGCAGGTGGTGCGCTTCGTGCCGTCCGTCCAGTACGAGAACTCCGCCTTCTACAGCCTGAGCGTGCTGGGGGGCCCCGGCGGCGTGCGCGACCGCATGCTCCGGCCGCTGACCGCGTCGGGCAACGTCGGCTCCAACTTCAAGACCTCGGACAGCGTCGGCCCGTCGGTGATCCGCACCGAGCCCGACCTGGCGCGTCCGGTCGATCCCGCGGCGCCCGTGCGCTTCGACTTCAGCGAGGCGCTCAAGGCGACCGACGAGCAGCTCGACGGCGACCTGTCGGGGGACGCCGTGGAGCTCTCCTGGCAGAGAGACGTGGGTACCGGTGCCGAGTGGCGGCGCCTGCCGGTCGCCACCTATCTCACGCGGAGCAGCTTCTCGCTCGCCATGCAGGCGGCGGAGGGGGTGAGCCTCGAGGGCGACACGCTGCAGCGCAAGGTCGTGATCTCCGGCCTGAAGGATTCGTACGGCAACGTGATGCCCGTCTACACGGCCTTCTTCCGCGTCTACGACAAGCGCGCGCCGCGCCTCGACGCCGTGCCGTTCCCGCCGGGCTCGCTCGCCGGCCAGCTCCTGCAGGGGCAGAAGTACACCCTCACGCCGCTGGTCTCGCAGCTCGACGACGTCACGCCCGCCAACCCGGGCGGCGACGTGGACCGCGTCGACTACTTCTTCGCGGACCCGACCGACCCGCAACGGCCGGTGTCGCCGTCGTACTCGTCGCGCAAGCATCCGTTCGCCTACGGCTTCGTGGGCGCCTACTCGGGCAACGGCGTCGATCCGCGGCCGTTCCCGGTCTGGGTGCGCGCGGTGGACACCAGCACCAACCAGAGCAACGTCGTGCGGCTCGACATGATGGTGCTGCCGAACAACAAGCCGAGCGTCGAGGTGGTGTCCGCGGACGCGTCGTCGCCGGTGCCCGGGACCGTGTACCCGGGCTCGAAGATCGCGGCGACCGCGAGCGGCTTCTCCGACCTGGACGGCTTCCAGCTCACCGTCTTCACGCAGCTCTGGCAGGAGGGCGCAGCCACCTTCATGGCCGAGTCCGCCCGGCGCAACGTGATGCGTCCGGTCAAGGGCTGGTACGACGCCGCGTCCGAGGCCTTCGACTTCCAGCTCCCGCTCACCATCCCCGAGGGCACCGTGCTCTTCGTGCGCGCCCTGGTGATCGACTCGGACGGCGCGGTGGGCACGGTGGAGACCGCGCGCTTCACCGTCAACGACGACGACCAGGCGCCGGTGATCGACGATTTCTCCGTGCGCCTGGCCGGCGCGCCGGTCACCCACCTGTTCATCGGCGAGGAGTTCTACATCGAGCTCAAGGCGCGCGACGTGGAGACGGCGATCCAGGCGATCACGCTGCGGCTCGACCGCACCGACCTGTTCCCGCAGGCGCTGTCCGCCATGCTCGTCGCCGGCACCAAGGACCTCTACCGCACCGGCACGCTCACCGTGCCGACGGGCATCACGGGCCCGGTCCCGATCGCCGCGAGCGTGGAGATCACCGATTTCGGCGGCAACCTGCGCCAGAGCACGGCGCAGTTCAACATCGGGCCGGAGCGCGATCCCGCGGCGCCGGTGGCGCGCTGGATCTCCCCCTGGCAGGGGGCGCTCTGGCCGGCCGGCTACACGTCGACCGTGTCGCCCCAGGGCGCGGCCGTGCTGCTGCGCCTCTACGCCCGCGACACGAACCTCGACGGCGAGGGCAACCCGGTCCCCGGCAAGCTGGTGAGCGTCGGCGTGCGCGGGCCGCAGCGCGACGCGGCGACCGGCGAGCTCGGGCTCCCCGGCACCTGGACCAGCGCCGTGAAGGTGGCCGGCACCGAGGACCTCGCCGGCGCCGTCTACCAGGCCATGTGGCGGGTCCCGAACGGTATCCCGGCCGGCACCGAGGTGCCGTTCGAGGTGCGCCTGATCGACTCGGCGGGCACCGAGACGATCACCCGCGCCACCATGACCGCGGTGGCCGGGCGCCAGGCCTACGAGGCCGCGCTCACCGCCGTGGGCACGGCCGACCCGATGCTGCGCGACGGCTGGAACCCGGACGGTCCGGTCTTCCTGCTCGACGGCACCACCCTCAGCATCCTGCCGCAGACGGACGGCACGGTGCGCAGCCTGCCGGCGCTCTTCCTCTACACCGGCGGCTCGACCGAGACCGGCGCGCTCGTGGTGCGCCCGACCGTGCTCACCGCGCCCGAGATCACCACCTACGACTCGGCGATCCTCTACCACCCGCTGGAGCTCGCCATCGGCCTGGAGCTCGGCGTGGCGGCGGAGAGCCGCATCGACACGACGCGCCGGGGCCTGCTCGGCAGCAAGCTGGTCAGCGGCACGATCCGCTCCATGGTGCTGCCCGGCGAGACCGGCGCGGCGGCGCGGGCCGGCGGCTCGCACGGCGGGCGCGGCTGGTTCGGATCGGGCGGGACCCTGCCCGGCTCGGTCCATGACAGCCTGCGCGATCCGCGGCTGCCGGGCGGCGGCGGCGGCACCGTGGACGCGAACGCCGGCGGCACGGGCGGCGGCGTGATCCGCCTGCTCGCCGGGGATGCGCGCGTCCACGTCGACGGCTCGATCGTGACCAACGGCGGCGACGGCGCGGGCACGGGCGGCGGCGGCGCGGGCGGCGCGGTGCGCCTGGCGGCCGGACGCCTCGAAGGCCGCGGCCGGATCGAGGCGCGCGGCGGCGCCGGCCCGTCGGTCAGCAGCAGCGGCGGCGGTGGCGGCGGCCGGGTGTCGATCACCTGGCGCGAGCTGGCGGCGAGCTTCAACCTCGCCACCCAGGTGGACGCCTCCGGCGGCCTCAACAGCCTCTCGGCTGCCAGCGCCGACCGGCGCGGCGGCGCGGGCACCGTCTACCTGGAGGCGGTCGACGCGGAGACCGGCGTCGCCGGTCCGGGCCGGCTGCTGCTCCAGAACCCGCTCGAGCCGGTACGGGCCGCGCTCACCCCGCTGCCGGCGCTGGGCAGCGGCACCGTGACGTCGATCGATCCCGCCACGGCCAAGGTGGTGCTCGGCGTCGCCTCGGTGCGCGGCAACCTCGTCGGCGACAAGCTGGTGCTCCTGGCCGCGGACGGCACGGAGCTCGGGCGCTTCCCGATCGCCGAGCAGGCCCGGGTGTCGGGCGCCGTCCAACTGACGCTCGCGGCGACCCCGGAGGAGCTCGCTCCCGCGGCGGGCGCCGTCTCCTTCCGCGGCGAGTCGCGCCTGCTGCTCGCCGAGGCCGAGGGCACGGTGCGGTGGTACGCGGACGACGACCTGCTGCTCGGTCCCGAAGGAGCCACCGCGCTCAACGACCGCGCCGCCGTGATCCTGCGGCGCGGCGCGCGCGCCCTGCTCGCCAACGAGGCCCCGGTGGTGACGTACACGGCCACGCCAGTTCCCGGTACCGAGGTGCTCCTCGGCTCCACGATCAAGGTCGAGTGGGCGGTCTCCGATCTGTTCGGGCTCGACCAGACCCGGATCGAGCCCTTCGGCGCGACTCCGGCCGTCACTGCCATCACGGACGAGCGGCTCACGGAAAAGAGCCCCGCGGCCACGACCATGACCGTGCCGATCACCAACGCGGCCGCGAGCTACAGCTTCACGGTCGAGGCGCGCAACCAGGCGGGCCGTGTGACGCGCCCGCCCGCGGTCTGGCCGGTGCCCGCCAACCAGGCGCCCACGGGCCAGGTGGCTCTGGCGGCCGGCACGCAGACGCCGGTCCGGTCCGGTGCTCCGTTCAACGTGACCGTGCACGCCGAGGACCGCGAGAGGCTGCTCCGGGTGACGCTGCTCGTCACCGGCCCGGCCACGCCGGCCTCGCAGTCGACGACGGTGACGGGAACCTCCGCGGACGTGCCGTTCACCGTCCAGGTCGCGGCCTCGGCCAGCCAGCCGATCGTGCTCCAGGCGCTGATCGAGGATGCCTCGGGCGGCTCCACGACCACGGCGGCGCTGTCCGTGCCGGTGGCGGCCAACGGCATGCCCCCGGTCGCGACCCTCGCGCTCTCGCCCGACCTCGGCGCCACGGGCATCTACCGTCCCGGCCAGGTGGTCCAGGTTACGGCCAGCGCCACGGACGACGTGGGCGTCACCGGCCTCAGCCTGGTGGTGAACGGCGTCACCACGAGCTCGGCCGGTACGCCGATCGTCTACTCCTGGACCGTGCCCAACGTGACCGGCTCCACGGCGTTCACGCTCCAGGCCACGGCGACCGACGGCGGCGGCAACCAGGGCACGGCCACGCGCACCGTCAACGCGGCGCCGGTGCCCGCCAATCCGCTGCCCACGGCGGCCTTCACCTGCCCGACCGCGGGCGCGACGCTGCCCACCGACTACACGCTGCCGCTCAATGCGGCGGCGGCGGACGACACCGGGGTCACGCTGGTGCGCTTCTACCTGGGCGACGCGGCCACGCCGTTCGCCTCGGTCACGCCCACGGGCGCCCCGAAGACGGCGGACGTCAGCACCAGCTTCAACCTCGCGACGGTGACCGGTCCCACGGTCCGCTTCCGGGTGGAGGCGGTCGACACCCTGGGCCAGACCGCGAGCCAGGAGATCGAGATCCAGCTCGCGCAGGTGGTCAACCTGAAGGCCGACGGCCAGGGGACGAACGACTGGGCCGCGCTGACCAACCAGGTCGTGGCGCTGCGCAGCGGCACGCTCACGATCAACCAGCCGGTGACGCTCGGCGGCCTGCTGGTGCTCGGCGGCGCGAAGGTCACCCATCCGGCGGCGGCGTCCTCGACGAGCCCGGGCCGGCTCGAGCTGTCGGTCGTCGGGCCGGTCTACGTCGGCTGCGGCAGCGAGATCGACGCGTCGCAGAAGGGCTACCTGGGGAACGTCACCTACCCGGACCACACGGCCGCGGGCTTCGATACCGGAGGGAGCCACATGGGGGAGGGCGGGGTCGTCGGCACGCCGGCGGCGGAGACGTTCGGGAGCGTCTACTTCCCGCGTGAGAACGGCGGCGGCGGCCGCTTCGCAAATCCGGCAGGCGGCGCCGTGCGGCTCACCGCCGGACGCGTGCAGATCGACGGGAAGATCCGCGCCAACGGCGGCTGGCTCAACAACGGCAGCGCCGGCGGCTCGGTGTGGATCACCGCGGGCGTGCTGGCCGGAGGGGGGACGATCGAGGCCAAGGGCGGAGAGACGCTGGCCATGCCACGCGGCAACGGCGGCGGCGGCGCCATCGCGGTCGAGTACGGAGCGCTCGCGGCGGGCTCGACGCTGCTCGACAAGCTGGTGGCGACCGGCGGGCCGAAGACGACGGAGGGCGGCGCCGGCACGGTGTACGTCCGGGGCGCGGGCGAGACCTACGGCGCGCTGACGATCGACAACGGCGCCGTGACGGGCAAGCGGACGATCCTGCCCGCGCTCGGCAAGGGCATGGCGCAGCCGGGCAGCTTCGGCGCGACCCTGGCGACGGGCCGCTCCCGGGCGATCCCGGCCTACTTCGTGGGCCACTGGGTCGAGGTGCGCAACGGCGCCACCGGCGCCCTGGAGGGGACCTGGCGTGTCACGGCGATCGGCGCCGACGGCTTCACCGTCACGCTGGCCGCCAACGCGGGCGAGCCGGTGACGGTCGATCCGGGCGACCTCTGGCAGGGCGTCTACCGCTTCGACCGCTACACGGCGAAGGGCGACGTGGTGGTGGTCTCCGACGACCCGATCCGGATCCTCGGGGAGCTGGTGGTCTCGGGCAAGGTCGAGACCACCGCGGTCTACGCCGATCGCCTGGTGGTCAAGGCGGGCGGGAGCCTGAGGCAGCTCTCCACCGCGGGGGCTCCGTCGGCACAGAGCCTGCGCATCGAGGTCGGCGACCTGGTGGTGGAGCCGGGCGGCGAGATCAGCGTCTCCTCGCGCGGCTACGGGCCTGCGACGACCTACCCGCCCCATGACGCGGCCACGGGCGAGTCGGGCGGCAGCCACATCGGCGAGGGCGGCCCGCGCAACGGGCAGACGGGCGAGACGTACGGCAGCGTCTACTTCCCGCAGGAGAACGGCGGCGGCGGCGGCTTCGGAGCCAAGGGCGGCGGCGCGGTGCGCGTCATCGCCGCGCGCCGGGCGCAGATCGACGGCGCGATCCGCGCCAACGGCGAGTCGAACAATCGCGGCGGCGCGGGGGGCTCGATCTGGATCACCACGCCCGTGCTGGCGGGCGGCGGAACGGTTGAAGCCCGGGGAGGCAACTCGACGGATCTGCGCTACGGATCGGGCGGCGGCGGCGCGGTGTCGGCCGAGTACGGCACGCTCGAGCCGGGTTCGGCCCTCAACCTGACCGCGGCCGGCGGCACCTATGGCGAAGTGCCCGGCGGCGCGGGGTCGGTGTACACGCGCAGCGCCGGCGAGACCTACGGCTCGCTGACGATCGACAAGAGCGCGGTGACCGGGGGCCGGAAGACGGTCCTGCCCGCGCTCGGCAAGGGCGTGGCGCAGCCGGGCAGCATCGGCGCGGCCCTGGTGACGGGTCGCCCGGAGCCGATCCCGGCCTACTTCGTCGGTCACTGGGTCGAGGTGCGCGACGGCGCCACCGGCGTCCTGGAGGGGACCTGGCGCATCGCCTCGATCGCCCCCGACAACCAGACCGTGATCCTGGCTGCCAACGCCGGCGAGCCGGTGACGGTCGGCGAAGGCGACCTCTGGCAGGGCGTCTACGTCCTCGACCGCTACACGGTGAAGGGCGACGTAATGGTGGTCTCCGACGACCCGATCCGGGTGCGCGGAGAGCAGGTCGTGGCGGGCACCGTCGAGACCGACAGGATCACCGCCGACCGTCTGGTGGTCAAGACGAACGCGATCCTGACGCAGCGCTATTCGAGCCAGGCCGTGCCGGAGAGCCTGTCCATCGAGGTGGGCGAGCTGGTGGTCGAGACGGGCGGCTTCGTCAGCGTGTCGACCCGGGGCTATCCGGCGACCGAGACCTACCCGGGCCACACGGCGACGACCTCGGCGAACAGCAACGCGTCGGGCGGCAGCCACATCGGCCAGGGCGGTCCGGGCGCGCAGGTGGGCGAGACCTACGGCAGCGTCACCCGGCCGCAGGAGAACGGTGCCGGCGCCGCCTTCACCGCGCGCGGCGGCGGCGCGCTCCGGATCGTGGCGTCGCGGCGCGTGCAGATCGACGGCGCGGTGCGCGCCAACGGCGAGTCGAACGGCCGCGGCGGCGCGGGCGGCTCGATCTGGATCACCACGGACGTGCTGGCCGGCCGCGGCGCGGTGGAGGCCAAGGGCGCCAGCTCGACCCAGTCGAACTTCGGCTCGGGCGGCGGCGGCGCGATCGCGATCGAGTACGGCACGCTCGAGGCGGGCTCGACCCTGCTCGGCAGCGTGGTCGCCTACGGCGGCACCTACGGCATCACCGGCGGCGCGGGCTCGATCCACCTGCGCACCGCCGGGCAGCGGTTCGGCACGCTGACGCTGGACAACGGCACGGTGACGGACAGCCGGAACACGATCCTGCCCGCGCTGGGCAAGGGCACGGCGCAGGCGGGCAGCGCGGGCGACGTCCTGGTGACCGGCCGCGCCAAGGCGGTCCCGGCCTACTTCGCCGGCCACTGGGTCGAGGTGCGCGACGGGGCCACGGGAGCGCAGGAGGGGATGTGGCGCATCGCGTCGATCTCGGCCGACGGCTTCACGGTCACGCTCGCCTCCAACGAGGGCGAGCCGGTCACGGTCGACCCGGGCGACACCTGGCAGGGCACGTACCGGTTCGACGGCTACACGGTGCGCGGCTCGGTGCGCGTGTTCAGCGACGATCCGATCCGCGTCCACGCCACGCAGGTGGTGGAGGGCGGGACGTTCGAGACCGACAAGGTCTACGCCGACCGCCTGGTGGTCAAGCCGGGCGCGATCCTGACGCAGCGCTTCCCGATCCAGGGGACGCCGGGGAGCCTTTACATCGAGGCGGGCGAGGTGGTGGTCGAGGCGGGCGGCTTCATCGGCGTGTCGACGCGCGGCTATGCGGTGAATGCCACCTACCCGGGCCATGTGGGCGGGAGCTCGGAGTCGGGCGCCAGCCACATGGGCCAGGGCGGCGCCGATCCCACTCCCGGCGAGACCTACGGCAGCGTCACCCGGCCGCAGGAGAACGGCGCCGGCGCCATGTTCCTGGCGCGCGGCGGCGGCGCGGTCCGCATCGTGACGAACCGGTTGCAGGTGGACGGCGAGATCCGCGCCAACGGCGAGTCCAGCGGCCGCGGCGGCGCCGGCGGCTCGCTCTGGATCACGGCCAACGTGCTGGCCGGCGACGGCAGGATCGAGGCGCGGGGCGGCGACGCCACGCAGTCGAACTGGTCCTCCGGCGGCGGCGGCGCGATCGCGATCGAGTACAACAGCGTCGAGGGCAGCTCCACGATCCTCGACCACCTGTTCACGTACGGCGGCTCCTACGGCGAAGTCCCGGGCGGCGCCGGCACGCTCTACCTGCGCGGCCCGGGCGCCAACCTCGGCGCGCTGACGGTCGACAACAAGGCCGTGCCGGGCAAGCGCCTCACCATCCTGCCCTCTCTCAGCCAGGGCATCGTGCAGGCCGGCTCGTCCGGCGGCACGATCCTCACCGGGCGCGCGGCCGACGTCCCGGCCTACTTCGTGGGCCACTGGGTCGAGGTCGAGGGGCCGGACCGCTTCGTCAAGGGCATCTGGCGCATCGCCGCGGTCAGCGGCACCGCGGTCACGCTCGAGCCCAGGGCGGCCCAGCCGTTCAACATCGTGCCGGGCGACCGCTGGCGCGGCGTCTACCGCTTCGACAGCGTCACGATTGCGAGCTCGTCGGTGCTGGTCTCGAACGACAAGCTCGTGCAGCTCGTGCCGCCGCTGCCCGCCGAGAGCCGCTCCGGCCCGCGGTCCCTCGCCGCGGCGGACTACGAGAGCCTGTACGGCAACGACCAGGCCCCGGCCTGGGAGAAGTCCGCGGTGTCGATCGCCGTGGGCACGGTGCCCGGCTCGTACCGGATCACCCTCGCCCCGAATGCGCTCTCCGATCCGGACGGGGTCTCCGAGGTCCAGCTCACCAGCGGCGGGCGCTCGATGGGCGCGCCGTGGACGCCGGAAGGGGTCTCCTTCCTGTGGTCCGGCCGGCCCGGCCAGCAGCTCCACCTGGTGGCGACGGACGCGCACGAGCGCTTCCGCCGCTCCGGCTGGCTGGAGCTGCCGGCGCTGCCCGGCGGCGGCTGGGCTCCCCAGCTCGTGCTGGCCCGGGGCGTGACGCCGCTCGCCGTCACCGGCGGCGCCGACTGGCTCGCCGTGGGCGACGACGGCGTCTGGCTGTACGGCGCGGGCACGCAGCCCGTCTCCACGGTGCCGCCGCGCACCCCGGCCGACGAGGTGGTGGCGCTCGCCGCGTCCGGCGACCTGCTCTTCGCCGCGACCCGCGACCGCATCGACCTGCTCGACCGCAACGCGGAGACCGTCCGCGAGGTGCCGGTGTCCGGGATGGTGCTGGACGTGCTGGCCGACGCGGGCGGAGCGACGGTGCTGCTCGCCGATCCGGTCGAGCCGGCGCTCCGCCTGGCGCGGCTGGACGGCGCCGAGGAGCCGGTACTGACCGCGGCGGAGGGGACCCTGCCGCTCCTCTCCGAGCCCGCGCTGCAGCGCACGCCGGGCTACCTGCACCTGTTCGGCCTGGAGGCGGACGGCAAGGGCGTGATCCACACCTGGACCGGCGGCTCGCCGGCGGGCGCGCCGGAGGTCTGGGAGGTGGCGGAAGGCTGGACCGGCGTGGGCGCCTGGGAGGGTGGCGCGCTGCTGCTCGACGCCGCGGGCGTGCGGCTCGTGGCGCACGGCGCGGAGGGCTGGACCGAGGTGTCGCGCATCGACCTGCCGGCCGAGCCCTGGTCGGCGGCGGTGGCCGGCGGCGCGCTCGTCGTGCTGCTGCCGGGCGAGGTCCGGGTCTATGACGTCTCCGACGCCGCGGCTCCGGTGCTCACGGCCACCCACCCCGGCTCGTCGCATCGCAGCGTCGAGCCTCTGACGGACGGCGAGGTCCTCCTCTGGTCGCCGCGCATGGCCGTGCCCCCGCTGCGCTGGGCTCCGGCCGCGGCGCTGCCCGGAGACGGCTTCACCACGGTGATCGACGGGCTTCCCTGATGAGAGAAAGGACGACGATGAGACTCCTGCAACCTGCACTTCTCGGGCTCGCGCTCGCCATTTCTCTCGCCGATACGGCGGGCGCTCAGACCGGGCCGCTGTTCCCCGAGCCGTTCCGGGTCGAGCATCACCTCGTCCAGGACGACGGCGACGGCAACCGCTTCACGGGCGAGCCCGTGGTGGACACCTACGGCGGCTCCTGGATCGTGTCACAGCGGCCGGACGGCAGCCGCCTGATCGTCGACCTCGAGCGCCGCGAGATGACCGAGGTCCGCACCGCCGACGGCACCTACTGGACCGTGAGCTTCGACCGCTTCGCCGAGCTGCAGGCGCGGCTGCGCGCGGCGCACGGCATTCCAGATGCGGCTCCGCAGAAGAAGGCCGCAGCGAGCGCCTCCACCGGGCCGATCGTCACCGAGGCGCCGGCCGACCTGCGCAACGCCTCCGCGTTGGCGTCCAAACCCGGCGTCCGTCATCTCCGGGTGGCCCGCCAGGGCGAAGGCTCGGCCATGGATGTCTGGGTCGATCCCTCCCTGCGGCTGACCCCCGGCGCGCTCGCGGCTCTGGACGCGCTCGATGCGGCCACCTCCGGCAGGCGCGAAGACGCGTCCCCAGGCCGACTGCTCGGAGCCGCGCGGTTGCACGCGGCCGGAGCGATTCCCGTGCGCACCGTCCGCCCCTTGTCCTCGGTCGGGCAGATCGAGGACGTGGCCACCCGGCTCGACCGGCTGGAGCGCTTCCCCGGCGAGCTCGCCCAGGTCCCCGAGGGCCTGCGGCGGGTCCCCCACCCCCTCGAAGCCACGGTGCGCTTCCTCGAAGAGGACAGGAAGCTCAACGCCGCAATGGCGGCACAGCCCGACGCCCAGTAGCGATCTCCTGACTCAACGAGCGTGCGAAAGACGAGCGAGACCATGGCCAAGCTATATCCCCGCAGCCTCAAAACGACCCTCGCGGCCTTCGTCGCGGCCCTGTTCGCGGCCCTTCCGGCTGCCTCGGCGGGCTTCGACATCCCCGCGGATCTCGGCTCGTACGCCGTGCTCTCGTGCAAGGACCTGAAGATCGCGGGCAATTCCGTGGTGAGCTCCGAGAGCCTCGGCGGCGCCCAGGGGGAGCAGGGGCACGTGCGCTCGAACGCCGACATCGTGCTCGACGGCTCGATCGAGGTCCACGGCGACGCCGTGGCCGGCCCGGGCAAGCAGATCCGCGTCTCCGGCCAGCCGCTGGTGACGGGCGAGAAGAAGGTCGCCGCGTCTCCCTATGCCTGCACGCCGATCGACCTCGCCGCGCTGCGCACGTCGCTCCTGGCGCAGAACGACAACGCCCGCATCCCGGCGACCGCCAAGGGCAAGCCGGCGCTCGGCGGCGCCAACGGCCGCACGCTCGACCTGAACGGCAAGGACGAGCTCACGCTCCCCGCCGGCACCTATCTCTTCGACGAGATCCGCCTCGCGGGCAACGCCCGCCTGCGCGTCTCCGGCGACGTGCGCATCCTGGTCCTCGGCGCGATCGACGTGAAGGGCGGCAGCCACATCCACCTCGACGGCAATCCCTTCCAGGTGCGCCTGTGGAGCCTCGGCACCACGGTTTCGATCGCCTCGCAGTCGAACGTCCATGCCTTCCTCTACGCTCCGGCCGCGGCCGTGTCGCTCGCCGGCCAGAGCCGCGTCGTGGGCGGCGTGCAGGCCGACCGCGTCGAGATCCTCGGCGGCTCGCGCGTGCGCCGCGTGGTCGACGACGCCAAGCTCGGCCTCACGCTCACCTCGCCGCAGGAGGGGCAGTCGGTCTCGGTGTGCGCGATCCCGGTGACCGGCACGGTGACGCACGTGGAGCTGCTCGCGCAGCTCACGGTCAACGGCGTGCCCGTCACGCCCGCGGCCGACGGCTCGTTCACCACGACCACCAGCCTCGCGACCGCCGATCCCGGCCTCGTCGAGGCCGTGGCGACCGACAGCGCCGGCAACACGGTGCGCGTCGCGGTGCGGGTGCGGATCGTGCCGCCCGTGCTGGCGCTGACTGCGCCCGACAAGCCTCTCGTGGGGACGCGCATCGTGAGCCTCGCCGGCACCGGCGGCACGGCCACGGAGGTGACGGTCAACGGCATCGCGGCCCAGGTCGCCAACGGCGCCTTCCACCTCGACGGCTTCGACCTCGGGGCCGAGGATGGCTTCGTCGACCTGCTCGCCGTGGGCCGCAACTGCGGCGGCCAGGTCGCCGAGACGTTCGTCCTCGACCTCGACACCAAGGCGCCGGTGGTGGCGATCGACAGCCCCGTGCAGGGCGACCTGTTCGGCAGCTCGCCGATCACGGTCACCGGCACGGTGGTGGACGCCCACCTGAAGAGCGTGACCGTCAACGGCGTCACGGCCCAGGTCGAGGGGCAGCGCTTCACGGCCGAGGGCGTGGTGCTGCATGAAGGGAACAACAACCTCGCCGCCCTCGCCGTCGACGACCTGGGGCGCCAGACCGCGTCCGCGGCGGTGACCGTGCAGCTCGATACCACGGCGCCGACCGTGACCCTCACCGAGCCCGAGAACGGCGCGGTGGTGGACACGCCGCAGATCGTCGTCCACGGCACGGTCTCCGACGCCAACCTCCACGGTGTGAAGGTCAACGGGATTCCGGCCACGGTCACCGGCACGAGCTTCGAGGTCACGATCCAGCTCGCCGAGGGTGAGAACGTCCTGGTGGCCACGGCCGTCGATGCCGCGAACCATCCTGCCGAGTCTCCGGCGGTCGTGGTGATCCTCGACACCCTGCCGCCGGTCATCACGCTCGCACCCCTGCCGGCGCTCGTCGACGGGAGCCCGGTCACGGTGCGCGGCACGGTGTCCGATCCCCATCTCGACAAGGTCACGGTCAACGGCATCGAGGCCACGGTGGTGGGGGAGGATTTCGTGGCCGAGGTGCCGCTCCAGGAGGGGGCGAATTCGATCACGGCGCGGGCCGTGGACACGCTCGGCCATGCGGCGGAGACCACTCCGGCGTCCGTGACGCTCGACACGCTCGCGCCGCAGGTCAACATCACCGAGCCGCAGACCGGCGCGCAGCTCGCGTCGCACACCATCACCGTGCGCGGCACGGTCGCGGACCCGCACCTCGACAAGGTCACGGTGCTGGAGGTCGAGGCGACGGTGACCGGAAGCGTGTTCGAGGCCGTGGTCGAGCTGCCCGAGGGCGGCGCCGACCTCACGGCGCGGGCCGTGGACACCCTGGGCCATGCCGCCGTTTCGGACCCGGTGCCGGTCGTGGTGGACACGCTCGCGCCCGTGGTGCGCCTGGACAGCCCGCAGGACCCGCTGGTGTCGACCGCCACCGTCCGGGTCACCGGCAAGGCCGAGGACCCGCACCTCGACGAGGTCGTGGTGAACGGGCTGCCCGCCACGGTGGCCCCGGACGGCACCTTCTTCGTGGACGCGGTGCCGCTCGCCGAAGGGGTCAACGAGATCCGGGCCACGGCCGCCGACACGTTCGGCAACGAGTCCGGCCCCTCGGAGCCGGTCGTCTACGTGCTCGACACCACGCCGCCGGCGGTCGCCATCACCAGCCCGTCCAACGGCCAGGTGATGACCTCGCTGCAGGCCCTGGTGACCGGCACCGTGGCCGACGCGCACCTGCTCGGCGTGACGGTCAACGGCGTCGAGGCCACCGTGGACGAGGCCGCGGGCACCTTCTCCGTCTCCGTGCCGCTGGTCGACGGCGCCAACACGCTGACCGCCGTGGCCACCGACCTGGCCGGGCACACGGCCTCGGCCGCGGTCGCCGTGGTGCTCGACACCCAGCCTCCCACCGTCACTCTCGACCTGCCTGCCGGCGTCTGCCTGCCCGCCGGCGCGCCGCAGACGCTGGGCGGCTCCTTCGTCGACGCGAACCCGGCCGCAACGCCCGTCACCGTCGAGGTCACGGACGCCGGTGGCGCGAAGCGCACCTACGCGAGCACGCTCTCCGGCACCCGCTGGACCGCCTCCGGCGTGGACCTGGGCGCGGCCGACGGGCTGACCACCGTGCTGGTGATCGCCGCCGACGTTCTGGGCAACACGGCCCGGGTATCGGCCTCGTTCCGGATCGACGCCGCGCCGCCGGTGGTGCGGCTGACGCTCGACGGCGGGGCGTTCCCGGCCGGCGCCCTGTTCGGCCGGGCCATCGCGGCCGGCGTGCAGGTGGAGGACGGCCCGGTTTCGGCGCCTCCTGCGGCCACGCTCACCCTGGACGGCGCCCCCTACGCCGCCGGGACCCTGATCACGGCCGAGGGCCCGCATGTTCTGGCGGCCACCGCGACCGACTGCGCGGGCCACACCACGACCGCGCAAGCCCAGTTCACGATCGACGGCACGCCGCCGGCCCTGCGCTCGACCACGCCGGCCAACGACGCCCGCATGACCACCGCGGTCACCTCCTTCTCGGGCGCCTCGGACCCCGACCTCGCCAGGGCCACGGTCAACGGCCAGCCGGCCGCCGTCTCTGCCGGAGGCGCGTTCACGCTCGCGCCGTTCGCCGGCCGCGAGGGGCGCAACGAGGTTTCCATCGAGCTGGAGGACCGCGCCGGCAACCGCGCCTCCTACCAGGTCGTCTTCGCGGTGCGCACCGTGGCGCTCTCCGTCGAGATCCGCGAGGGCGGCGGCCCGATCCCGGCCAATGCGACCTTCCTGCGGCCCGTGCGGCCCGACGTCCGGGCCAGCGACTCGACCGCGACCGTCGCCGCCACGCTCAACGGCGCGCCGTTCGTGAGCGGCACCGAGATCGCCCAGGGCGGCACCTACCACCTGATTGCGAACGCGGCCGACGACTGGGGCCGCACCGCGCACGCCGAGGCGCGGTTCTCCATCGATCTCGGCGCCGCGCCGCAGATCGCCGTCACCTCGCCGGCCGACGGCGCGGTCCTGAGCAGCCCGACCGTCCGCGTCGAAGGCACGGTCAGTGGCGACGCTCCAGCGGTCACCGTCAACGGCGTGGCTGCGACCGTCACCGGCAACACCTGGTTCGTCGCCTCCCTGCCGCTGGAGGCCGACGCCCTGAACACCCTGGTGGCGACCGCGCGCGACCGCTTCGGCCGCACCGCGACCGCGGGCGTGACCGTGCGCGTGGCCTCGGGCGGACCCCAGGTCCTCATCCTGGAGCCGGCGGACGGCACAACCACCAATCGCCCGGTGATCGACGTGGCCGGCGCGGTGATCGGCGGGCGCGACCGGAGCGCCGACGGCACCGTCACCGTCCAGGGCCGGGCGATCGAGCTCGCGCCGGACGGCACCTTCCGCGCCCTCGACGTGCCGCTCCAGACCGGCGCCAACACCCTGGCCGCCACGGTCAAGGACCGCGAGAACCGGACCGGCAGCGCCGCGGTCCACGTGACCGCCGACTTCACGCCGCCGGCCCTGCGCTTCCTCGTGCGTGGTGTCACGCCGGGGGGCCCCGAGGAGCCGCTGGTGGACGGCGCGAGCTTCGGCCGGCCGGTCACGCTGATCGTGGAGGCGACGGACGATGCCGCGCTCGGCTCCGCGCCGCGCATCCGCCTGAACGGCGCGCTGCAGGCCGACGCGGCTGCGCCGCGCACCGAGATCCCTCTCACCGCGAGCGGCGGCTACGTGGTCGCGGCTGCGATTGAAGATGCCGCGGGTAATGAGGCGCGCGGGGAGCGCAGCTTCGTTCTCGACTTCGGCGGCTGCTCGCTGGCCGGCGTGAGCCCCGAGTCCGGCAGCGCCGTGGCCACGGCGACGGTGAGCCTGGTCGGCCGCGCCTCGGGCGCGGCGGCGGTCAAGGTGCGCGTACCGCAGCCCGGGGGCAGCATCCAGGAATACACCGCCTCGCTCGCGGACGGCACCTTCCTGGCCGGCGACGTGCCGCTGCCCGCGGTGGGGGAGAACCGCCTGGAGCTTGTGTGCGTGGACGCCATGGGCGGCGTCGAGATCGCCCCGCATGTCGTCGAGCGCCTGGCCGCGGACGCGGGCCCGGTGATCGACATCACGGCTCCGGCCGCGGGCGCGGTGCTCGGCTCGGATTCCGTCACCGTGGCCGGCACGGTCACGAACGGCGCGGTCACGGTCAACGGCCTCTCCGCGGTCGTAACCCCGGGCACGCCGCTGGACGCGTGGAGCGCCGCGAACGTCCCGCTGTCCGAGGGGCCGAACCCGCTGCTCGCGCGGGCCGTCGACGCCGCCGGCCGCGCGGCCGAGGACCGCATCGTGGTGCAGCGCGACACGCAGGCGCCGCGGGTGCAGATCACCCGGCCCGACAACCATTCCCAGGTGGGGATCGCCGGCGCCGGACCCGCGACGATCGACGTCTCCGGCCTCGTGGACCTCGACGCCGAGCCGAACCTCGGCACGGTCGTGGTCTCCTCGTCCAAGGGCTCGGTGACCGCCACGGTCGATCCGCAGACCGGCGCGTTCCTCGCGCAGGGCGTGCCGCTCGACGCCGCGGCCTCCGCGGAGCAGACGCTGACCATCACCGCCACCGACGCGCTGGGCCATGCCGGCACGGCCTCGGTCGCGGTGGCCCTCGATGCCACCGGTCCGGCGCTCGTGCTGAGCGCGCCCGCGGACCTCACCCGCTTCCGCGCGGGCGCCGCCGGCCCGGTCACCGTGAGCGGCCAGGCCTGGGCCGCGCCGGGCACGGCGATCTCGGTCAACGGCATCGACCTCGATCCCGCCACCCTGGCCTGGGAGACGGCGGGCGCCGACGGCCGCCGGCACGTGGCGTTCACGGCGAGCGTCAGCCTGCCCTCGGCCGACGGGCCGTTCGGCATCATCGCGCGCGCCACCGACCTCCAGGGCCGGATGGCGCAGGACCGCCGCCTGCTCTACCGCGACACGGCGGCGCTGCGGGTGGTGGAGATGGTGCCCGCCGACGGCGCCACCGGGGTCGACGCCAACGGCCTCCTGCTCGTGCTCTTCTCCGAGCCGGTCCTGCACTCGTCGCTCGACACGGCGACCGGCCTGCGCCTGACGCGCGTCGCGACCGGGCAGGACGTGGTGGGGAGCAAGGCCGTGGCGGGCCAGGCCGTGGGCTTCGTGCCCGGCGCGGCGCTCGCCGCGGGCGAGGTCTACCTGCTGCGCGGCGGCACCGGTATCACCGACGTGGCCGGCAATGCCCTGGCCACGGCCGCCGAGGTCCGCTTCACGGTCGCGGCGTCGAGCACCGGCGGCGCGCCCGTGCTCCAGCCGCTGCCGGCCGTGCTGTGCGCGGCCGAGATCCAGGTGAAGGGCACCGCGGCGCCGGCCGCCACGCTCAAGGTGCGCGACGGCGACCTGACCTTCACCGGATTCGCCGATACCACCGGCGCCTTCACCGTATCCGTGCCGGTCACCGGCAGTGGCTACCACCTCCTCGCCGTCTGGGCGCTCGACGCGGTCACCGGCGCGCGCAGCCCCGAGGCCACGGCCGTGGTGCGCGTCGACTGCCGCGCGCCCTCGGTCACCGAGGCGCGCTTCGACCGCAGTACAGGGGACGGAGGAACGGTCCACATCGTCTTCTCCGAGGCCGTGGATCCGGCCACGCTCGCGGTGGGCAATGCCGTGGCGGCGATCCGGCTCCTCGACGCCGAGGCCCCCGGCGTCTATCAGGCCGGCACGCTGTCGATTCCCGGCGCGAACGAAGCCCGGGTGCAGCTCGACACCGCCGCGAACGCCTGGTGGCGCGACCGGCCGGTGCGCCTGCAGGTCGGCCCGCCCGCGGCCGACCTCGAAGGCAACGCCATGGCCGCCGTGTACGAGCGCGTCTTCTTCCCGGGCGGCAGCGACCTCGCGGGCGGCTTCCTGTTCGGCGAGGTGTACGACGACACCACCGGCCGGCCGCTGGCCGGCGTGCCGGTGAGCCTGTTCGCGTCGGGCCAGGAGGGCTCGCCGGTGGCCGGAGCGGTCACCGACGGCCGCGGCCGCTTCGTGCTGGCGGGCGAGGTGCCCGCGGGCCGCTACGTGCTCGTCTCGGCCGGCGCGGACACGACCCGCGTCTACCGGCGGCTCTCGCTGCGCCCGGCCGCGGGCGTGGTGCCGTTCGACAGCCGCGTCACGCCGCTCGCGGAGCCGGCGGGCACGCTGGAGCCGGTCGCGGGCGGATCGGCCGCCGCCAACGGCCTGACCTTCGCCGCCGACGCCGCGGCGCTCCCCGGCGCGTCGCCGGTGACCGTCCGCCTCACGCCGCTCTCGGGCCAGGGCCTGCCCGACTTCCTGCCGCTCGGCTGGACGCCGCTCGCCGCGGCCGAGGTGCGCCTGGAGCAGGACGGCGCCGCGCTCGCCGAGCAGGAGCTGTGGACCCAGGGCGCCGCGACTCTGGAGCTGACGCTCGGTGCGCCCGGCGACGGGCTCGTCGCGGCGCGCTACGAGGCGGCCACCGGCCGCTGGCTCGCCCTGCCCGATCCGGAGATCGTCTCCCCGGGCCGGGTGCGCGTCTCCCTCGCCGGGCCGGGCACGGTCGCGATCGTGGTGCCCGACGCTTCCACCTCCCCCTCCATCGGCGATCCGCTCGCCGGAGTCGAGAGGCCGGAGCAGACGCCGGCCCTGGTTGCCGACCTCATGCTCGACCCGCCGGTCGTCCCGCCCACCGGCCGCGCCCGCGCCCGGGCCGTGGCGCGCTCCGCGGACGGCTCGACCCCCTGGCCGAGCGGCCTCGCGGTGCAGGCGTTCCTCGAAGAGCGGCTGGTGCTCACCGGCGGCGGCGAGGAGCTGGAGGCGCCGTTCTCGGCCGACCTCGTGCTCTACCATCCGGCGCTCACCCCGGCCGAGCAGGGCGGCGCCGCCTCCTCGGCCGTCGGCGCCATGGACTTCGTGGTCTCTCCCAGCCCGCGGGCGGCGCAGGTGCTGCTCGAGGTCGGCTGGGAGAACATCCGTCTCTTCCCCTTCCCCGAAGAGGTCGAGCGCGGGCCGCTGGTCGGACCCGACGGCGGCACCGTCGACTCCCCCGAAGGGGTAGAGCTGTCGATTCCCGAGGGCGCGCTCACCGCGAAGGTGCCGGTCTCCGCGTCGCTCCTCACCGCGACCGAGCTCGCCGCGCTGCCCGCGGTGGCCGGCTACGACACGCTGGCGGCCGTGCGCGTCGACCTCTCCGGCGCCACGCTGGCGCGGCCGGCGACGCTCGCGCTGCCCAAGCCGTCCGCCACGCCGGACGACAGCCAGTCCGCGCCGCGCGTGATCCTGGCCGAGCTCATCGACGCGCCGGTCGACGGCCGCGGCACGCTCGCCCGCATGGTGTCGCGCACCCGCCGCGAAGGGGAGCGCGTGGTCTCCGCGCCCGAGCTCGCCGGCCTGCTGCCGCTCGACGGCATCGTGCGCGAGGGGCTCTACCTGCTCCTCGCCGCGCAGCAGCCGCTCGGCTTCTCGACCGGCTTCGTGCGCGCCGGCAACGACACGCCGGTCGCCCACTCCCGGGTGACCGCGGACGGCCTCGGCACCGGCGACATGTCGCGGCTGACCGGCCGCTATGCCGTGCCCGTGCCGGCCGGCGCGAGCCGCCATCTCATAGCGCGCCATCCGGCCCTGGACGAGCGCGGCGAGGGGACGATCCCGTCGCTCCTGGCCGGCCAGATCGCGAGCCTCGACCTGACCGTGTCGGCCGTGCCGCCGCGCGTGGTCTCCGTCACGCCGGCCGATGGCGCCGCCAACCAGCCGCTGGCCTCGGCGGTCTCGGTCCTGTTCAGCGAGGCGCTCGACTCGGCCACCGTCAACTCCTCGACGCTCACGCTGGAGCTCGCCGGCCCGGACGGCGAAGCGACCGGCATCTTCGTCGACGGCGCGGTGACGCTCTCCGAGGGCGTGCGCGTGGTGTTCGCGTCCAAGCGGCCCCTGCTGCCGGGCCGCCGGTTCCGCGCCCTCTTCACGGGCGGCGTGGCCGACGCGGGCGGCGCCATCTACGCGGGCGGGCCTGTTCTCTGGACCTTCTCGACCTCGACCGCGATCGTGCCCGGCGGCCAGGTCCATCCCGAGAAGTTCCACATCCGCCTTCCGGTCAACGGCGTGGCCGAGATCTACGGCGAGCCGGGCGCGCTGCCCGGCGCCATTTCGGGCCAGGTGCCCTGGGCGGTGACGCCCGAGATCGAGGGCCCGGTCGCCGATCCGCAGCGCGACACCTTCCAGGCGCGCGGCGACGG
>Ga0068862_100000751_pt1 | contig 32494 bp, 30 predicted proteins | sample KBSSwiS52_FD_66598 | JGI IMG/M metagenome (GOLD analysis project Ga0068862, IMG submission 66598) | Switchgrass rhizosphere microbial communities from Kellogg Biological Station, Michigan, USA - KBS Switchgrass S5-2 | ecosystem: Host-associated > Plants > Roots > Rhizosphere > Soil ... | reverse complement strand
CGACCGTCGCTCCATCTGGTGTGCACGTGAAAGTCGCAGAGGAGAAATGGCTCGTACCCAGGCATCAGATGCGGATATCCATGTGCGCGGTGTCTTTGGGTCGATGGTGCAGCAGCTCGGAAACAAAGTTCCGGATATAGAGACGAAACACTTCGCGCTTCCCCATCGCAATGTAGCGGCGCGCGGATGTGTGCAGGTAGCAGTCGTGAAACAGGCCAACCCTGCCGATCGCACTCAGACGACGGCCGACGTTGGTGTCCTCGCCATGAAACTCGATTGACGTATCGAAGCCGCCGATCTCGTCCAGCGCTTCACGGCGCACCGCGAAATTGCCGCCGTAGAAGATGGTGCCGATACGAAGAATGTGCTTGACGAGAAGCTGCGTTGCCGGCGCGACCGTGAAGTCGTACGCGCGGATCAACGCGCGCCCCGACCAGTCCCAGTCGTAATACCGATACGGGCCGGACAACGCAATCAGATCGGCATCGTGCTGAAATCGGCGCTCGATCCGCGCAATCCATGTCAGTGGCGCGCGGCAATCGGCATCCAGATAGACCAGGATGTCGCCGGTCGCGTGGCGCCGGCCTGTTTCCCGGGCAACGACCAGCCCTTTGCGCGGCTCGTCGATCAGACGGACGAACGGAATGTGCGCCGCGACCGCGGCCGTGTCGTCGGTGCTCGCGTTGTTGATGACCAGGAGTTCGTCAGGCTGACGCGACTGGGCCAGGACGGAATGAAGACAAGCCGGGAGGTAGCGCGCTTCGTTATGCGCGCAGACAATGACGGAGATTCTCAGTGGCACGTTCCAACTGCTGTACTGCCTCCCATCACAGCCCTCGGCCAGAGGGTCTGCCGTCCGCGACAACGGAGCGGCCAGGTTCGATTTGGGAGCGACGTACCACTAGATCCCGCGCCATCGCTGCGCGATCGTGACCGAACGCCGTGGTATACCCACGCGCATAGGCCACAGCGTAATGGGGGCGCATGACGATCGCATCTCGGGCGTGCAACAGCAGCGTTAACATTGCCGATTCCCGCCCGTGCCCGTTTCTTCACGCGGCGGCGGCTCCTTTGCACAAACGACGATGCTGATGTCGGCCGATACGCTCGCGATCATCCTTGGCGGCGGCCAGGGGTCTCGTCTGTTTCCATTGACCGCCACGCGGTCGAAGCCTGCTGTGCCCATCGGCGGGAAGTACCGGCTCATCGACGTCCCCGTGAGCAATTGCCTGCACGCCGACATCCGGCGCATCTATGTCCTGACGCAGTTCAATTCCGCCTCGCTCAACCGCCACGTCTCGATGACGTACCGGCTCGACGGCTTCTCGCAAGGTTTCGTTGAGATCCAGGCGGCCGAGCAGACCCCTGACAATCCAAACTGGTTCCAAGGGACCGCTGATGCCGTTCGCCAGGCGGCACGCCACTTCGCCGGACACGACGCGCGCCATTACCTCATCCTCGCGGGAGACCATCTCTACCGGATGGACTACGAGGAGCTCGTCGTCGCGCACGAGACACAGCGCGCCGATATCACGATCGCGGCCCAGCCTGTGGACCCTGAGACCGCGACGCAGATGGGCATCTTCCGCTTCGATGCCAGCGGGAACATCGTCGCCTTCGAGGAAAAACCGAATGCAAATCGACTCCGCGAGATTGGCCGCAGCATTCCACCGGATGCCGCGTTCGCTCAGCACTCCGAGGAACACCCCTTTATGGCGTCGATGGGCATCTACGTCTTCTCACGCGACATCCTGCTCGAGATGCTTCAGCGCGAAGCGGGACTCGATTTCGGCCGAGAGCTGATTCCCGCGGCACTCAACAAGTACAAGGTGAGGCCGTATCTGTTCCGGGGGTACTGGGCGGACGTCGGGACTATCGAAAGCTTCTATCAAACCAATGTCATGTTGGGGCGCGTCGCTGCGCCGTTCCGCTTCTGGGATCCGGCGCGTCCGATCTACACGCACCTCCGCCATCTGCCCGGTTCGCGGCTGACCGACTGCTACATCCGTGACTCGATCGTCGCCGAGGGCTGCTTCCTCGATCGCTGCGATGTCGATGAGAGCGTCGTCGGACTCCGCTCGCATGTTGCCGCGGGTGCAAAAATCAGCCGGTCGGTGCTGCTTGGCGCCGACTTCTATGAAGAAGGGAAACCGCCGAACGGCAGGCCAGCGCTCGGCATAGGCCGCGATGTCATCCTGAGTCGGACGATCATCGACAAGAACGCGCGTATCGGCGACGGCACACGGCTCGTGAATGAAGCGAACGCCGAACACGCGGATGGAGATAACTGGTTCATCCGCGGAGGAACCATCGTCGTCCCGAAGGGCGCCGTCATTCCTCCCGGCACGGTTGTGTGAGAGTCGACGCTACCGTCCCAAGGCCTGATTGACGGCGGAGCGCAGTGCAGCCAGCGTCTGTGCCGAGCCGGTGAAAAGGCCGTCGGGATACTGGCTCTCCTTGATCATGTTCCGGTAAATGGCGTCGCTCTGATACAGGTTGAGACCGAGCCCTGCGAGGTACTGCAGACGCAGGTTGCGATCGCGATTGAGCGCGGCGCCGCTGAGCCATCCTGCCATATCGGTCTTGTGCCCGGCGTAAGTGCCGAACAACTCAACGGCCGAGTGGATGCCGATTTGCGCGAGTGAATTCGCGATCGCGGCATTCGTCGGATTGCGAAGCCTCGCTTCGACGCGATCGACATCAATCGGCTTCGGTTCCACCTGACCGAGCAGCACGAGGTCGTATCCGAGACCGTTAGACGTATTCGCGAACACCATCCCGCCCGGGAAGGCGTCGAGGAACGTCGCGACCTCGCTCTTCACCGCGGCGTCGTTGCTTTCATACAACTGGACGAACAGTGTGACGACGCCGCCAGGGTTTAAGTGGGCTTTGGCCACTTCGAAGAACTCGCGCGTGTAGAGCGTGGCCGCACCTCGCACCCATGGATCGAGCGGGTCCGACGTGATGGCATCGAACTTCTCCCTCGTCGTCAGCAGGTAGTGCCGCGCATCATCGAGGTGCACGGTGACCTTTGGGTTCGAGACGACGTTGAAGTTGTACTCGGAGAAATATTTCGACACCACTTGCGGAACGAGCGGCTCGATTTCGGCAATGGTTTCGCTCTTCACGAGGGGATCGACGGACACCGCTCCAGCGGTGACGCCGGCACCGCAACCGATGACGAGCACGCGTTGCGGATTTTCGGGAACGAGTGTCGTCAGGTGGCCGAGCATCCGCTGCAGGCGCATGTCCTGCGGCTCGCTCGACGCCTGCACCTTGCCCGCGTTGTGATAGTTGAGCACGCCCGAGGGCGTGCGCGAGACGGCGACCGCCGCAGTCACCCCTTCGCCCGAGTAGATGATTTCGTTGATGCCGATCCACGTCGCGGCGTAGCGACCGTAGGCGATGAGAATTCCTGGCAGGGGCGGGACGGCACGCATCAACAGGCCGGCGATCGCGCCGGCCGCAATCATGCCGAGGATGGGGGTCATACCCAGGTTGCGACGCGACTCAACACCTTGAGCCTTGTCACCCGATGCCGTGACGAGCATCAGCAGGCCGGAGATGGCGGAGATCGCAATCAGCACCTGCTGTGCCTTCTGGCTGCCGACCGCAGCGACCAGAATCAAGCTGGTTATGAGCGCGCCGAAAATAGCGCCGACGGTGTTTGCCGCGTACACGCCGCCCACGAGGCGACCAGTGTCCTCGCCTTCGCGTGCCGCGGCGCCAATGGCGAGCGGGAAACTGGCGCCCCACAGAATCGCGCCGGGCAACACGACCCAGAATGCTCTGAGCAGATCGAGCTCGAACTGGAAAACGGGAGCGTCAGGAGTCTTGCCGATCGACGGGTTGATCGGCCAGAACGGCATCGATGTCCCGGTGGTGTGGGCGGCCCACGCAATCGCGCCGCACAACAGGAGCTGGCAGAACGCGAGGGGGACCCGCGAGTTCGGGAACTGCCGTGCGATGGCCGCTCCGATCGAGCTCCCGATGCCGAGGCCCATCAGGAAGACGGCGAGAATCAACGAGAACGTGTACGTGGTCGCGCCGAACAGCAACGACAGCAAGCGCGTCCATACGACCTCGGCGCCGAGCGCCGTGAACCCGGAAAGAGCGATCGCGACGTACACGAGGCGGTTGCCACGGACCACAGAGACGGGGTGCGTCGCGATCGGTGACGGCCGATGCTCGATCCGACCGGCGACCAACAACGCGATCACCGCCACAATGACGTTCAATGCGACTGCGACGAGCGTCGCCGTCGGCATGTCGTATACGCGCAGCAGATAGAACCCGGCAAGGAGGCTCCCGGTCACCGCGCCGAGCAGATTCCCGCCGTAGAAGTAGCCGAGCCATGACACGCCATTCGGCGTCGAATCGACCCCACGCGCGACGACCGGAAGCGTTCCACCCATCAACAGCGTCGGCGGCAGCAGGCAGACGCTTGCGACAAGCGCCCGAAGAATCAGACTCGTCGGTCCGGAGCCGGCCCATTCCGTGTAGAGACCGCCCAGAAAGGGCACCGCATACAGCACGACGATGCCGAAGGCGCCTATCCCGAGCTCGAGGTACGCGTAGACGCGTAGCGGATGCTTGTCCGGGCGAACGTATCGCGGCAGCAGCAGGCTGCCGAGGCACATGCCGCCCATGTAGATCCCGAGCAGCACGCCAAGCGACACGGCAGACGAACCGATCGAGAGCTGGAGCAGCTGGAACCAGACAACTTCGTAAATCAGCGCGGCGGATCCGGAGCCGATGAAGAGCAGAAGCAGGGCAGGCAGCCATGCGGCCGCAGCCCCACGATGGGTTTCAGGGAACTGGGTCTCCAAGGTGGTCATGTGACGCCGGATACTATCATCTGTATTGTTCTGTTTACCTCGATGACACAGGTCAATGCGAGCACAGCGGTACGCGGCGCGTGTGCGAGCGAGGAGAGCGAGTCGAGCGGCCTATCCTGAGCGAAGAAAGCGAGTTGAAGCATTCGTCCTCACCGAGCAAAGCGAGGCGAGGGGTGTGATAATCGAGACATGGAACGTCTCAAGCCGCTCGTTCTCCTCGTCGAAGATCAGTCCGAGCTGCGCGAGATGTACGTCCAACAGCTTGAACTCTCAGGCTTCGACGTGATACAGGCCGGCAACGGCGCCGACGCACTCACCCACACGGCGGCTCACTGTCCAGACGTCGTACTGATGGATCTGAGTCTTCCCATTCTCGATGGATGGGAAGCGACCCGCCGACTCAAGAATGATGCGCGCACGGCTCATATTCCCGTCGTCGCGTTGACTGCTCATGATGAATCCGGCGAGTTGCAGCGCGCGACAAGCGTCGGCTGCGACTGGTTCGTGCCCAAGCCCTGCCCGCCCGACGCCCTGGTCACCGAGATCCTTCGCGTCCTTGCTCGTTAGCGTCGTGGCTCGTTAGCACGGCCCGTGTAACCCACATTTAACGTCTTCGTCACCGCACGGAAACGCCCGTTGTCTAGGTTGACCTTGGGATGCCCATCAACTCAGGACGTACACGCGTCCTCGTCGTCGAGGACGAACAGGACATCGCCGGACTGATCAAACACGCGCTCGAACGTGAAGGCGGCTTTGTCATCGATATTGCGGGAAGCGGGGATGCGGCGCTGAAAAGCGTCGCCGAAGAACTTCCGGATCTGGTCCTGCTCGATTTGAACCTGCCAGTGTTGAACGGTGTCGAAGTCTGCCGGATCATGCGCGGCCGTACCGAGACCGCGAAAGTTCCGATCATCATGCTGACGGCGCGGTCGACCGAGAGTGACCGCATTACCGGCCTCGACATCGGCGCCGACGACTACATCACCAAGCCCTTCAGTCTGCGCGAGCTGGCCGCACGGGTTCGAGCCGTGCTCCGACGCCGCGCAGAAGACGGGCAAGACGCTGCGACACCGGTCTATCGCGGTAAGCACATCGTCGCCGACTTCGACGCGGTGGCCGTGCAGGTGGACGGCGAGCCGGTGCGTCTCACGCGGCGCGAATTCGAGCTGCTGCGATACCTGGTCGCCAACAGAAACCGCGTGCTATCGAGAGATCGTCTGCTGGAACGCGTGTGGGGGTACGACCACACCATCGAAACGCGGTCGGTGGATGTGCACGTCGGCCGGCTGCGGGGGAAGCTTCGGACCGCCGGACAACAGATTGAAACCGTCGTAGGGCTCGGGTACCGCTTCGTCGAGTAGCTCAGGCCTTCAGCGCTACCTCAGCTATCCTTCCTTCCAGCCACTTTCTTCGAGCAGTGCCGCTTCGCGCGCAAACGACATCCGCGCGCGTTCGACGCGATGCCAATCGCGATAACGAACGGATCTGACGACGTGGCTGTCCTGCTCGTAGCGGACTTCCCAGCCCGAGCCGGGGGTGGATGTAATGCTGAATCGTCGAATGTGGGCGGCCTTCTGGAGGCAACGCGTATACATGGTTAGGAAGGCACGATCGTTACTCTGACCGCGCGCCGGGCGATGTAAACGTTCTGTAAACATGGCGGGTGCCCTAACTCGCCGGCACTTTCACCCGCAGGGCATGCGGACGCGCCTTTGCCGAAATGGTCAGCGTTCCCGCAATTGGTTCTCCATCCAGGTGGTACACGAGCGGATACGGCGAGGCGATCTTTATCGAATCGGTTTGCTCAATCCTGACGCCGCCCAGCCGATCAATGGCGCCCATGAACACAAAGGGCAGCTCGACACAGGCGCGGAGGAGTGATCGCGCCGCCACGACGACGAGGTCGAGCAGGCCGTCGTCGAGACGAGCGTGGGGCGCAATGACCGCGCCGTTGCCATACTCCCGGCCATTGGCGATCGCGACGAGCAGCGAAGTTGTCTCCACGGTTGACCCGCCAGTGCTGATGGCTAAACGGTCAGGTTGATACGCGGCGAGCTCGCGCATCGTAATGCCGATGTACCGCGAGAAGCCGCGCTTCTCGAGACCGCCAACCGCGAAGCGGTGCGCGACGCGGGCGTCCAGGCCAACCCCCGCAACGTTGAAGAAGAGTCGCTCGTCTATCTGGCCTGCATCGATCTGCCGCTCGCGGCCGTTGAATGCGAGCGCGAGCGCCGCCGCTGCGTCGAACGGGATGCGAAGTTCGCGCGCCAGGCCATTGCCCGATCCGCTTGGCACCAGCGCGAGCACCGTATCGGTAAACGCTATCGCGGATGCGATCTCGTTCATCGTGCCGTCGCCGCCCCACGCGACAATCGTCGAAATGCCGCGAGCGGTCGCGGCAAGCGCAAGCTCGCGTGCGTGGCCAGGACGTTCGGTGATGAAGACGTTCGACGGATCGGCGCCGTGGGTCGTCAGCAGCGCTGCAGCCTGGGCGGCACGCGCGCGGGCCACCTCGATATGGCCGCCAGTGCCCGAGATGGGATTAATGACGACGGCTACCGATGCAGGCGTCGGAGCACCTTGGGCGGAAGAAACCAGACAAGCTCACCGGGGCGACGGGAGGTCAGACCCTGTATCGCGATTTGACACACACCGCCCTTCTTGAAAGGAAGCGCGCGAGAGGATCCGATCAGATGTGCGGCCAGTTCGCCAAGTCCCGGCTCATGTCCGACGAGCGCGATGCGATGATGTTTTGCCGTCCGACTCAGTTCGTTCATCACCTGTCTCGGTGAGTGGCCCGGGGCCAGCGCGTCGAGCGTCTTGACCGATGTCTTGTTGCCGAGCCCGTGCGCGAGCAGCGTCGCCGTCTGTTTCGCGCGCACGAGCGGGCTGGTGAAGATCTCGTCGATGTCGACGTCCAGCCAGGCGAGACCTTCGACGGCTTCCTTGAAACGATTGATCCCGGTCTCGGTCAGCGGCCTCTTCGAATCGTCAGGCCACTCGTCGCCGCGTTCCGCAGCTATCGCATGACGAACGAGATACAGGTCGCAGGGCTCCATGCGTCAGGCGGCGGAGGTACGGGCGCGCTCCGCGCGCTCGCCTGCCTTCAGCAAGCGTTCGCAGACCGCGATCAGTTTCGCGCGAGCGGCCATGTAGTGGCCGTGGAGCTGGCGACATTCGGTCTCGAGCCGCCGAACGAGCCGGTCGAGATCGGCGGACATCTTCAGCGTCGACGCGCCAGGAGAGCTTTGGATGCTGCGCGTGCGGGCAATGAGCACCTCCAGATCGTGCATGCGTCCCAGCAGGTCCTGCATGCTCCTCAATGTCCGGAGCGCCGCCGCGTAGCGCGTTCGGCCGTCACGCGTCACGGACCCGAGCTCGAGCGTGTACCGCAGCTTCTTGATGGCAATCCGCACGTCGTGAAGACGATCGGGAAGGTACAGCCCCGCCGCATGGTCAATGGCGGCGGCGAGACGACGTGCACGCCGCGCCGTCCTCTCATGCGCCCATGCGACAGCCTCGACATCGCGAGGGGTCTTTTGCTCAATGCCTTTGCGCGCCACCGCAATCGCGCGCTTCCGTACCTTCTGAATGTCGAAGTCGTCGAGCCGTTCCCGTACGTGTTCCTGGAGACGACGTCGTTCGTCGGCAATGGATGCCCGCAGCCTGTCGACGGCCGTGCGCGGAACATCGTGGCTCTTTTCGAGCTCATCGAGAATGAGGAGCGAGACGTCGAGTTCGCGAGCCGGACCGAGCAATCGCGTGAGGCGTCGGACACAGCGCGCCACCTTCTCCGCCTTGCGTCCAGTGCCGAACAAGGGGAGAGCCGCCCGCAGACGACGGGTCGCAACCCGTGCCTGGTGGAGCGACTTCGCGTCGCCATCCTTGGCGGCCGGCAACGCACGTCTGAGCGCCGCGACGCGCTGACGGATGAGGTTTTCGGCAGCCGGAGTACGCATAATTACCGGGGCGACTTCCCGAGCCGGTCCCATCACTATAGATCGGGCTTCGACGGAGCTCTATGCGGCTAGCAGCTGTCGATATCGGCACGAATTCGGTTCACATGATCGTGGTGCGCGTGCGCCCCGACCTGTCATTCGAGGTTGTTGACCGCGAAAAGGCCATGGTGCGACTCGGCGCGGGTGGGCTCGACGGCCGAGCGCTCACTCCGGAAGCGATGAGCGCGGCACTGCAGGCGTTGTCGAAGTTCAAGCGAATCGCCGAATCCCATCAGGTGGATGAAATCCTCGCCGCCGCGACCAGCGCCACCCGAGAGGCGCGAAATGGCGGCGAATTCCTCGCGCGGCTCGAACACGAAACCGGCATCCGTCCGCGGGTCATTTCAGGCGTTGAAGAGGCACGGCTGATTCATCAGGCCGCCGTGTATGGCGTCGATGTCGGCGGAGGACGCGCCGTGGTTATCGACATCGGCGGTGGCAGCGTCGAAATTACGCTCGGAACGGCGACCACCCTGCAGCTTGCGCGCAGCTTCAAGATTGGCTCGATTCGCCTCACGGAGCGGTTCGTGCGCAGCGATCCGCTCGCGGACCGCGACGAGCGGAGAATCGTCAAGCACGTCCTCGGCGAGATCGACCGCCACTGCGAACAAATCCTCGCGTCAGGTTTCGATCGTGTGATTGGGACTTCGGGCACCATCCTGAGCATTGGCGCTGTGGCCGCAACCGCCGCGCGAGGCGGGCCTCCGTCGGAGCTGCGCAATCTTCATGTCTCCGCCAAGCAGATCCGCAGGGTCCGAAAGCACGTTACCGAGCTCGACCTTGAGAACCGGCTGGCGATTCCCGGGCTCGACCCGCGGCGTGCTGACCTCGTCGTCGCGGGCACGGTACTGCTCGACACGATTCTTCGCCGTCTCGGAGCCGAAGAATTGACGCTGTGTGACCTCGCGCTGCGCGAAGGGCTGGTGCTCGACTACGTCCGGCGCAACCGGCGGCAAATCGCGCAGATCGACAGCATTCCAGACGTGCGGCGCAGGAGCACGCTCGAACTCGCGGAGCGCTGCAGCTATTACGCCGATCACTCGAATCAAGTCGTACGGCTGGCCCTTGCCCTGTTCGATCAAACGCGTGCGATCCATGGCCTTACGGATCGCGAACGCGAATGGCTGGAATATGCGTCGCTGATGCACGACATCGGCGGTCACATCAGCTTCTCGGGACATCACAAGCATTCCTACTACCTGATCAAGAACGGCGACCTGCGCGGCTTTCATCCGGATGAGATCGAAGTCATGGCCTTGGTGGCGCGCTATCATCGCCGCGGCACCCCGAAACGTTCGCATCCGCAATACGCGCAGCTCTCGGCGACGCTGCGCCGGACCGTGCGCACCCTCGCATCAATTCTCCGCGTCGCGGAGAGCCTCGACCGCAGCCACGCGCAGCCAGTTTCGGGCCTGGAAGTCCACGATCGGGGTGAAGACATCGTCATCCAGCTCCATAGCGGCGGCGATGCGGAACTGGAGGTCTGGGCAACGGCCCGGCATCTCGAGGCGTTCGAGCAGGTCGTCGGCAAGCCGGTGCGTCTCGAGATTGCGCACACCGATCCGGCGGCTGTCACGCGGAAGCGACGAAATAGTCACGACAATCAAAGCCCGGTTAACCCAGATTTAACCGTCGCGAAACGGCTGCGAAATTCCCGTTCGATAGGTTTGCGGTCGTATGAACAAGATCGTGATGTGTTACCTCGCGGTGGCGCTGACCGCGGCAATCGCCGCAGGGTGCGGCGGCAGCAGCGAGCCGGTTACCGCAAATAGCTCATCCGGGGCCGGCACATCTCAGGCGCTGCAGATCAACGGCGCCGGTGCCACCTTCCCCTATCCGATTTATTCGAAGTGGTTCAGCGAGTACAACACGCTGCATCCCAACATCCGCGTCAACTACCAGTCAATCGGATCAGGCGGCGGTATTCAGCAGGTCGTCAACCAGACGGTGTTCTTTGGCGCCACAGATGGACCGATGACCGAGGATCAGCTGAAGGCAGCAGGCGGACGCATCCTCCACTTCCCCACGGTGCTCGGCGCTGTCGTACCGGTCTACAACATTGCTGGCGTGACCGGCGAATTGAAATTCACCGGACCGGTTCTGGCTGACATCTTCCTCGGCAAGATTAAGAAATGGGACGACCCGGCGATCGCGAAGTTGAATCCAGGCGTGACGCTGCCGGCGACGGATGTGACCGTCGTCCATCGTTCTGACGGTTCCGGCACCACGTACATCTTTGTGGACTACCTCTCGAAGGTCTCACCGCAGTTCAAATCGCAGGTAGGCGTCAGCACGTCAGTGAAGTGGCCCACGGGCGTCGGCGGCAAGGGCAACGAGGGTGTCTCCGGTCTGGTAACGCAGACACCCGGTTCGATTGGCTACGTCGAGCTGATTTACGCCCTGCAGAACACGATCAGCTTCGGCTCCGTTCAGAACGCCGCCGGTGAATTCGTCAAGGGATCCGTCGACGCGGTCACGAAGGCGGCGGCAGCAGCCGCGCCAAATATGCCTGCCGACTTCCGCGTGTCGATCACAAACGCCCAGGGCGCGGGTGCATATCCGATTTCGTCCTTTACGTGGCTGCTGCTGTACGAGGACCCGAAAGACAAGGCAGCCGGCAAAGCGATGGTGGACTTCATGCGTTGGGCGCTCACTGATGGCCAGAAGTACGCGTCCGATCTTGGCTACGCGCCGCTGCCGGCCAGCGTGGTGATGCTCGAACAGGCGGCGCTCGATCAAATCAAGGTGTCCTAAGCCCGTGCGCTCGTCCGATTTTGGCTTCCGCGTAGCTGTCGGCGCATTCGCCGCCGCGTTGCTGCTGATCGTCGTCGCGATCGCGGTGACGCTGGTGAATGACTCGACACTGTCGATTCAGAAATTCGGACTGCGTTTCTGGGGCACGAGCAACTGGGATCCTGTGGCGGGCGAGTTCGGCGCGCTCCCCTTCATCTGGGGAACGCTCTACTCTTCGGTGCTGGCGTTGTTGATCGCAACGCCTGTCGCGCTCGGCATCGCGGTCTTCATCTCCGAACTCTGCCCCAATGCGTTGCGCGCCCCGCTGATCTTTCTCACGGAACTGCTCGCGGCGATCCCGTCGATCGTGTACGGGTTGTGGGGGATTTTCGTCCTCGTGCCGGCGGTTCGCACCGTCGAAACTGCGATGCCGGAGTCGCTGCGCGCGCTGCCGCTGTTCTCGGGCCCGCCGCTCGGCGTCGGCATGTTTGCGGCGGCGCTGATCCTCGCCGTTATGGTCGTGCCATTCACTTCGGCGATTGCGCGCGAAGTCCTCCGAACCGTTCCACCCAGCCAGCGCGAGGGGGCATTTGCGCTCGGCGCGACCCGCTTCGAGGCCATTCGCGCTGCCATGTTTTACGCCCGCACCGGCATCATTGGCGCCGTGATGCTTGGCTTCGGGCGCGCGCTGGGCGAAACGATGGCGGTGACGATGGTCATCGGCAACAATCCGCAGGTGTCACTCTCGCTCTTCGCGCCGCAATACACGATGGCCGCGGTGCTTGCGAATGAGTTCACCGAGGCGGCTGATGCGCTGTATCTGGCGGCACTGATCGAAATCGGACTGGTCCTGTTTGTCATCACCCTGTTTGTCAACATGCTGTCGCGCGGATTGATCTGGTCCATGGCACGGCAGGCGTCGCCCCGACGTTCGGTACTCGTACCGAGAGGAGCCGAAGCGTGATCAGCGCGCGCACGGCGACTCCGCGAAAGGTGCTGTCAGCGCTCTTCGTCGCGGCTTGTGCGCTTTGCGTCGCCCTTGCGCTTGTCCCGCTCGCCTTCGTGCTGTTCTTCGTTGTCAGTCAGGGTATCCAATCGCTCACTGTCGAGTTCTTCACGCACAACCCGAGGCCCGTTGGCGAGCCAGGCGGCGGGATGGCCAACGCCATCGTCGGCACATTGATCCTGACCGCGTTGGCGGCAGCGATGGCGGTTCCCATTGGTGTCCTCAGCGGCGTTTATCTGGCAGAGTATCCTGGAAGCCGCTTTGCGTCTGCCGTGAGATTTGCGGCGGATACGTTGAACGGCGTTCCCTCGATCGTCATCGGCGTCTTCGCATATGCGGTCGTCGTGCTGCCACTCCGGCATTTCAGCACGCTGGCCGGAGGGTTCGCCCTCGGGGTGATGATGATTCCGATCATCACGAGAACGACCGAAGAGCTGCTGCTGCTGGTGCCAAACGCGCTGCGGGAAGGGGCGCTCGCACTCGGCGCCACGCGCGCGCGGGCGGTGTTCACGGTTATCGTGCCCGCTGCGCTCCCGGGCATCATCACGGGGGTCGTCCTCGCGCTGGCTCGCATCGCGGGCGAGACGGCCCCACTGCTGTTCACGTCGTTCAACAACCGCTTCTTTTCGACATCGCTGGTGCAGCCGATTTCGTCTATCACCGTGCAGGTCTTCACCTACGCGATTTCGCCGTACGAAGACTGGCATCGTCAGGCCTGGGCCGGCGCGCTGGTACTGGTGACCATCGTGCTCGTGTGTTCGATGGCCGCGCGTGTCGCAGCCGCGCGAGTCGCAAACATCCGTGGACGGTAACGTGCCGCAAACGATGAATCCACCGCTCGTCAAAGTGCGCGCCGTCCGCGAGCCGGACGCCGGACGCAATCCCTTGCCTGCCGCCCAGGCCGAGACGCTCAAGATCGACGTCGAACACCTGATCTTTTTCTATGGCGAGAAGCGGGCGCTGGAAGACATTTCGATCAAGATTCAGCCCAACGTGGTGACCGCCTTCATCGGCCCCTCCGGCTGCGGCAAGAGCACCTTCCTGCGGACGCTGAACCGGATGAACGACATCATTCCGGGCGCACGCGTCGAGGGGCGCGTCTGCATCGATGGGCAGGACATTTACCGCGCCGGTGTGGATGTGGTCGCCGTTCGACGCAAAGTCGGCATGGTGTTTCAGAAATCAAATCCCTTTCCAAAGTCAATCTTCGAAAACGTCGCCTATGGACTGCGCATCAACAGACTGACGTCAAATCGATCCGAGCTCGCCGGGCGCGTCGAGGAAAGCCTGCAGCAGGCGGCGCTCTGGGAGGAAGTGAAGGATCGGCTGCACGAGTCCGCGCTCGCCCTGTCAGGCGGTCAGCAGCAGCGACTGTGCATCGCCCGCGCGCTGGCAGTGAAACCCGATATCCTCTTGATGGACGAGCCGGCATCGGCACTCGACCCGATCGCCACGCAGCGCATCGAGGAATTGATTTATCAGCTCAAGGCGAAATTCACTATCGTGATCGTGACGCACAATATGCAGCAGGCGGCGCGCGTGTCCGACTTCACGGCGTTCTTCTGGCTTGGGCGTCTGGTGGAGTACGAGCGCACCGACAAGATGTTCACCGCCCCGTCCGAAAAGTTGACGGAGGACTATCTGACTGGACGATTCGGCTGATGGAACGCGTAGTCAGACATTTTCAGGAGGAGCTCGAGGCGCTGCAGGGGCGGCTGCTCGAAATGGGCGGTCTCGCCGAGGAACGCGTCTCGGCCGCGGTTCAAAGCCTCGTCAGCCGTGACATCGCCGCGATCGAGCGCGTGCTCTACGGCGACGAGCCGATCAACGCGCTGCATGTCGAGATCGACAATCGCTGCTTCAAGCTGTTCGCGCTGCACCAGCCAATGGCCACCGACCTCCGGGCGATCGTGTCCGCTGTCAAGATCAACACGGATCTGGAACGCGTCGGCGACCTCGCGGTGAACATCGCCGAGGCCGCCAAGCGCTACGCGACGCACCCCCCCGTCAAGAAACTGATCGACATCCCGCAGATGGGCGACATCGCCCAGGAGATGCTGCACGATGCGCTCGACGCGTTCGTCCGACGCGATACGGTGCTCGCGCAGGCGGTCCTGAATGAAGACGACCGGCTGGACGGCCTCAAGACGCAGATTTTCCGGGAGCTTCTGGACTACATGCTGAAGGATCCGACGACGGTTGAACCGGCGCTCGACCTGATCCTGGTCTCCCGGCATCTCGAGCGCATCGGCGACCATGCGACCAACATCGCCGAAGACGTCATCTTCATGGTGTCGGCGCTCGACGTCCGCCATCACACGCCGAATACTCCGGTGTGAGCATCGGGCTTCCGGAGCCCGTAGCCCGAAGCCTAAAGGCTGCACTATCATTGACCGGATGGGCGACGCGCCGCTCTGCGTGCTATGCCGCACGCGTCCGGTGGACTCGCGGTGGCGTCCTTTCTGCGGCGAACGATGCCGTAACGAGGACCTGGCGCGATGGGCCGATGGGCGCTATCGCGTGCCCAGTGAACCGGTACCGTCGCCCGACGACCCGGATCAGGATCAGGACCAACATCATGGCGAATAGCGTCACAACCGACAGAAACGCGGCGGGTTCGTCTACGCCGGCCAAAACTATGGGCGACACGCTCACCGTCATCGACAACCGCACCGGCAAGCAGTACGAACTGCCGATCAAGGATGGCGCGATTCGCGCCATGGACCTGAAACAGATAAAGACCAGCGCTGACGATTTCGGCCTGGTCACCTACGACCCGGCGTTCATGAACACGGCGTCGTGCCGCAGCACCATTACCTTTATCGACGGCGATAAAGGGATCCTCGAGTATCGCGGCTACCCCATCGAGCAGCTGGCGGAAAGCTCGAATTACCTCGAAACGGCGTACCTGATCATCTTCGGCGAGCTGCCGACCAAGACACAGATCGAGACGTGGACAGAGGACATCAAAACCCACTGGCTGCTGCACGAGAACATCAAGAAGCTGATGGAAGGCTTCCAGTACGACGCGCATCCGATGGGCGTCTTCCTCAGCACCGTCGGCGCCTTCTCCACCTTCTATCCCGACGCCAAGCAGATTTTCGACGAGAAATCACGCCGCAAGCAGGTGCACCGGCTGATCGCCAAGGTTCCGACGATTGCGGCACATGCGTACCGCCACAGCATCGGGCGCCCGTACGTGTACCCCGATGACGAGCTGAGCTTCACCGGCAACTTCCTCAACATGTTGTTCAAGCGGACCGAGCTCAAATACAAAGTGAGCCCGGTGCTCGAGCGTGCGCTCGATATTCTGTTCATCCTGCACGCCGATCACGAGCAGAACTGCAGCACGAGCGCCATGCGCGGCATCGGCAGCTCGCACGTCGATCCATATTCCGCGATGGCGGGCGCGGCGGCCGCGCTCTACGGCCCGTTGCATGGCGGCGCGAACGAAGCGGTGCTGCGGATGCTGCAGGAGATCGGTTCGACGAACAACATCCCGGCGTTCATCAAGAAGGTCAAGGCCGGCGAAGGCCGTCTGATGGGCTTCGGCCATCGCGTCTACAAGTCGTACGATCCGCGCGCCAAGATCATCAAGAGAACTGCCGACCAGGTGTTCGACGTCACCGGCAAGAATCCGCTCCTCGACATCGCGCTGGAGCTCGAACGCATCGCGCTCGAAGACGATTACTTCATCACGCGGAAGCTCTACCCGAACGTCGACTTCTATTCGGGACTGATTTACCAGGCGATGGGCTTCCCGGTGACGATGTTCCCGGTGCTGTTCGCCATTCCGCGCACGTCCGGGTGGATCGCCCAGTGGGAGGAGATGCTGCTCGATGCCGACCAGAAGATCACGCGTCCGCGCCAGCTGTACATCGGATCGAAGCGGCGCGACTACGTGCCGTTGAACAAGCGTGGATAGGGTTCATAGGGGTCATTAGGTTCAAGGGGTTCAGACGGTGCAAAAGCTGCTGCTTCTGGCGACGACGGTGATCGTGCTCGTCGCGTGCGGCGCCGATGCGCAGAATCGGTCCGCGGCGACTGCACCCCGTGCCGGCTTCGACAGCAATCGGGCATGGACCGATCTGGAACGACAGGTTGCCTTCGGGCCGCGACCGGCGGGATCCGCTGCGCTCGCCCAATGCCGTCAATACATCGAAGCGCAGCTCAAGGCAGCGGGTATCACCTACCGCGAGCAGGCGTTTGACGCGATGACGCCGGCAGGCGTCATCAAGATGGTCAATGTCATCGGGACGATTCCTGGTCGGAGACCTGAGCGGATCGCGCTCGCCACCCACTACGACACCAAGCGATTTCAGCAGTTCAAGTTCGTCGGCGCCAGCGACGGCGCCTCTTCGACGGCCGCGGTCCTCGAGCTCGCGCGGGTGCTCAAGAACCGTCAGAACGAATTCACGATCGAGCTGCTGTTTCTCGACGGCGAAGAAGCCGTCAACGTCGAGTGGCGCGACCCGGACAACACGTACGGAAGCAAGTACTACGTGCAGGCAGCGAAGCAGGCGGGAACGCTCTCCGGGCTAAAAGCGCTGATTCTGCTCGACATGGTCGGCGATCGAGACCTGGACATCCGCCCCGACTCGAACTCGGCGCGCTGGCTGAACGCCATCGTCTGGAGTTCCGCCGCGCGCCTGGGCTACAGCTCAACGTTCGTGCCGGAGGGTTTCACGGTCGAAGACGATCACCTGCCCTTCGTGCAGGCCGGCGTTGCTTCGATCGACATCATCGATCTCGACTACCCGCAGTGGCACACGGCGCAGGACGATCTCGATCACGTCAGCGCGCGGAGCCTCCAGATCGTCGGCGACGTCGTTCTCGACGCCTGGCCGCAGGTCGAACAACAGCTGTCTAAGTAGGGGCCGCCTTCCGGCGGCCCATCGGTGGCCGTTACCGCGCGTATGCGGGCCCGGTCGCGGGGACCCCTTCCTTGTAAACCGCCGCGCCGGCGATGCTCGCCGCCAGCGTCGACACGAGTGCGCACGCCGAACCCTTCCAGAACATCGCCGGTGTCATCAGGCCCATCTGGGTGAAGCCGAACAGGACGATCGTGGGGGCCACGTAAACGACCAGGCCCGCGGCAATCGCGGTCTTTGGCCCTGGACCGAACCGCGGCCGCATCGCGGCGTACGCCCAGACGAGCAGCATGCCGTAAAGGAAGTCGACCATGATCCATGTGGCGGCAACAGGACCGCTCTCGAGCGCTGCGGGATCGAGATTGCGCGTGGGCGCGAATGCCGCCCAGTCGGCCGCCAGCAGATAGGTGTTCGTCACGAAATCAATTGCATTGGCCACCACTCCCGCCACAAGTCCGCCTGCCACGACTCTGCCGAGGTTGATTGATGCCATTACAAGCTCCTTTGTGTTAACGACTGGAGGATTGCGCGCGTTCGCCGGCGACACGCTTTTCAAAGGCCGCCTGCGCATCGTCGAGCATCTTCGCCCACCCGGCCGATCCGGAATCGAGCAGCGGATGCGGGCGCTCGTTCGCCTTCATCCGTTCGACCTTGCCGGCGAAGAGCATCTGGGGATGGCCGGTAACGTAGATGTCCGGCTTGAGCATCTTCAGCTTGCGAAAGGTCGCGAGCGTATCGTCGACGAGGGTCGGGAACCGCTGGTTGCCCACCAGCTTCACGCCGCCGTTCGGTCCGCCGCATCCGAAAATCGCAACCGAGTAGGTCTTTCCGGCATCGGGAACGGTCGTCGTCCAGACGGTGCAGCCCGGCGTGTGTCCAGGCGCCCAGACGGCACGCAGCGTCGTTCCACCGAGTGCCACCACGTCGCCATCTTTCAGCACCCGATCGACTTTCACGGCCGGCCATCCCTCGTCGCCGAGCGGCGACAGATCCTTGCCCGCCCCGAGCGCGTCCGCGTCCTGCTTGATCGCCATGACGCGCGCGCCGGTCAGCTTCTTCATCGCCGCGTGGCCGCCGATGTGATCGAAGTGCGCGTGGCTCGAGAGCATGATCTTGATGTCGCGCATCTTGAACCCGAGCTTCTCGACGTTGGCAGTGATCACCGGCGTCATCTCAATGGTCCCTGTATCGATCAGGATGCTGCCCTGCGGCGTGACGACCAGATAGGACGCGATGTTCTTCGCGCCCACGTAGTAGATGTTGCCAATCAACCGGAATGGCTCCTCCGGCTGGCTGTACGGACCGTGGAACTGCGCGCGCTGCTCCGTCGTCAGCGGCGAGGTCTGCGCAGACAGAACGAGCGCGCTCGCGATGAACAGCATCGCCGTATACCGCAGGACATGCATGGGATCCTCCTGGACGGGCGGATCTTAGATCCAAACAGGTATCAGGTATCAGGTATTAGGTATCAGGGGTGGTCTAGGTATTCGGCGCTGTCCTATGCGTCTAGCCTGGTCGACGCGTAGGTCTGCGCGACGTGGATTTCGTCGAGGATTTCCTGCTCGGTGAGCACGCGTTGTGAGGACTTGGCGCGGCGGAACACCCGGTCGACGATCTCTTCCTCGGTCGGAAAGCCGTGTTGCTCGAGCCAGAAGACGACGTTCGACTTGCCGGAGAGCGGACCGACTTCGATTTGCTGCCGCCGTCCCACCATCTGCGCGGGGACGCCCGAGTATACGGCGTCCATCAATTCCGGATCGTTCTTACGGAACGCCTTCACGACGGCCGCGGCATGGACGCCGGTTGCCGTGCGGAACGCGTCGCGACCGAACACGGGGTAATTGTCAGGAATCGGTTCACCGGTCGCTTCGGAGACGGCATGCACCAGCTCGTCGAGCTTCGTCAGGTCGCGATTGATCCACCCCATGAGCACGAGATTGACGAGCAGCATGTCCATCGGCGTGTTGCCAACCCGTTCGCCAATTCCCAGGATGGTTCCGTGAATGCGCGTTGCGCCCGCTTCCAGCGCCGCGAGGCTGTTAATCGTCCCCATGTCGCGATCGCGGTGCCCATGCCAATCGATGCCGACGCCTCCGCCCAGCTCGTCGATGAGTTGCTTTGTGAATGCAACGACCGCACGTGCACCGGCCGGCGTGGCATGGCCGACTGTGTCGGCGATGCAGATGCGTGATGCGCCTGCCCGAATCGCGGTCGTGAATAGCCGTCGGAGCGTGTCCGGATCGGAACGGGTCGTGTCTTCGGTCACGTACATCACGTCGAGACCGTGATTCACGCCGAAGGCGACAGCTTCCTCCGTACATCGCTGGAGGTAGTCAACCGTCCAGTCCTCCGCGTACCGCCGGATTGGGCTCGATCCGATGAAGCAGCAGCATTCAATCCGCAGCCCGACGCGCTGCGACACATCGACAATCGGTTGGACATCGCTGACGACGGTGCGCGCGGCGCAGTTTGCACGAATCTTCAGCTTGCCATCGACAATTTCCCGCGCGAGACGTTCCACGTCGCGGACCACGTGCGGGCCGGCGCCCGGCAAACCGATGTCGGCGGTGTCGACGCCGATCTCGTCGAGAAGTCGAAGGATGCGCAGCTTCTGGTCGATGGAGGGGGCGCGGACCGAGGGCGACTGCAATCCGTCCCGCAGCGTCTCGTCATCCAGCATCACCACAGGCGGTTGCTGCGACGAGGCGTTGCGGTTCCAGTCGTAGATGAGCGCCTTGTTCATCGGCGTCCGCTGCCGGGATCCGGAATCGGAGATCCGGGATCGGAAACGCGCTGAGTGGCAGCACGCGCTGCAACCGCCGCGGCGATTCCGACTCCGCTGGCGAGCACGACGCCACCCCACACCAGTCCGTCATGGACCGACTGCGCAATTGCGGGGCGCATGATGGCATCCACCGTCACGGCAGGCCCATGTCCGGCCAGCGCGGCGCGCTGCAGCATCACGTACCGGCGCGCACCTGCGGCGGTCACGCGATCCTGGACGATCGCGAACGCGACAAGCGCCGCAAGCGCTGTCGCGATCAGGATTCCGCGGGGGCCAACGGGCATTGACTCGATTATACGGTTGGGCCTTGGCAGGTCGGCGGACGGTTTGCTTGGGGTACTTCCGGCCCGGAAGTGTGTGGGGCGGCTCCACTAAGCGAAATCCCCCGTCCGGAGTGGACGCGCCGAAGTGACCTCGCCCCAGGGAGACGCGTGACCGACCCGCAAAGGAGCAACTCATGAATATTCGCGAAGTGATGACACGGAACCCGAAGTACGTATCGCCGGCCGACAGCATTCAGAACGCGGCGCGCATCATGCGCGACTGCGATACGGGAGCGGTGCCTGTAGTGGACAACGGCCGACCGGTGGGCATCGTGACGGATCGCGACATCGTGATTCGTGCGGTCGCCGAGGATGGTCAACTCAACCGTCCGGTACGTGACATCGTCAGCGGCAACGTGGTTTGTGTAAGCCCCGACATGTCGACGCATGAGGCGGCCGATCTGATGAGCGAACATCAGATCCGTCGGTTACCTGTCGTGGAAAACAACCGTCTTGTCGGCATCGTGTCCCTTGGCGACCTCGCCGTCAAAGAAGCGAAGGACAGACGCATCGGCGACACCCTCGAACACATCTCGGAAGGCGTGAAGGAACACAGTTAGACGGGCGAAGCGACAAGCCCGAACCACCACGCCAGCAACAGGGCAAGCACGATCAGGACAGCGATCAGAATCGGAACCGGTGACCGGCGACGGGGCCGCTCGAAGAGCGGTCCTTCCGCCGGTGGCTTGATGCGCGGCTCGGTCGTCGCGTGACCGCAGCGATAACAAATCAGCGCCTTATCGGCGATTTCGGTTCCGCAGTATTTGCAGATCATCGGGCTCGGGGCTCAAGGCTTCGGGCTTCCGGGGCTTCAGGCGTACGGTTTAAGAGTCTAAAGTACCTTAAGCCATGACCCCTGAACCGAGACCCCTGCGTCCTGAGCCACCACCATGATTCCTCTTCGAGACGTCATTCCTTCGCGGACGACGCCGGTCGTCACAATCGGCCTGATCGCACTGAACATCATCGTTTTCGTGTACGAGTTGTCGCTCGGACGCGCGGTCGATGCCTTCATGCTCTACTACGGACTCGTCCCGGCGGCGTTCTCATGGATGAACGTAATCACCTCCATGTTTCTGCACGGCGGCTTCCTGCATGTCGCGGGCAACATGCTGTACCTCTGGATATTCGGCGACAACGTCGAGGACCGGATGGGTCACGGCCGCTTTCTGGTGTTCTATCTGCTCTGCGGCATTGCGGCGGCGTTGGCCCAGACGATTACGGCACCCGATTCGACCGTGCCGATGGTCGGCGCCAGCGGCGCGATCGCCGGAGTCATGGGCGCATACTTCGTGCTCTATCCGCGATCGCGGATCGTCACGCTGCTCCCGCTGTTCTTTTTCTTTCAGGTGATCGAGGTGCCGGCGATCGCATTCCTAGGCATCTGGTTCCTGATGCAGTTTGTCAGCGGTATCGGATCCATCGGCGCCACGATCGGCCGCAGCAGCGGCGGCATTGCGTTCTGGGCGCATATCGCCGGGTTTGTCGCAGGGATTACCGGAGTGGCTCTCTTTCGACGGCCGGAGCGCCAGCGCGTCGAGTGGTGGCACGACGTAAATGGAAGGTGAAGGCCGGGTCCTTTTCGACCCGGCGGACTATCCACCGCCGACGATTTTCAGCAGCAGACTCTGAGCGGGTTCAAACGACGGCGCGATCTCGAGCGCGGCAAGCGTTTCCGTTTTCGCCTCGGCATTCTGACCGGCGGCCAGGTAGGCCTGCGCGAGGTCGTAGTGCGCGACAGCCCCGTCGGCTGGTTTGGCGGCGAGGGCCGCGCGAAACGCGCGTATGGCACCCGGTGCATCCTTCCGCTGCAGCGCCGCACGACCGACCATCGTCTGGGCATGTGAATCGAACGGGTCGGCGTCGATAACCCGCGCGTATGCCGCTGCCGTTCGCGCCACATCGCCAAGCGGCTCGAGCAGCTGCGCACGTTGCCGCGCGGCGTCGACGTCGTTGCCATCCACCTTGAGGAACGCGTCGAGCGCCTCGATGGCGCGGGCGGTGTTCTTCTGCTCGAGAGCAATCTCGGCGATGGCGACGTGGGGATTCTGCTTGCCCTGAATGGCGGGCAGCAGTTTCGCGGCCTGTTCGAGCGCGCGAATCGCCCCGGCTGCGTCGCCGGCTTTTTTCCGCTCAGCCGCCAGACGCATGTGCACCGCGAAGCTATCCGGGTTCGCCTGCGCCATCGCCGCCAACTGGTCGGCCGTGGCGTTCTGTGGGAGGTCGATCTTCTTCAGCGCCTTGCGCAGCGGCCCGAAGTCTCGTTCGAAGGCGGCATCCAGCCCGGTCTGCACCTGATCGATGCCGACGCCGTACACCTCCTTGAGTGCGGTTTCCGTGTCGATACCGCGGCTGAATGCTTTGACGAACGCCTGCAGCTTCGGTTCCCCGTAGGTCTTCACGAGGTAATCGACGACCTGTGAGGCCTGGTAATAGGAGAGAACAATCAGCTCGGGATCCTGGAATCCCTCGTTGAGATTTCTGAACTTCAGCGGCTTGTTCTGCTCCAGCGCCTGCGCGAACTGCACCGTCGTCTCACGCCCCCAGTCGGGCCTCGCCTGCGCTTCCTGCCAGACCGAGATGCCTTCCGTCAGCCAACGCGGAATACGGTTGTTCGACATCTGCAGCGTGATGACGTGCGTCAACTCGTGCCACAGCGTTTCCTGCCAGCTGAATTCACCGGGCGGCCGCGCTTTTGGAGAGTCGAACACCACGACCTGGCCGAAGCAGACGCCGAGTGCGCCGATCATCCCGGGCAGCCCCATCGTGCGCACCGCGAAATCGTCGTGCTTCGGGAACATCTCGACGAGGATCGGCCCTTGCGGCGTGAAGTTCCACTGCTTCGACAGCTTCGCCAGCGACTCCTTCGCGAACGTGACAACGTAGTCGCGCATCACGGGCGCTTCGTCTGCGCTCAAACGGACGACGACATCGCCGTCACGGACGGTGACGAACTTGTCGAGCGCATCCATCATCGACAGCAGGTTATAGGTGACGACGTCGTAGGGGTCGCCCTTGAAAGCACGCTCCAGCACCACGCGCGCACCGGCCTCGTCGTTCGTGCGCAGCAGCTGTAGACCAAGTGTCGAGGAGGCCTGGGCGTCTTCCGGGTCGAGAGCGACCGCGCGCTTCGCGAAGTCCGTCGCCTCGATGTAGCGGTAATTGTGCGAGGAGACTTCCGCGGCCAGGCGATACACGTCGCTGTAGCGCGGATTGATCTTCAGAATGTCGGCGACCTTGGCATTGAAATCGTTGGTGCGATCCTCCAGAAAGGCGATCGCCGCGTCGATCGATCGCGCTTCAAGACTGTTCGGATTCACCGCCAGCGCCTTCCGCAACGACTCCTTGGCCTCGTCGCGCTTCCCGTCGTCGAGCGCCACCTGCGCGATGAGCACGTGCGCGGGCACGTAACTCGCGTTCAGCTTCAGCGCTTCGCCAATCAGTTCGCGCGCCGCCGGAGGATTGGTATCCACCATCAGCGTCGCCATGGCGACTTTGGCTTGCACGTTATCGGGATCGGTCTTCAGCGCGGCCTGGAACGACTTGGCGGCATCCGAACGGTTGTATTTCTCCGCGAACAGCTCACCCCACCCGATGTTCGCCGATACGTCATCGGGCGAGAGCGAATTCGCCTGGCGGAAATCGGCATTGGCCTGTTGAAACTGACCGAGCACGCGTTCGGCTTCGCCGAGGCGAACGAGATCGGCGGCGGTATTCTGCGGGCTCGCCGAAATCAATCGTTCGAGCGTGCGCGTTCCTTCGGTCCGCTTGCCGAGATAGCGCTGCAGGCGACCAAGCTCCAGCGCAGCGTCGCTCCCCGGAGCCGACGCGGCGACCGGCGTAAGCAGCTTTTCCGCCTCCGCATAGCGGCCGTGATCGATGTCGATGCGCGCGCGCAGAGCAATCGCCCGAGGGTCGTTCGAGTTAGCGAGCAGGCTCGCCACCTGTTCGTACTGACCAAGGTTGAGCGCTTTGCGGGCGGCGGCGAACGGATCGCTTGCCGGTGGGCGGGCCTGCGCACCCAGCAGCGCAGCGATTACGAGAAACAGGCCGCAGGCGATGAGCAGTTTCTTCATGCGCTGCGGTAAGTATATTTCAGGCACGCCGCGTCAGGCTCCCGCTGCCGAAGGTGAAGGCCTCAGCCTCGAGCTATCTCGAGTGCATGCTCCTCAATGGCGATGCGCCTCCGCACAAGCACACGGAACAGGAGTAGCGAACCCATTCCTGTCCAGAATGCGCCCACCATCATCGCAAACCCTGCGATTTCACCGAACACGGCAAGGTAGTTCGGATGCCTTATGTGCGCGTAGGGACCCGTTGCAACGAGTGGCGCCCCGGGGAGCACCAGCACACGATAGCTCCACCGTAGGCCGAGCGTCGCGATCGCCCAGAGTTTGAGCGCCTTCGCCGCGACGAAAACGATGAATCCGGCGAGCAGCAACCAGTCGCCCACAGGCCCCAAGAGCGAACCCTCGACTGCCATCGCCACAAACATCAGGGGATACGCGACGGCCAGCGCCCGATACACGTCGCCCTGGGGTTCGACCGCGCCGCGCCGTCGAAGCTCGCGCTCATTCCGCCGCGAGCGCGTCAGCTCCGCCAGCATCATGACGAGCACTGCGGACAGCGCGGTTACCGCTCTCGCTGCATCAGGAAGCAGCATGTTGAACCAGCGACACATCGCCCGCGAGGCGAACGAGCGCGCGCACCGGCGCGTGCCATTGTCTTGAAAGGGTCGCCGCAATCGCAACCGACCGCGGCGAGCCGGCCAGCGCCCGCAGCCCGCGATTGAGGCGCCACTTCGAACCGAACTCCTTCGCCCGCGCCGCCTGAAGGCTGATGCACGCGGCAACGCCGGTGGCAAGCTCTCGCAACGCGGCCTCCGCGGCCAGCTCTCCGCCGCGCAGCGCGAATCGAAGCCCGTCCCCCGTCATCGGGTCGACGAAACCGGCGGCGTCGCCTGCGAGAAGAAGACCCGGATAGCCCGCCGCCCGGCACTCGACGGCAAGCGGACCGAGGGAGGTCACTTCCGAGATCTGCCGGGCACCCACAAAGCGCTCACGCAACAGCGGATCCTGACGGACCACAAGGTCGATCATGCTTTCAGCGTTCGCTCGTTGAGCGCGAAAGACGTTTTTCAATTCACGCACCACGCAGACGTTCGCAATGTCGCCGGGTAGAGGCGCCACGCCGACATAGCCATCCGGCCTGACGTGCATTTCGCCCTGCGTCGTCAACCCCTGCACGCCGGCGAAATACGCGCCGAACGCCCACCGCTTCGGGCGCAACGCGTACTCGGCGAGCCCCATTCCGAACGCGAGTTTCGAATGACGCCCGTCGGCGGCGATGACGACGCGCGCATGAAGATCGTGGTCCTCGCCGCTGGCGGCGACACGCACCCCGACAATGCGTGAAGTGTCGGTGGTGATGAGTGGCGCGCGAACGATGATGCCGCTGTCAAACGTGGCGCCCGCCGTAATCGCAGCCTCGAGCAACATCATGTCGAGATCGCGGCGCGTGAGCGATGCACCGCGGATGCCGGTGGGGTAGCGCGCGGAGACATGTACGCCCGCGGGGCCGGTGATGTCCATGCCCGTAATCGCCATCGCGCGCCGGCGCACCGGTCCCGAGACGCCAAGGCGATCGAGTATGGCGAGCGATCCTGGATTTATCGTGTCGCCGCACAGCTTGTCGCGCGGGAACCGCGCCCGATCAAGGAGACGGACACGGACGCCCGATCGCGCGAGCACGAGGGCTGCGATGCTTCCGGCAGGTCCGGCGCCGATGACGAGGACGTCGGTGGTCATTCGTCTCTAATGCCGTGGGGCCGCTGTCAACCGGCCCACCTTCAGCCGGCCCGTCCGAGCACCAACGCGCTGTTCTTCGATCCAAAGCCAAGGCAGTTGCAGAGCGCCGCATCGACCTCTTCGCTTCGCGGCGTGTTGGGAATGAAGTCCAGATCGCAGTCCGGGTCCTGCTCGCGGAGATTGATCGTCGGCGGGAGCACTCCGTTCCGAATCGCGAGCGCGGTCGCCGCAACGCCGGCGGCGCCACTGGCCCCCTGCGGATGGCCGATCATCGACTTGATTGACGACCCGGGCACGCGATCGGCGTATTCCCCAAAGACCCGCCGAACGCATTTCGATTCGATCGCGTCGTTCAACTGCGTCGAGGTGCCGTGATAGTTGATGTAACCGATGTCCTGCGGCCGGCGATGCGCGCGCGAAAGCGCCATCTCGATGCAGCGGACGATTTCAGTGCCATCCGGCGCCATCTGCACGCGGTGATAGGCGTCGCACGTGGATCCGTAGCCTTCGATGCGCACGTACGGACGAATACCGCGCGCCAGCGCGCGATCCTCACGTTCGATCGCGAACATCCACGCGCCCTCACCGAGCACGAACCCGTCGCGGCCGCGATCGAAGGGACGCGATGCCGCCTCGGGACTGTCGTTGTAGTGGGTTGACACCGCGCGCATGCGCGAGAAACCGAAAATCATGCCCGGCAGCACGCAACCATCGGTGCCACCGGTGAGCAGGACGTCGTACTCCCCGGCGCGTACCAGCGAAGCCGCATAGCCAATCGCATCGGTGGAGCTGGTGCAGCCGCACGAGAGCACGTGGCTGATGCCGTGAAGGCCGAGCGCGATCGAGATCTCGCTCGAGACCATTCCGCAAATGCCGACGGCGATCGCGTACGGCGTCACGTGCCGTCCGCCGGAGGTGAAGAAATCCTCGTACTGCTTCTCGCCGACATCGATGCCGCCGCCACCGGTGCCAATCAGCACACCGGCGCTTTCCTCTCTGTACGAGAGCCCCGCGTCGCTCCACGCCTCACGCGCCGCGATCACGCCGAACAGCGCGGCACGTGAATACCGCTTCGGATCCGCACGGCCATCCCCCTCGTGGTCTCCGTCGATCGGCGCTGCGGATTCGATCGACACCGGAGGAACCGATGCCGCGACGCGGCAGGGAAAACTTGACGCGTCGAATTGCGTGATGGCGCGCGTGCCGCTGACGCCGCGACTGACGTTGCGCCAGAAGCAATCGCGTCCCGCGCCGAATGGCGACACGACGCCGATTCCGCTGATCACCACGCGCGGCAGTCCGTTCGACTGCATGTGCGCTCACTATAATACCGGCCGTGCAATCGACCGGCGCCGTGCCGCGGCGGCTTGCTCGACCGATCGCGCTCGGCGGACTCCTCGTCTTTATCGGGGCCCTGATCTTCTTCGCATATCGGTATGTGATCACTTTTGGGCGCCAGGTGCCGGGAACGATCAGCACGCGTGCAGTCGTCGCCAACGTGGTGCTCTTCACAGTATTTGCGCTCCACCACAGTCTCTTCGCTCGTGACGCGTTCCGTAAACGGGTTACGCGAACCGTCGGCGTGCTCGAACGATCGGTTTATGTGTGGATCGCGAGCGCCCTGTTCATCGCCGTCTGTGCGTGGTGGCAGCCCATCGCTGGAGCCGCATGGCACATCGATGAGCCGGCTGCCGTGTGGCTCTTACGTGCCGCGCAGTGGGTTGGTGTCTGGCTGACGCTGCGGAGCGCGCTGATGATTGATTTCCTGGAATTAGCCGGTCTCGAGCAGGTGAGGCGGGTCCACAAGGACCCGCCCTCCACAACAGATTGGCCGCCAATGCACGATGGAGGTCGGGTCCTGTCGGACCCGACAGCGCAGACGCCATTCAAAACATCAGGACCGTACGGCTGGGTGCGCCATCCAATCTATTCGGGGTGGTTCCTGTTCGTGTTCGCATTGCCAACCATGACGATGACGCAGTTCATCTTCGCCGTCACCAGCAGCGCCTACCTACTGATGGCCATCCCTCTCGAAGAGCGTTCGCTGCGGCATTCATCCGCGGGAGCGTACGACCGGTACATGCAGCAGGTCAGATGGAAGCTGCTTCCGCATGTTTTTTGAGTGAACTCTCGCGCGTCCCCAAATGAGTCGCTATTCGTCGTAATCCTCTTGGGGAAGTCCTTCGAGTTCTTCGAGGAATATCAGCCCGCGGTGTGAGGGGATCTCGAAGCGCTTCCCGCACGTCTTACACGTTACGTCATCGTCGACTCGAACGAGATGGTCCTTCACCTTCTCGAACATCGCGCGATCGCGGGCGTCGGCGCCGCTCGGCACATGCGACTTTCTGGTCCGCCGCATCCAGCGAATGCTGTAGTCGTTGGTGCGGCGGCATTGCGGGCACTGCAGCCGTGCCGGCCGCTGCTCAGGCTTCTCCGTAAAGAAGAGACGCTCGTCCATTCGGCGATTTTCCATCTTCAGTCTGCAATTTGAAAGGTCGCGGGCGTGCCCAGATGAACAAATCGATACCCGAAACGAAAACTGACCCCGGCAGATGGATTAGACTGAGGGAACTACCGTCCCGCGCGTCGAGTTCTGACTCGGCCGCAATCGCCGAAATGGCCGAATCGACGCCGCCGACGCTTCCACCCGAGCTTCCGGTCCTTCCGCTTCGACGCACCGTCGCTTTCCCGCTGACGCTGCAGCCGCTCGCGGTGAATCGGCCAGTCTCGATCGAGACCGTCAACCGGGCGCTCGGCACGGACCGTCTCGTCCTGCTCATCCTGCAGCATTCGGAAGCCGACGACCCGGCGCCCGACGATTTGCACCGTGTCGGCACGGTCGGCATCGTCCGGCAGATGGCGAAAGCGAGCGGCGGCATCAACATCATCATTGAAGGCATCGCGCGCGTCCGGGCCGATGTCGTCACGCGCACGGGCACGTCGATGCGAGCCCGGATTACCCCGATGCCCGAGCACGTGGAGCGGAGCCTCGAGGTAGACGCGCACATGCGCCGCGTACAGGACCTGATCGAGAAGGCGCTTTCGCTCGCCACCGGGCTCTCCGAAGAACTGCGCGGCCTGGTCATGAACATCGACGATCCGCTGCGGCTCGTCTACGTCCTCGCTACGCTCATCGACATCAAGCCGGAAGAAAAGCAGTCACTGCTCGAAGAAAACGATCTGCTGAAGAAGCTCGAGGCGGTCGAGGCCGCCCTCTCACGCGAAATCTCGCTCCTCGAGATGAAAAGCAAGATCGAATCGCAGGCGCAGCAGGAGATGACCGACGCGCAGCGCCAGTACTACCTGCGCCAGCAGATGAAGGCGATCCAGCAGGAACTGGGCGAGGGCGAAGGCAACGAGCTGATCGAGCTGCGCAAGCGGATCGACGATGCGAAACTCCCTGAGCCCGTTCATGAAGTCGCGATGCGCGAGGTGGATCGACTCGCCAGGATGACAGCGGCATCACCTGAATATCAGATGCTGCGCACCTATGTCGACTGGCTGCTCGATGTGCCGTGGTCCGTGACCACACCCGATCGCCTCGATCCCGTCGAAGCGCGACGCGTCCTCGACGAAGACCACTACGACCTCGACAAGGTGAAGGAACGCATCGTCGAGTACCTGGCGGTCCGCAAGCTGAAGGGCGACATGAAAGGGCCGATCCTCTGCTTCGTCGGACCGCCCGGAGTCGGCAAGACCTCGCTCGGTCAGTCGATCGCGCGCGCCATGGACCGGAAGTTCGTTCGCATCTCGCTCGGCGGCGTTCGCGACGAAGCCGAGATTCGCGGTCATCGCCGCACGTATATCGGGTCCATCCCGGGCCGGATCGTCCAGGCACTGAAACAGGCAGGGTCGATGAATCCTGTGTTCATGCTCGACGAGATCGATAAGGTGTCGGCTGGCGGTTTTCAGGGTGATCCGGCCGCCGCGCTGCTCGAAGTGCTCGACCCGGCGCAGAACCATTCGTTCCGCGACCACTACCTCGAGACTCCGGTCGATTTGTCGAAGGTCCTCTTCATCGCAACCTCGAACCAGCTCGGGACGATTCATCCCGCCCTGCTGGATCGGATGGAAATCATTTCGCTGTCGGGCTACACCGAGGAGGAGAAGGTGCACATCGCCCGGAGATATCTCCTCCCCCGTCAGGAACAGGAAAACGGGTTACCACCCGGCTCCCTGGAAATCACCGACGAAGCGCTGCGGATCGTCATCTCGGAGTACACGCGCGAGGCAGGAGTGCGCGGTCTCGAGCGATCTCTTGGTGCACTCGCCCGTAAGGTCGCGGCGCGGATTGCGACGCGTCCTGCCGACGCGGGGCCGCCACAAACGACGGTCATTGACCGCGATCAAGTCGACGATTACCTGGGACCGCCGCGGTTCAAGAAAGAAATGGCTTTCCGCACCTCCCGGGCCGGGATCGCCACCGGCGTGGCGTGGACCGAGACCGGTGGCGACGTACTCTTTGTCGAAGCCACCTTGCTTCCAGGCGGAAACCAGAACATTATTCTCACGGGCCAGCTCGGCAATGTGATGCAGGAGTCGGCCCGCGCGGCCCTGAGCCACATCCGGTCGCGTGCCGAGGAGCTCGGCATCTCGGGCGATTTCCTGGCGAAGCACGATCTCCACGTTCACGTTCCGGCCGGCGCGATCCCGAAGGACGGACCTTCCGCGGGCGTCACGATAGCGACGGCCATTCTGTCGGCGGCGCGGAATCAGCCGGTGCGGCAGGACGTGGCGATGACTGGTGAGATCACGCTGAGCGGACTGGTGTTACCGGTCGGCGGCATCCGGGAGAAGGCGCTCGCGGCGAAGCGCTTCGGCATCAAGACGTTCATCCTTCCGGCGCTCAACGAGTCGGATCTCGCGGAGCTGCCCGAAGAAGTCCGGCGCGACATGACCTTCGTGCCGGTCGAGACACTGGAAGACGTACTCAAGGTCGCATTCGAGGGCTCACTGGTGAACTCGTCGTCGGGCGGAAGATAGTGGCGACCTCCTCCGCACTTGTTTTCTATGTCTCCGGGCACGGCTTCGGCCATGCCGCGCGCTCGATCGAAGTCATCAACGCGATTCTCGCCAGACGCCCGGAAACGCGCATCGGGGTCCGAACGGCGGCGCCGCGATGGCTGTTCGATCTCACCATCAAGGGGAAAATCACCTTCAGCACGCTCGAGACCGACACCGGGGTGGTGCAAATCGATGCGTTGACGCTGGACGAGGCGGATTCGATTCGCCGCGCCTCGTCCTTTCACAGCGATCTGGTCACGCGCGCGGCCAGCGAGACCCGCGTTCTCCGTGAGCTCGGCGCCGGGATCATCGTCGGCGACATTCCTCCGCTCGCCTTCGCCGTCGGCGGCGCGGCGGGCATCCCGTCGATCGCGCTCGGGAACTTCACGTGGGACTGGATCTACGGCGACTATCCACGCGTCAGGCTCGCACCGTCGCTGTTGCCGGCCATTCGAGGCGCGTACGGGAAGGCGTCGATGGCACTGCGGCTGCCAATGAGCGGTGGGTTCGAGAGCTTCTCGAACATCAAGGACATTCCGTTCATTGCGCGGCATGCAACGCACACGCGTGAGCAGGTGTGCAAGGCATTGAAGCTGCCGGCCGACAAACCCATCGTGCTCGCGTCCTTCGGCGGCTATGGACTGCCGGGGCTCGACACCGACGCTCTCGCGAAGTTTAAGAAGTACACGGTCGTGACGACGGCGAATCTGCCGCTCGGCCGGGCGAGGAAAGAAATGCCGACTGCGGAGCGCAAGGGTTCGTTCATCAGCGTCAACGAAGAGGCGATGTACGACACCGGCGTCCGCTACGAGGATCTCGTCGGCGCCGCCGAAGTCGTCGTCACCAAACCGGGATACGGCATCATCTCCGAGTGCATTGCCAACGACAGCGCAATCCTCTATACCTCACGCGGCCACTTTCCTGAGTACGACGTCCTCGTGGCCGAAATGCCGAAGTACGTGCGCAACGCGTTCATCAACCACGACGATCTGTTCGCGGGCAAATGGGAGTCGTCGATTGACAAGCTGCTGGCGCAGGCGAAAATCAAGAAGAAGCCCGAGACCAACGGCGCCGACGTCGCGGCAGAGATTCTGCTGAAGGCCCTCGACAAGCCGCCGAAGAAACCGCG
>Ga0068862_100000747_pt1 | contig 32578 bp, 32 predicted proteins | sample KBSSwiS52_FD_66598 | JGI IMG/M metagenome (GOLD analysis project Ga0068862, IMG submission 66598) | Switchgrass rhizosphere microbial communities from Kellogg Biological Station, Michigan, USA - KBS Switchgrass S5-2 | ecosystem: Host-associated > Plants > Roots > Rhizosphere > Soil ... | reverse complement strand
GTCGACCGCGAACGGGTTGGTCCGCGAGGAGCCGAGGATCGTGCCGCCACGGGGCAGGATTCCCCGCACCTCGGGCACGCCGAGCGGCATCGTGTCGTTCTCCAGCGGGCCCCGCCAGCCGTCGCGGTAGCCGACGAACTCGTGGCCGTGGACGCCGGCGCCTTTGCGCACGATCGCCCGGATCACCGCGTTAAGGCCGGGACAGTCGCCGCCCCCAGTGAGGACTCCGATCCGCATCGTTTTCAAGGTTAGGGAAGGCTCGCGCCGGCGGTCCCGTGGCGGTAAGTTCGACCCAACCAACGAGAGGGAGGACATGAACGACGCACCGGACTTCGCGGCGGCAACCGCCAGACAGCAGGCGACCTGGTCGGAGGGCGACTTCTCGATGGTCGGCGCCCACATCGCCTTCGCCTCCGAACGGCTTGCCGAGGCACTCGAGCTGATGCCGGGCGAGCGGGTGCTCGACGTCGCCTGCGGCAGCGGCAACGGGGCGATCGCCGCGGCGCGGCGCAGCTGGGTTCCGGTGACCGGACTCGACTTCGTGCCGGCGCTGCTCGAGCGGGCCCGCGAGCGCGCCGCCGCCGAGCGCCTCGAGCTCGAGCTGGTCGAGGGCGACGCCCAGGAACTGCCGTTCGAGGACGGCGCCTTCGACGTGACGATGTCGATCTACGGCGCGATGTTCGCCCCCGACCAGGAGCGAACCGCGGCAGAGCTGCTGCGGGTGACGAAACCGGGCGGCCGGATCGGGATGGCCAACTGGACGCCCGACGGCGGCGTCGGCCAGATGTTCCTAACGGTGCTGAAACACACCGGCGGGCCGCCGCCCGGGATGGTGCCGCCGGTCCTTTGGGGTACCGAGGACCGCCTTCGTGAGCTGTTCGGCGACGGCATCTCGGAGCTCCGCATCGAGCGGCTGAAAACGCGCCAGGTGTTCCGCTCCCCCGACCACTACCTCGACTTCTTCCGCACCTATTTCGGCCCGATCAAAACTGCCTACGAGGCGGTCGGGCCGGCGGGCGAGGCGGCACTTACCGCCGACCTCAAGGCGTTCATGGAGGCGGCGAACACGGCCGGCGACAGGGCTCTGGTGATGGAACCCGACTACCTGCAGGTGATCGCTACGCGGGCTTAGGCGTCCGGATCGGAGGAGCTCGGGGTGAGCACCTTGATCAGCACGCCGCCGAGCAGCACGCCGAAGAGGATCAGGCCCGAGACCGCGCCGCCCTGGCCGAGCCAGGCGTAGACGATGACCATTGCGGCGAGGGCGAGAAAGAGGCTGACGACCATTCCCATAGCGCCGTGAAGGTTATCTGGCGAGGCTGACGCGCGTCTCGCTGAGAAACTCGCCGACCGCGTCGGCGGCGGCCTGCGGCGAGCCCGCCTCGCCGATGGCGCGGACCAGGCGGCTGCCGATGATCACACCGTCGGCGATCCTCCCCACCTCACCGGCCTGCTCCGGGGTCGAGATCCCGAACCCGACCGCGACCGGGGTGCCGCCGGCGTCCTTCCCGGTCGCTGCCGCCAGCTCGGCCAGGTGCGCCGGCACTGCGGCGCGCTCGCCGGTGGTGCCGGTGGTCGAGACCAGGTAGACGAAGCCCTCGGCGCGCTCGCAGATCTGCCGGCGGCGCTGCGGCTCGGTGGTCGGCGCGACCAGCGGAACCAGCGCCAGCCCCTCGGCGGCAAGCGCGGCGCGAACTTCGTCGTCCTCGCCGAGCGGCAGATCGGGGACGATCGCGCCGGCCGCACCGGAGGCGGCGAGGACCGCCGCGAACTGTTCGGGGCCGCCGTGGGCGAGGACCATGTTGGTGTAGACCATCAGCACCACAGGCAGGCGCTCGGAGATCGAGCGGCAGGTCTCGAGCGCGGTTGCCAGCGTGGCGCCGGCTTCGAGCGCGGCAGTGGCAGCCGCGTGGATCGTCGGGCCGTCGGCGAGCGGGTCGGAGAACGGCACCCCGAGCTCGACCAGGTCGGCGCCCGACTCGGCGTAGGCGGCAGCCACGGCGAGCGAGGTCTCGCGATCGGGGAAGCCGGCCATCATGTAGGGCATCAGCGCGGCGCGGTCCTCTTCCCGCGCACCCTGAAAGGCCGCCGCGATCCGCTCAACCCCGGTCACGGTCTCACTCGACATCGAGCGACCCCACCTCGTCCATGTCCTTGTCGCCGCGGCCCGAGAGGCAGACCAGGTCGAAGCCCTCGTTCGCCCCGCCCTCCGCCAGCAACCAGGCGATCGCGTGCGAGGACTCGAGCGCGGGGATGATCCCCTCCAGCCGTGCCAGCTCGCCGAACGCGGCCAGCGCCTGGGCATCGGTGACGGCGACGTAGGTGGCGCGGCCGATGTCGCGCAGGTGGGCATGCTCGGGGCCGACGCCCGGGTAGTCGAGCCCGGCCGAGACCGAGTGGGCCTCCCGGATCTGGCCCTCCTCGTCGGCGATCACCGAGGAGAGCGAGCCATGCAGGACGCCGGTCACGCCACCCTGCAGCGAGGCGCCGTGGCGCAGGGTGTCGAGCCCCTCCCCCGCCGCCTCGACCCCGACCAGGGCGACCTCGGCGTCGTCGAGAAAGGGGTGGAAGATGCCGATCGCGTTGGAACCGCCGCCGACGCAGGCAATCACCCGGGCCGGCAGCGCGCCCTCGGCCTCGAGCGCCTGCGCCCGCGCCTCCTCCCCGATCACCCGCTGCAGATCGCGGACCAACGCCGGGTAGGGCGCCGGGCCGACCGCCGAGCCGATCACGTAGTGGGTCGTCTCGACCGTCGCCACCCAGTCGCGGATCGCGGCGCTGACCGCCTCCTTCAGCGTCCGCGCGCCGGCCTCGACCGGCGCCACCTCGGCGCCGAGCAGCCGCATCCGCTCGACGTTCGGCGCCTGGCGGCGGATGTCTTCGGTCCCCATGTAGACGACGCACTCGAGCCCGAGCAGCGCGCAGGCGGTCGCGGTCGCGACGCCATGCTGGCCGGCGCCGGTCTCGGCGATGATCCGCGTCTTGCCCATCCGCTGCGCCAGCAGCGTCTGGCCGAGCGCGTTGTTGATCTTGTGGGCGCCGGTGTGGGCGAGGTCCTCGCGCTTCAGGTAGACCCGACCGCCGACCCGCTCGGAGAGCCGCTCGGCTAGGTAGAGCGGGGTCGGGCGGCCGATGAAGTCGCGCCGCAGCAGCTCCAGCCGGGCGACGAAGTCGGGGTCCTGGCGAGCCTCCGCCCAGGCCGCGGTCAGCTCGTCGAGCGCTGCGATCAGCGACTCCGGCACGTAGCGCCCCCCGTAGGGGCCGAACCTTTCCTCCACGGCACTCATCGCGAATTTTCGCGCTTCGCTCGCTGCGCGCAGAGACAGAGATGGACGCTTGCTCGCTCCGCGCTCATTCGGCGGCGACGGCAGCTGCGTTGGCGGCCTCGAAGAACGCGGTCATCGCCGCGTGGTCCTTGCGCCCCGGCTCGGCCTCGACGCCGCTGGCGACGTCGACCGCGTAAGGGTGGGTGAGCTCGATCGCGGCGGCGACGTTGTCGGCGCTGAGGCCGCCGGCGAGGATCGCCGGCACCTCGGAGCGGTGGCCGCGCAAGAGCTCCCAGTCGAAGCTCTCGCCGGTGCCGCCCCAGAGGCCGGCGCCGCGGCGGTCGAAGAGGTGGAAATCGGTCCGGTAGGCCTCGGCGGCGTGGATGTCGGCGGCGCTGGCAACGTGGATCGCCTTGATCACCTTCAGCCCGGTGCGGCGCGCCGCCTCGGCGCAGAAGGAGGCGCCCTCGTTGCCGTTCAGTTGGACCATCGTCAGCTGCTCGTCCTCGACCGCGCGCGCGACTTCGTCGAGGGTCGGGTTGACGAACACGCCGACCACCTCGCACTTGCGGCGGTAGGCGGCCGCGATCTCGGCCGCAGTGGCGGGCTCGACGTAGCGCGGCGAGCGGTCGTAGTGGATCAGACCGATCGCCCAGGCGCCGAGCCGCACCGCCTCGGCGGCGTCGTCGAGGTTGGTTATGCCGCAGAACTTGACGCGCACCAGCTCAGCGTACGCGACGCGCGACCGGGCCCGCCGCGCGACGGCGGCGGACCCGTTGGGAGGGGGCGCGGATGTTGCGAGCGGATGAGCCGAGTAACGTCCGCGACCCCTCCTCGCAGTGCCCTATTCGCCTGGGGAGCTGCCTGCTTCGTCAGTCGAGGAGGGCCGTTTGCCGAGCGTTACCGTGGCCTTTTTTTCCTTGCCCTCGCGGAGCAGGGTGATTTCGAATTCGTCGCCCGGTTTGGCTTCGCCGACCATCGTCACGACCTGTTCCATGTCCTTGATCTTCTGGCCGTCGATTTCGGTGATGATGTCGCCGCCGAGGCCGATTTCGACGCCTTCGATCGAGGCGCTTTTGGTCGAGCCCTGGATCCCGGCTTTGTCGGCGGGGCCGTCTTTGACGACTTCCTGGACGATCACGCCTTCTTCGACCGGCAGGTTCAGGTCCTGCGCCAGTTCGGGCGTGATGTCGCCGCCGCTGATTCCGAGGTAGGCGTGTTCGACTTCGCCGTTCTCGATCAGGCTCTGGATCTCGGCCTTGGCGGTGTTGATCGGAATCGAGAAGCCGATCCCGACGTTGCCGTTGCCGCTACCGCCGGTCTCGATCTGCGAGTTGATACCGATCACTTCGCCGGCGCTGTTGATCAGCGGGCCGCCCGAGTTACCGGGGTTGATCGCCGCGTCGGTCTGGATCACGTTTGAGATCGAGAAGCCGTCGGGGGCCTGGATCTGCCGCTGCAGGGCGGAGACGATGCCGGCGGTGACGGTGCGGTCGAGCCCGAACGGGTTGCCGATCGCAACCACCGGGTCGCCGACTTCGACCTGCGACGAGTTGCCGAGCTTGAGCGGGTGCAGTTCGCTCGCCGGGGCGTCGACCTTGAGCAGGGCGAGGTCGTTGCTGGGGTCGGCACCGACCACTTCGGCGGTCCGCGGGGTGTCGGATTCGCCCAACTTGACGGTGATCTCGTCGGCACCTTCGACGACGTGGTTGTTGGTCAGCACGTGGCCTTCGTTGTCGATCACGAAGCCCGAGCCGGTGGCGGTGCCGCCGCCTTGGGATTCTTCTTCGCCGAACGGGTCGAAGGGCGACGGTTCGACTTCTTCGGGCGCGATCTGCGATTCGACGAAGGCGACGCCGTTGCCGTCAGCTTTGTAGATCTCGTTGACGGTGTTGCCGCTCTCTTCTTCGCCCGACGTGTTGGCGATCGGCGAGCTGAGCGAAGGTTCGCGGATGGTGGTTGAGTCGCCGCCGGAGCTGACGAGACCGGTGGCGATCGCGACCAGTCCCACCACGGCGACGATCGCGCCGCCGAGGATGGCGGCGACGAAGGGACGGTGGAGAGGACTCTGAGGTTGGTTCATAGGGATGGATGGTGGACGCGAGCGCTGACTCGTCCTTAAACGCTCTCGAAATGTTTTCTAAAGACGCGAAGCGGGCGAGGAATCGCCAACCCCGCGCGAGTCCCGCTAGGGCAGGTGGTGCTCGCGGGTGTGCTCGTCCATCCCGGTCAGTTCTCGCACCTTGGCCTCGGGATCGGGCGCCTCCATCAGTGCCCCACCCATCAACACCGCGTCGACCCCGACCCGGTCCAGCTCTTCCAGCTCCTCCCGCCCCGATATCCCGCTCTCGGCGACCACCGTCTTCCCCGCCGGCACATCGGGCATCAGCTCGTAGGTCGTCTCGACGTCGACCGTCATCTCGTCGAGGTTGCGGTTGTTGATCCCGACCACCTCGGCGCCGGCCAGCAGTGCCCGCTCGAGCTCGGCGGCGTCGTGGACCTCGACCAGGCAGTCGAGGTCGAGTGCCTGGGCTTCCTCGTAGAGGCGGCGCAGGCGGTCGTCGTCGAGGGCGCGGACGATCAGCAGGACGGCGTCGGCACCGTTCACTGCCGCCTCGTAGAGCTGGTAGGGGTCGACGATGAAGTCCTTGCGGATGATCGGCAGGCTGGTCGCCGAGCGGGCGCTGCGCAGGTCCTCGAGCGTGCCGCCGAAGTGTGGCTCGTCGGTGAGGACGGAGACCGCGGCGGCGCCGCCGCGCTCGTAGGCGGCGACCTGGCTGTCGACGTCGGCGGTGGAGGCCACAATCGCCCCCGCCGACGGTGAGCGGCGCTTGAACTCGGCGATCAGCGACAGGCCGGGACGGGCCAGCGCCTCGCTGAAGGGGCGGTCCTCGACCCGCGCAGCGAGGCGCGCTTCGAGGTCGGACTGCGGCACCTCGGCCCGCCTCGCCTCCACCCCCCGACGGGCCCCGTCGATCAGCTGCTCGATCATTCCCACGTGAACTTGTAGAGCCTAGCGATGAGTTCCCGCGGAACCGCGATCCCGCCTAGCGCGGGACGGTCGTGGCGACCAGCCGCTCGAGGACGTTGGCGGCGGCGCCGGAGTCGATCGCCGCGGCGGCGCGCTCGACGCCCTCCGAGAGATCGGCGGCGAGGCCGCCGACATAGATCGCCGCGGCGGCGTTGAGCAGGGTGATGTCGCGCGGCGGACCCGCCTCGCCGGCGAGGACGGCGCGGACCGCCGCCGCGTTCTCGGGCGGGGTGCCGCCGGCGACGTCGGCGAGCTCGGCCGGCGCCAGGCCGAACTGAGCCGGCTCCGCGTACCACTCGGCGGTGCGGCCGTCGGCGACCTCGATCACCCGGGTCGGCGCCGAGATCGAGAGCTCGTCGAGCCCGTCCTCGGCGCTGACCACGAGGGCGCGGACGCTGCCAAGCCCGACCAGGGCCTCGGCAATCGTCTCCTGGTAGTGGCGGTCGGCGACTCCGACCAGCTGGCGCTCGGCGCCGGCCGGGTTGGTCAGAGGGCCGAGGAAGTTGAAGATCGTCCGCACTCCGAGCGCTTTTCGTGCGGGTTGAATGTGCTGCATCGCGGCGTGGTGCTTGGGGGCGAACATGAAGCCGAAGCCGACCTCGTCGATGCAGCGGCCGACCTGCTCGGGCTCGAGGTCGATGTCGACGCCGAGCGCCTCGAGCACCTCGGCCGAGCCGCATTTGCTGGTGCTGGAGCGGTTGCCATGCTTGGCGACGGCGCACCCCGCTCCGGCGGCGACGAGCGCCGCCGTGGTCGAGACGTTGAAGGTCGTCGGGCCGCCGCCGGTACCGGCGGTGTCGACCAGCTCTCGGCGCGAGGTCCGCACCGGGGTCGCCAGCGAGCGCATCGTCCGCGCCAGGCCGACCAGCTCCGGCACCGTCTCCCCCTTGGCCCGCAGCGCGATCAGGAAGGCCGCCGTCTGCACCGTCTCGGCCCGCCCCTCCATGATCTCGGTCAGCACCGCCGAGGCGTGGTCGGCGGTCAGGTGGTCGCCGGCGCAGACCGCGTCGATCCCACGGCTGACGACGTCGTTAGGCACACGCTCCCTCCAGAAAGTTGGCCAGCAGGTGCTTGCCCTGCGGAGTCAGCACCGACTCGGGGTGGAACTGGACGCCCTCGACCGGCAGCTCGCGGTGGCGGGCTCCCATCACGACCTCGCCGAGGCTGGCGGTCAGTTCGAGCTCATCCGGCAGCTCAGGGTCGGCGACCAGAGAGTGGTAGCGGCCGGCGACCAGCGGGCTCGGCAGGCCCCTGTAGACGGCACGGCCGTCGTGCTCGACTTCGGCGTCCTTGCCGTGGATCGGCTCGCCGACCACAACCCGGCCGCCGAACGCCTCGACCATCGCCTGGTGGCCGAGGCAGACACCGAGCACGGGCGTACCCGCCTCTCCGAAGGCGCGGATCGCCTCGCCGGAGATCCCGGCCTCGGCCGGGGTGCAGGGGCCGGGCGAGACGACCAGCCGCTCGTAGCCGCGCTCGACCAGCTCGCCGACCTCGGCGCGGTCGTTGCGCACCACCTCGATCTCCGCCCCCAGCTCGCCCAGGTACTGGACGAGGTTGTAGGTGAAGGAGTCGTAGTTGTCGATCACCAGGACCCGTTTGCCGCCGCTCATCTCCCCACCTTAGGCCCAGTCGGGCTGCGCGCAGGCGACCTCGACGGCGCGGAAGACCGCCTTCGCCTTATTGACCGACTCGTGGTACTCGTAGTTCGGCTTGGCGTCGGCGACCGTGCCGCCGCCCGCCTGCACATGCAGCTGGCCGTCCTTGACGACGACGGTGCGGATGTGGATCGCGGTATCGAGGTCGCCGTCCCAGGAGAGGTAGCCGATCGCGCCGCCATAGGAGCAGCGCTTGACCGGCTCGAGCTCGTCGATGATCTGCATCGCCCGCACCTTGGGCGCCCCCGACAGCGTGCCCACCGGCAGGCAGGAGCGCATCACGTCCATCGCCGTCACCCCCTCGCGCAGCCGGCCCGAGACCTGGCTGACGATGTGGAGGACGTGCGAGTAAGTCTCGACCACCATCAGCTCGTCGACCTGGACCGAGCCGTACTCGCAGACGCGGCCGAGGTCGTTGCGGCCGAGGTCGACCAGCATCACGTGCTCGGCCCGCTCCTTGGGGTCGTTGATCAGCCGCTCGGCGAGGCGGCGGTCCTCCTCCTCGCTGCGGCCGCGTGGCGAGGTGCCGGCGATCGGCCTGGTCGAGACCCGGCGGCCCTCGACCTTGACCAGCGGCTCGGGCGAGGCGCCGGCGATCTGGAAGTCGCCGAACTCGAGGAAGTACATGTAGGGCGAAGGGTTGACGGCGCGCAGGCCCCGGTAGACCGAGAAGGCCTCGACCGGGGCGGGCGCCGAGAAGCGCTGCGAGGGGACGACCTGGAAGGCGTCGCCGGCGTAGACGTACTCGATGATCCGCGCGACGATCGCTTCGAACTCCTCGCGTTGCATGTTCGACTCGAACTGCGGGGGTTCGGTCACACTCGGGCGCTCTGGTGCGGGGACGGCACCGCGCAGGCGCTCGCGCATCTCGACGATCGTCGCCGCCGCGCGCTCGTAGGCGGCGTCGATCCCGCCCTCGTCCTCGGCGAAGGCGCAGGCGAGGATCGTCAACTCGTGGCGGAGATGGTCGAAGACCAGCATTGCGTCGGTGATCATCAGCGCGAGGTCCGGGAGGCCGAGCGGGTCGGGATTCGGCTCGCCGAGCGGCTCGACGGTGCGGACCAGGTCGTAGCCGAAGAAGCCGACCGCGCCGCCGGCGAACGGCGGCAGGTCGCCGACCGGCGCCGGCCGCAGCTCGCCGAGCCGCTCGGCGACGGCGGCGTAGGGGTCGGGCGCCGGCGAGCTGCGCCGCGGCGCCCCGCCGGCGGCCGCCTCCTCCCCACTCCATTCGTGCAGGGCGCCGTCGCTCCAGCGCAGCACCGACCGCGGCCGCAGGCCGACGAACGAGTAGCGGCCGACCTGGCCCTGCTCGGCCGACTCGAGCAGGAAGCAAGGCGCTCCCTCCGGCTCGCCGGCTCGCAGCTTGAGAAAGGCCGAGACGGGGGTCTCGCAGTCGTCGACGAAGCGGGCGCGGACGGGAACGACGTTGCCTTCGCGCGCCAGCTCGCGGGCCTGCTCGAGGCTCGGCTCGAGCTGGATCTCCGACTGATACAGCGCTGCGGTCCGCATGGCGTCGGAGGCCATCAGATAGCGACCGCCACCATGCGGACCTTGCTAGCCGCGGCGGGCATTCAGCACTTCCATCACCTCGGCCTGCGTGACCCCGCGCGAGACCAGCAGCACCGACAGGTGGTAGAGCAGGTCGGCCGCCTCTTCGGCGACCCGCTGGTCGCTCTCCTCCCGCGCCGCCCGCGCCACCTCCTCGGCCTCCTCCTCGATCTTCTCGCCGATGTGTGGCGGATCGTCGAGCAGGGCGACTGTGTAGCTGCCGCTGGGGCGCTCGACGGCGCGGGTGCGGAGCGTCCGTTCGAGCATGCTGAGCGCTTCGTAGTTGACCGGGAACGGCTCGCCGGGAGCCGGCGGCGCGTCCTTGCGGGTCGAAGCGGAGCCCAGCACCTCGCGGTAGAAGCACGAGCGCTGGCCGGTGTGGCAGGCCGGGCCGGTCGGCTCGACCAGGGCGACGATCGCGTCGCCATCGCAGTCGTAACGCAGCTGCTTCAGGTGCAGGAAGTGCCCCGAAGTTTCGCCTTTCTTCCAGAGTTCGTCACGGGAGCGGCTGTGGAAGTGCAGTTCGCCCGTCTCGAGCGTCATTTCCAGCGATTGCGGGCTGACGTAGGCCAGCGTCAGCACCTCACCGGTGTTGAAGTCCTGGACCACGCAGGGGGCGAGGCCGCGCTGATCGAATTCGATTTCGGCAAACACGCCGACAATCGTAGAGGGACGGTGTGTACGGCACCTCCCCTACCGAGCGTCCGTTACTCGATGCCCAACCGATCGAGCAGGTCCTCGTCGCGTCGCCAGTGCTTTCGCACCCGGACTTCGAGGTCGAGGTGGACGCGGTGGCCGAGCTCGCGCTCGAGCGAGCGCCGCGCCGCGATCCCGATCTCGCTGATCTTGGCGCCCCCCTTGCCGATCAGGATGCCCTTCTGGCTCTCGGTCTCGGCCCAGATCTCGGCGACGACCTCGACCAGGCCGTCCTCGGGGCGCGGCGGCGAGACCTCCTGGACCGAGACCTCGACCGAGTGCGGGATCTCCTGCCGGGTCCGGTTCAGCACCTGCTCGCGGATCAGCTCGGCCAGCAGCAGCTCGCTCGACTGGTCGCTGTGGTCCTCGGGCGGATATAGGTAGGGGCCCTCGGGGACCAGCTCGCCGAGCCGCTTGAGCAGCGGCGCCAGGCCCTCGCCAGAGCGGGCGCTGATCGGGAAGACCTCGTCGACGCCCGGCAGCTCGGCCGCCTCGGCGAGCACCGGCACCAACTCGTTCGGCCCGACCTTGTCGGCCTTGTTGACCGCACAGATCCGCGGCAATCCGACCCCGGCCGCGAGCAGGGTCCGGGCGATGAAGCGGTCGCCGGGTCCGACCCCCTCCTCGCCGTTGATGACGATCAGAGCGATGTCGGAGTCGGCCAGCTCGCGCTCGACCCGGCTCTGCATTCGGGAGGTGAGGACGTCGCGCGGGCGCTGCACGCCGGGCAGGTCGACGAGGATCAGCTGTCGCTCGGCCGTGGTGTCGGTGACGACGCCGCGGATCGCCCGGCGGGTCGTCTGCGGGCGGCTGGAGACGATCGCGACGTGCGAGCCGACCAGCGCGTTGACCAGGGTCGACTTGCCGACGTTGGGACGGCCAGCAAGCCCGACGAAGCCGGAGCGGGTCATGACAAATCCTCGCGCTTCACTCCCGGCGCGAAGAACCAGAGATGCACGCTTGGTCGTTCCGCGCTCAAGGCAGGGCCGCCAGGATGTCGGCCTGCAGCGCCAGCATCTCGCCGTCGTCGGTCTCGTGGTCGTAGCCGCAGAGGTGAAGGACACCGTGGACGGCGGTCTCGTTGAGGCTCATGTCGACGCAGTGCTCTGGGCAGATCGCGACGTCGCCGAGCTCGCGCGGGCCGGCGACCGGACCGGCGCCGTCGAGCGGGAAGGAGAGGACGTCGGTCGGCTCGTCGATGCCGCGGTGCTCGCGGTTCAGCGCCCGGATCCGCTCGGCGTCGACAATCTCGAGCGCCAGGTGGCCGTCCTCAACTCCGGCTGCTGCCAGTGCCGCGGCGACCGGCTCGCGCAGCTCGGCGGGGACGTCAGTTAGGTCGACGGGCACTGTGGCGGTCGTAGGCGGCGACGATCCGCTGCACCAGTTTGTGGCGGACGACGTCCTCGCCGCCGAACTCGACGAAGTCGATTTCGCGCACGTCGTCGAGGATCTCGCGGACCGCGTTCAGGCCCGAGCGCTGGTCGCTCGGCAGATCGATTTGGGTGACGTCGCCGGTGACGACCATCCGCGAGTTGAAGCCGAGCCTGGTGAGGAACATTTTCATCTGCTCGGGAGTCGTGTTCTGGGCCTCGTCGAGGATCACGAAGGAGTCGTTGAGGGTGCGGCCGCGCATGAAGGCGAGCGGCGCCACCTCGATCACATCGCGCTCGAAGTAGCCGTTGACCCGGTCCGGGTCCATCATGTCGTAGAGCGCGTCGAACAGTGGCCGCAGGTAAGGGTCGACCTTGGCCTGGATGTCGCCGGGCAGGAAACCGAGCCGCTCGCCCGCCTCGACCGCCGGCCGGGTGAGGATAATCCGCTGCACCTGCCGTTCGGTCAGCGCCGCGGCGGCCATCGCCACCGCGAGGAAGGTCTTGCCGGTGCCGGCCGGGCCGATCCCGAAGGTGATCGTGTTGCGCCGGATCGAGTCGACGTAGCGCTTCTGGTTGACCGTTTTTGGCGCCACCTTGGTATTGCGGTGGCGCCAGACGACGTCGTCGAGGATCGCCGCCGGGCTCTCCTCGGCGTCGAGTGCCCCAGCCACCGCTTCGATCGTGCCGGGCGCGACCTCGTGGCCCTGCTCGATCAGCTCGACCAGCTCGTCGACCACGGTCGCCGCCTCCTGCAGGTCGGCTGCCTCCCCGTCGAGGGTCAGCACGTTCCCCCGCAGGTGCAGGTCAACCGGCAGGCGGTCACGCAGGCTGCGCAGGACCGAGTCCTCGGACCCCGCCAGCTCGGCGGCCACGGTGTTGTCGAGCGTCAGCTGCCGGCGAGCCAACTTCTCAGTGACCCAGCTTTCCGCGCACGGCGGCACTGACACGCTTGCCGTCGGCGCGTCCCCCCACTTTTGGCACCAGGACACCCATCACCTGGCCCATCTGCTTCATCTCGGTGGCGCCGGTCTCGGCGATCGCCGCCTCGACCAACTCGCCCAGCTCCTCGTCGGAGAGCTGCTCAGGCAGGTAGGCCTCGATCAGGTCGGCCTCGAAGCGCTCGGCCGCGGCCTGCTCGGCCCGGCCCGCCTGCTCGTAGGCCTCGGCCGCCTCGACCCTTTTCTTGCGCTCGCGCTGCAGCACCGCCACCTCGTCGCCCTTGCCCAGCTTGGCGTCCTGCTGGAGGACGTCGACGACCAGCCGCAATGCCGAAGCCCGCTCGCGGTCACGCGCTTTCATCGCCGTCCGCACATCGCTCTGCACCTGCTCGAGAACCGTCACGGGGAGAAGGTTAGACGGCGGCGTCCGGGTGGGAGTGAGCGCTGCGGTTAAACGCCGGCGCCGAGGGTGATCCGCTCGACCTCGCCGAGGGGCATCTGCAGGAAGCGGGTGCCGACCTCGCGGAAGGCGGCTGCCTCGCCGGTGCAGAGGAAGTCGTAGGCACCCTCGCCGTTGCTGGCCGGGCGCGAGAGGCCGGCGCCGTCGAGGGTGCGCTGGACGGCAGCGGCGACCGCGTGGCCGCCGCTGACCAGGCGCACGTTGCGGCCGAGGATGCGCTGCAGCATCGGCGCCACCAGCGGGTAGTGGGTGCAGCCGAGGATCAGGGTGTCGACTTCGGCCTCGCGGAGCGGCGCGCAGTAGGAGCGGGCCATTGCCATCGTCTCCTCGTCGAACAGCGAGCCTTCCTGGATGAAGGGGGCGAGGCGCGGCGCGCCGACCTCGATCACGTCCAGAGCCCTGTCCTGAGTTTCCAGCGCCCGCCGGTAGGCGCCACTTGCGACCGTGTTCGGGGTGGCGAGAACACCGACCTTGCTGTTGGCGGTGATCGCGGCTGCGATCTCGGCCTGGGGCGCTACCACGGGCACGACCTCGACGCCGTGCCCAGCGGCCACCCCGCGGGCGACGTCCTCGGCCACCGCGGTCGCCGTGTTGCAGGCGATCACCAGCAGCTTGGCGCCGCGGGTGAGCAGCAGGTCGGCGATTGCGGCGACCCGTTGGCGCAGCTCCGAGACGTCACGGGAGCCATACGGAAACAGCTCGGTGTCGCCCAGGTAGACGTAGTCCTCCTGCGGCAGCGAAACCAGGCACTCATGGAGGACGGTCAGCCCGCCGACGCCCGAGTCGAACATCGCCACGGGCAGCGATGCATCGCTCACATGAACGGCTTGTAGACCATGAAGAAGATCGTCACGACGATCAGGATGCCGGTCAGCGTCCCGACCTGGCCGATCCGCTGGCCGAGGGCTTCGAACTCCGGGCTCAACTTGTCCCCCTCCTTCAGGTCACGCTCGGCGAGCCCTTTTGCCTTGCGGACCTGCGGCTGGAAGAAGCCGTGCTGGACGGCGAACAGGCCGATGATCGCGATCCAGCCCCAGATCACAAAGAAGTCGCTGTTGCCCCAGGCGCTGTCGCTGGTTGCCAGCAGGACGATGCCGGCGATCAGCAGGATCACCATGCCGGGGTTGACGAGGTAGCGGTCGACGCGCTGGATGCCGGCGAGGATCGCGGGAGTTGCCCGCGGGAACTGCGGGGCAACCGAGAAGAAGAAGGCGTAGCCGAAGGTCGGGCCGAAGGCGACGACGACCGCGAGGATGTGGAAGAACAGCGCGATCTTGTAGCCGGGGTCGATGATCGATCCGAGCGGCAGCATCGGCAGCAACATACCCGGCAGGCGGGACGGAGGCGGTCTAGGAGCGCCGCTGCAGGAGCAGGGCCGCCCAGTCACCGTCGCGGCGGCGCCCGACCTCGACGAGACCGCCGGGCGCGAAGGCCGCCGTCGTCGCGTCGAGCTCGCCCGGCAGCAGCCCCGAGCAGACCATCGTCTCCGGCGCACTCTCCGGCCCGAGCAGCTGCGCGACCGCCGCCAAAACCGGCGCGGTCATGTTGGCGACGACGGTCGGCGCGAGCTCCGGCAGCCTTTCGCGCAGATTCGTGCGCTCCAGGTGAACTTCGACGCCGTTGGCAGCGGCATTGGCGGCCGCGGCCTCGATCGCGAGCACCTCGTGGTCGTAGCCGCGCACCGGGTCCCAGCCGAGCTTGGCGGCGGCGATCGCCAAGACCCCGGAGCCGGTGCCGAGGTCGGTCAGCCCGCCGCCCGCCCCTCCCCCGGCCGCGATCTCCAGCAGCAGCTCGAGGCAGAGCCGCGTCGTCGGGTGGGCGCCGGTGCCAAAGGCACGGCCGGGATCGACGACGAGGTCGATCGCCCCTTCGCGCGGCGCCTCCCAGGAGGGCCGCAACCAGAGCCGGTCGCCGACCAGCAGCGGCTTGTGGAAGTCGCGCCAGCGGTCGGCCCAGTCGTCGGGGATCTCGGTCGCGCTGACCTCGATCGGGCGGCCGCCGACCACCGCCTCGATCTCCCCCAGCTCCGGCAGCTCGCCCTCGCCCCCGTAGATCGCGTACTCGACATACCCCGGCCCGCGATCCTCCTCGACCCCGTTCGGGGCCAGCACGGTCAGCTCGGCGAGGACCAGCTCGGCCTGGTCAGGAGCACATCGCACGGCAAGGCGGATCACCCGGCCGCGCCTTGCGTCAGCCGAAAGCGCGGCGGACGCGGGCGAAGATGCCCTCGCGCTCGGGCTCGAGGTTGGCCGGCTCGAGCGTGCGGTCGAGCTGCTCGGCGAGCGAGCGCTGCTCGTCGCTGAGGTGGGTCGGGACGACGACGTCGAAGATGATCCGCTGGTTGCCGCGGCGGCGGCCGCCGAGCCGCGGCAGTCCGATCCCGCGCAGCGTCTCTTCGTGGCCGGGCTGGGTCCCGGGCCCGACCTCGACCTCCTCCTCGCCCTCGAGCGTCGGCACGGTGACGGTGGTGCCGAGCATCGCCTCGGTGGCGGGGATCGTGACGACGTGGACCAGGTCGTTGCCCTCGCGGCGGAAGCGCTCGTCCTCGGCGACCGCAACCTCGACGTAGAGGTCCCCGGCCGGGGCACCAGGCTCGCCGGCGTGGCCGGCGCCCGCTACGCGCAGCCGCTGCCCGTCCTCGATCCCCGCCGGAACTTCGACCGTTTTCGTCTGCAGGCCGCGAACCCGGCCACTGCCACCGCACTCGCCGCAAGGGGTCTCGGGAATCCGCCCGGCGCCGTTGCAGCGGTCGCAGCTGACGCCGCGGACCATCTGCCCGAACGGCGTGTTGGTCACCTGGCGCAGCTGGCCGGCGCCGGCGCATTTCTCGCACTGGACGATCGGCGTGCCGGGCTCGGCGCCGTTGCCGCGGCAGTGCTCGCAGGCGACGACCGCCTGATAGGTGGCCTCGCGCGGCGCCCCGGTCGCCACGTCCTCGAGCTCGATCTCGACCTCGACCAGGACGTCGCCGCCCGGCGCCGGGCCGGCGCTGCCGCCGAAGCCGAAGCCGGCGCCGCCGAAGATCGATGAGAAGAGGTCCTCAAAGGAGCCGAAGTTCTGGGCGCGCGGGTCGAAGCCGCCCGAGCGCAGACCCTCGTGGCCGTAGGCGTCGTAGGTGCTGCGGCGCTCGCCGTCAGAGAGGACCTCGTAGGCCTCGGCCGCCTCCTTGAACTTCTCCTCGGCCTCGGGGTCGTGAGCGTTGACGTCGGGGTGCAGTTCGCGGGCGAGGCGGCGGAAGGCTTTCTTCACCTCGGCCTCGCTGGCGTCGCGGCCGACCCCGAGCACTTCGTAGTAATCGCGTGGCATTCGGTAGGTGTTCCGTTACCTAGCCGTCGTAGACGGTCTCGAAGTAGCGGGATAGCTCGCGGGCGGCGCTGCGGACCGAGGAGATCGCCGTCGCGTAGTCCATCCGTAGCGGACCGACCACGCCGACCGCACCGAGGTTGCGGTGGCCGAGGCCGTAGTTGGCACCGACGACGCTGACCGAGCGCAGCTCGGGCTGCGGGTTCTCGCCGCCGATCCAGAGGAAGACCGAGCTCTCGTCGATCGAGGAGCGCAGCATGCGGAGGACGTCGGCGCGGCGCTCGAGCGCGGTCATCAGCTCGTCGGCCCGCGGCAGGTCCGGCAGGTGCTGCTGCGAGAGCAGCCGCGAGGCGCCTTCGACGTAGAGGTCGCCGCCGGTGTCGCGCTCGAGCTCAGTGAAGGCGGAGCCGAGTGTGCCGACGAACTGGGTCTCGGTCTTGCCGAGCTCGGGGTCGGCGAGGCGGGTGGCGATCATCCGGGCGCCGACGCCGAGCCCGGAGAGGCGCTCGTTCAGGTAGCTCGAGGCCCAGGCGACGAGGCCGGTGTCGACCGGCCGATCGAACTCGAAGACGCGGCGGGCGACGTCGCCGGTCGAGGCGATCGCGATCACCACCACCCGGTTCGGCGCCAGCGGCAGGACCTCGACCCGGTGAATCGTCGCCGTCGCGGCGCTCGGCGAGGGCGCCGTCGCCATCGCCACCAGGTCGGTGACCCGAGCCAGCGCCTGGGTCGTCTCCCGCATCGCCTCGTCGACCTCGCGGCGCAGCTGCGATAGGTGCATTTCGAGCCGCGCCTCGGCGGGCGTGCCGGAAGCCAGGAGGGAATTGACGTAGAGCCGGTACCCGGCGTCCGTGGGAACCCTTCCGGCCGACGTGTGCGGATGCGTCAGGAAGCCAGCCGCCTCGAGAGCCGCCAACTCTGCTCGCACGGTCGAAGGCGCCCACGCGATCTCAGGGCGCTCGGCGACCTCTTTCGAGGGCACCGGCTTGGCCGACGCCAGGTAGGCGTCGACGACCAATCTAAGAATCAGCTCTTGGCGCGGACTCAGCACAGCACCCATTCTAGGAAGCGCCTCCGGCGCGCCTCCGTTGGGAGGGGACGCGCGTACTGCGAGCGGGTGAGCCGAGTGGTGCGCGCAGCCCCTCCCAGCAGCGGCAGCGCGCTACAGCTCGAGCTCTGCCTGAGCGTTCTTTATTAGCTTCGTATCGCCTTGAGTGGCGACGGTGTCGACGACGACGCGAGTGCCGTCGACCTCCTTCACCGTCCCCGTGACGACGATCTCTTGCTCCGGGACGCCCATGCCACGGAATTGCACGCTCAGCTTCTTCAGCGCGCGCGGGTCGCCGCCGGCGAGCGCGGTGGCGTTGGCTTTCGCGACCAGGCCCATCGTGTAGAGACCGTGGAGGATGTTGCGCGGAAGTCCGACCGCTTTGGCGAACTCGTCGTCGATGTGGATCGGGTTGTAGTCACCTGAGGCGCCCGCGTAGCGGTGCGGCAGGTACTTGTCCGGGGTGACCCGCAGCTCCTGCACCTCGTCGCCGACGTTTATGTCCGCCATCACACCCCCCTGACGATGTTGGTCCAGATGCCGCGCAGGACCTGCTCGCCGTCCTGGTTGACCGAGGTCGACTCGAAGACGTAGAAGCCGTTGCCCATTTTCTCCTCGATCGAGAGACATTTGGGAGTGGTGGTGATCTCGTCGCCGGAGCAGACGACCTCGCCCCACTCGAACTCCTGGCCGCCGTGGACCATCGTCGCGAAGTTCATCCCGACCTCGGGGTCGAGAATCGCGGGGGCCATCGCCGGCAGTGCATAGACGACGCAGAACATCGGTGGCGCGACGACGTCGCGGAAGCCGGCCTCGCGGGCGGCGCCGACGTCGAAGTGGACCGGGTTCTCGATCCCGAGCGTGGTCGCGTACTCCTTGATCTTCTCGCGGCCGACCTGGTAGGTCGTCCCTCCCCACTCCTTGCCGACCGCGTCGGTCTTCAGCGCCATCGCCGCGGCACTCTACTGGCTGTGCAGCCAGGAGGGCGGCCGGGCCCGCGGTTCGCCTACTCGTCGATCTCGAGCACCGCCAGGAAGGCCTCCTGCGGCACTTCGACCCGACCCACCGCCTTCATCCGTTTCTTCCCCGCTTTCTGCTTCTTCAGCAGCTTGTTCTTGCGGGTCACGTCGCCGCCGTAGAGCTTTGCGGTGACGTCCTTGCGCAGCGCCTTGACGGTCTCGCGGGCGAGGATGTTGGAGCCGATCGCCGCCTGCACCGGCACGTCGAAGAGCTGGCGCGGGATCGTTTTCCGCAGCCGCCCGACGAGGCGCTTGCCCTGGTCGTAGGCAAAGTCGCGGTGGACGATGATCGAGAGCGCGTCGACCCGGTCGCCGGCCAGCAGGATGTCGACTTTGACCAGGTCGGCGGGGCGGTAGCCGATCGGTTCGTAGTCGAGCGACGCGTAGCCGCGGGTCGAGCTCTTCAGCAGGTCGAAGAAGTCGAGGACGATCTCGCCGAGCGGCATGTCGTAGCGGATCTGGACCCGCTGCGGGCTGAGGAAGTGCATGTCGACGTGGGTGCCACGGCGCTGCTGGCAGAGCTCCATCACCGCCCCGACCTGCTCTTTCGGGCAGATGATCGTGGCGCGGATGTAGGGCTCTTCGATCGTCTCGATCGTGCCGGGGTCGGGCAGCTCGGTCGGGCTGCGAACTTCCTTCTCCTCGCCATTGGTGAGGTGGACGGTGTAGCGAACGTTGGGCGTCGTCGCCAGCAGGTCGAGGTCGTACTCGCGCTCCAGCCGCTCGCGCACGATCTCCATATGGAGCAGGCCGAGGAAGCCACAGCGGAAGCCGAAGCCGAGCGCCTCGGAGGTCTCCGGCTCCCAGGAGAGCGCGGCGTCGTTGAGGGCCAGCTTCTCGAGCGCGTCGCGGAGGTCTTCGAAGCGGTCGGTGTCGATCGGGAAGAGGCCGCAGAAGACCATCGGCCGCACCTCGCGGTAGCCCTCGAGCGCCTCGGCGGCCGGGTTCGCCTGTGACGTAAGCGTGTCGCCCACGCGCAGCTTCGTCACGTCCTTGATGCCGGTGATCAGGTAGCCGACGTCGCCGGCCTCCATCCCCTGCACTCCGGTCATCGCCGGGCGGAAGAAGCCGAGGTCGTCGATCTCAGCGCGGGTGCCGTTCTGCATCGCGAGGATGCCGTCGTTCTTGCGGAACGAGCCGTCGACCATCCGCACGTAGGCGATCACGCCGCGGTACTGGTCGAACTCGGAGTCGAAGATCAGCGCCCGCGGCGGCGCCGCCAGCTCGCCGGAGGGCGGCGGAATGCGGGCGACGATCGCCTCGAGCACCTCGTGCACGCCCTCGCCGGTCTTGGCCGAGATCGGCAGCGCTTCCTCGGGGTCGCCGCCGAGCAGATCGGCGACCTCCTGGGCGACCCGGTCGGGCTCGGCGCCGGGCAGGTCGACCTTGTTGATCACCGGGATCAGCTCGAGCCCGTTCTCGACCGCCAGGTAGGTGTTGGCGACGGTCTGCGCCTCAACCCCCTGGGCGGCGTCGACCACCAGCAGGGCGCCCTCGCAGGCGGCGAGGCTGCGCGAGACCTCGTAGGAGAAGTCGACGTGGCCGGGCGTGTCGATCAGGTGCAGGTGGTAGGTCTGGCCGTCGTCGGCGCGGTACTCGACCCGCACCGCCTGCGCCTTGATCGTGATCCCCCTCTCGCGCTCGAGGTCCATCGAGTCGAGCAGCTGCGCCTGCATTTTCTTTGGATCGACGGCGCCGGTCAGCTCGAGGATGCGGTCGGCAAGCGTCGACTTGCCGTGGTCGATGTGGGCGATGATCGAGAAGTTGCGGATCCGGTCCATGGGCGGACGATGAGTATGGCGAGGGGCGGGCGCGGACGCCTCCGCACGAAGCCGATCAGGGACAGGCCGCGGGATCGAGCGGCCGCTCGAGGCGGAAGACGACGGTCGGCGGCTCGCGCAGCACCGCTTCGCCACCGGCCGCTTCGACCCACCGCGCCTCCGGCGGGAAGGGCGGCTTGGCGGCTTCGATCCGGTCGCGGGAGGCGACCAGGTAGTCGTAGTCGCCCTCGTCGACCAGGCGGATGAAATCGCGGCAGTTCGGCGCCGCCTCGAAACCGCCATGGGCCGTCTCCTCGCCGACGAACTGAACCCGGTTTGAGAGGTCATTTCCGAACAGCGGGTATTGACGCGTGCTCGTCGTCGCAATCCTCGCCCGGGAGACGTCCCGAGCCCAGGCGAACGCCGCGTTCAGCCCGGGCGTCGTGAACGACGGGTCCTTGTACCGGTTCGCCAAATAGTGGCGCTCGACTGGATACCCGACCACGATCGCCGTGAGAAGGACGAGAGCGAGCGCCGCCACCCCCCACCGCCCCTGCGAGCCTCGCCACGCCGACGCGCGGGTGGTAGCGAGAGACGCGAGGCGATCTCGGATTGGCGGAGCGGCGGGGAGTAGGGCGAGGCCGAGGACCAGCGCCGGGGCGAGGTAGCGAAGGCCGGACTCGAAGCCGCGGGGCATGCCCTCGGGGCCCGAGGCCGAGGTCGGGGCGACGAGCCAGGCGAGCGCCGTCGCCAACCCCACCAGCCCGGCGAGCGCCAGCACCCCGCGAACCCCCGCCGATTGGCCGATTTCGGGCCTATGTCTCGCGGAATCGGCCCATTGGCGGAGCGGGAGGATGAGGCCGGCTAGGGCGGCGAGGGCTAGGAGGGGCCAGATGATCCAGAGGGCGTGGTGGAGGCCTGGGAAGAACCAGTCGGACCAGACGGAGCCGTCGGTCAGGTAGCTGAAGACGCTGTGGGCTTCGCGGCCGCCGAGGGCCTGCGACGGTGCCGGCAGGTCGACTGGGCCGAGGTGGTGCATCCAGGGCAGCGGGTTGCCGCTGTGGACGAGATTGCGCAGGTACCAGTAGCCGCCACCGGCCAGGGCCGGCAGACCAGCCGCCGCGAGAGCACGCCAACGGGCGCCGCGCGGCGCCAGTGCGACGAGGCCGAGGACGAGCACCGCGGCCGGGAGAAGGAAGTTGAGCTTTGTGCCGGCGGCGAGGCCGGCGCCAAGGCCGACCACGATCAGGGCCCCGACGTCGAAGTCCGACCCCTCGTCGCTTGGCCCTGAATCGACCTCTCGGTCACCCCCCACTGACCAGGAATTCAGCGCAACCGCCACCGCCGCCAGCAGGAAGAAGATGCCGACGATGTCGTTGCGGGCCTCGCCGGCCTGATCCGACAGGGCCGGGACGCTCAGCGCGATCGCGCCCAGCGCCAGCGACCAGGGCGCGACCCGGTACGGCCGGCCAATCGCCCAGCAGGCCACAAGGCTGCCGACGAACCAGCCGAGGTTCAGCAGCGGCGACAGCACGTCGCGCCCGAAGGCCAGCATCCCCGCCGCGTGCAGCACTTCGCTGTTCGCCGGGTAGAACCAGGCGAGGAACTGCGGCGCGATGAAGTGCAGGTCCCAGGTGTCGCCGCTCTGGAAGAACCCCGCCGCGAACGGCCCGTGGTACCAGGTCGAGTCGAACCCGGTCATCCCCGTGCCCAACTTGTCCTTCACCCCACCGGCGAAATGGACGGTGGCGATCAGGGCCAGCAGCAGCGCTCCCCACACCACCACCGAACCCCACGAGGCGCCGCCACCCGCCGAGGGGAGGTCGACGGCGGGACGCGGCGCCCACATCCACACCGCCGCAGCCACAACCCCCAGCAGGACGAGATACGGCAGCGGGCTCCAAACCCCGAAGCTCCCCAGCGCCTCCGCACACCAGACCAGGATTGCCACCAAGATCAGCGCCGTCGCCAGGGCCCCGGCGGTCCCCCGCAACCGCGGCACCAGCCACAGCCGCAGCCGCCACGCGGCCATCCCCGCGAACCCGGCCCAGAGCAGGACCTCGACCACGCCGAGCAGGTAGCGACCAGGCCCGAGCATCTCCCCGCCCTAGCGCCCGCGCCGCAGCAGCCGCGTGATCTGCTCGAGCTCGGCGATCCGCAGCAGCTTGGCGATCAGGAAATAGACGGCAGCGCCGATCAGCAGGCCACCGCCGAGCGAGACGATCTGGCCCACGAGACCCCTGCCGAGCACCTCGTCGAGCGCCTTCCAGACCAGCCAGCTCGCCCCGGCCAAGCCCGCCGAAGCGACCGAGATCCGGACTGAGGCAGAGAGCAGCCGCCCCAGCTCGAGGCCGCTGAACTCGCGCCGCAGGATGATCGCCTGGGCGACCACGGCGGTTGAGGTGCCGATCCCGGTGCCGGCGACGATCCCGCCGACCCCGAACGGCTTGTAGAGGGCCAGCGCTGCCAGGGCCGAGACGATGAGGTCGATCGTCGCCAGGGCGGTCGCCTGCCAGGGCCGCTGCAGGCTGAAGAAGGTCCGCGTCTGGAGGAGGTAGAGGCCGTTCGTCGGCAGCGAGAAGGCGAACCAGAAGAGAGCGGTGGCGACGACCGTGGTCTCCGCCGGATCGAATTCCCCGCGCTGGTAGACGAGCCGGATCATCGGGTCCGAGAGGGCGAGGATCGCGGCGGCGGCGGGCAGCAGAACGAAGAGGATCTGGCGCATCCCGTTCGCCATCGTCGCCCGCAGGTTGTCGATCTCGCCGGCATTCGCGAAGCGGGCCAGGGTCGGAAAGAGGACGGTCGCGATCGCCACCGAGAAGATGCCCTGCGGCAGCTGGTAGATCCGGAACGCTTTGTCGATCGCCGCCGGTGCCTCATCGGAGACGAGGCTGCCGAAGAAGCTGTTGATCAGCAGGTTGAAGTTGATCAGGCCGAGGCTGATCGTCACCGGCAGCATCAGCAACAGCACCCGTCGCACGCCCGGGTGGCGCCAGTCGAAACTGAAACTGAAGCGGAACGGCGTGTTACGCAAGTCCCACGCCGGGATCGCCAGCTGCACCGCGGTGCCGACGAGGATGCCGATCGCGTAGGCGTAGATCCGGTCCTGGCCTTGGAACAGCGGCTCGATGAGGACGAGGACGATGATGATCGTCAGGTTCCAGAACAGCGGCGAGATCGCGAAGGCGCCGAAGCGGTCGTAGCTGTTGAGGATGCCGACGACGACGCCGCTGACCCCGAGCATGATCAGGATCGGGAAGAGGACGCGCGAGAGCGAGACCGTGAGGTCGAGGATCTCGCCTTCGAAGCCGGGCGCGAAGACCGGTATCACGACCGGGGCGAGGAGGACGAAGAGCGCCGTGATGACGCCCAGCACCATCGTGATCAGCAGCAGCAGGGTCGAGGCGAGGCGGAAGGCCTCGCGGTACTGCTTGCGGCCGATCAGTTCGGTGAAGACCGGGACGAAGGCCGGCTGCAGGGCGGCGTCGGCGAACAGCGCCCGGATCAGGTTGGGGACCTGGAAGGCGATCGTGAAGGCCGACATCGGCCCGCTGATCCCGTAGTAACCGGCGGCAACGACTTCGCGGGCCAGGCCGGCGACACGGCTGGCCGCGGTGGCGGCGGAGAAGAAAGCGGTCGAGCGGGCGATCCGCCCCGCCTGGCGGCGCGGCGAGGCCTCGACCGTCGGTTCCTCGCCCGGGTCGAAGGCCTCGGCGCGGCGCAGCGCGACTTCGGCCCAGATATCCATTTCGGCGTTGATCGGCTGATCGCCGAATTCGCGGGGCGCTGGCGCCTTTGGGCTTCGCATCAGGGTTGGATTCGGGAGCGGAGTGGGAAGTCCTCAGTCGGAGAGGGGCCCCAGAAGCCCTCAGTCGCTATAGTCGGCGGCCGCCCGAAGCCGGCACCGAGCCTGCGAGGGCACTCGACCATGGCCAACATAGCCTCACAGAAGAAGCGGATCCTACGCAGCGAGCGCGAGCGCACCGAGAACCGGCTGTTGACCAGCACGGTTAAGACGCACTTCCGCCGCCTCGAGAGCGCGGTCGATGGCGGCGACGCCGAGGCGATCGCCAGCGAGCACCGTTCGCTGATCTCAAAGATCGACAAGGCCGTGCAGAAAGGCGCCCTGCACCGCAATACGGGCGCTCGCAAGAAGGCCAAAGCCGCTCGTATCGCGGCCGGCTCCGCCGAGTAAGGCGCCTTCTCTAAGCGATTGCGGCGGGGTTTGCCATGCGGCGGATCGCAAGCGTGAACGCCAGCGGATCGCCGTAGTCCCGCCCACCCCGGCACCACAACTCCAGTTCGGCCAGCGCCTCGGTGGAGCGGCGCAGATCGTCGAGATCGGCGTCGCGGAGGCGGCCGACGAGTTGCTTGGCGGCGTAGGGGTGCATCTTCAGTGACGATTCGACCTGCTTCGGTGGCACTCCCTCCTCGAGTTGAGCGGCGGCCGCGCACGCGTTGCGCAGGCGCGAGGCGAGGCCGTAGATCAGGCCGGTGACGTTCTCTCCCTGGGCGATCAGCTGCTCGGCTAGGCGCTGGGCGGCGACCTCGTCACCTTCCAGCAGCGCGTCGGAGAGCGACCAGACCGCCGCCTCCGAGGTGTCGGCGACCATCTCTTCGAGGTCCTCCGCAGCGACCTCGCCGCCCTCCCCGGCCCAGAGAGCCAGCCGCTCGAGCTCGTTGCGCAGGCGCACCGGGTTGGCGCCCATCCGCTCGACCAGCATTCGGGCGGCGCGCGGGTCGAGCCGGAAACCGAGCGACTGGGCGTCGGCGACCAGCGCCCGCGGCAGGTCGCGCGCTTTCGGTGCCTCGAAGTGGTGGACCTCGCCATGGGCCGCTTTGACCGCTTTCAGCAACTTCGGCGGCGCTTTGGCACGGGCGATCAGGACCAGGGTGAGGTCGGGCGGCAGGGCGCCAACCGCGCCGCAGACGGCCTCGAGCTGCTTGTCGCGCCATTTCTCGACGCCGTCGGCGAGCAGGTAGCGGCGGGTCTGGGTCAGCGAGAGGGCTGGCAGCGCGGCGAGGAGCGCCTCGTGGTCAGGCATCGTCCGCCCCTCCCCCGACTCGAACACTGTCAGTGCGTCGACGCCCGCCTCACGCTCAGCACGGGCCCGCAGTCGTGCCCTGGTCGCGTCGATCTTTGCCCCGTCGGTGCCGGAGAACAGGTAGAGGGCTCGCATCTCGTCGGGCACATGCCGAGTCTAGAGACCACCCCCGGCGAGCCATCCGGGGGTGTCGGCGAGGCGCGCCTAGCCTTCGGCGGGCGGCGGGGCCGGTTCCGGTTCGGGAGCCGGTTCCGGTTCGGGCGCAGGCGCCGGTTCCGGTTCGGGTGCCACTTCCGCCGGGACTTCTGGTTCCGGTTCGGGTTCAGTGGCCGGCAATTCTGGTTCCGGTTCGGGCGCCGGTTCTTCGGGCGTTTCTTCCACCGGCGGTTCGCCGGGCACCTGCGGCTGTTTGCCTTCCGGCGCTTCGACTTCGGGTTCTTCGACTTCGGGGCCTTTGCCTTCCGGAGCTTCGCCTTCGCCGCCCTCTCCCGGCGTTTCTGCTTCTTCTTCCCCTTCTTCGGGACTCGGGCCGCCCGAGCCTGCGGTGCCGCGCCCAGGAGTTTCGCCGCCGCTATTGGGAAGTTCGCCGCCGTCCGCGCCGTTCGACCCGGATTCGGTGCCGGAGCTTTCGCTCGACGCGGGCGGCGCGGTCGCCAGTACGGTCGGTCCGGATTCGGGTGCTTCACCCTCTGGCGACGTCGTCGTCGGCGTCGGAACGACGGGACCCGGTTTGTTCGAACCGTGCGAGTTCGACCCCGCGCCCTCGGGCAGGGTCGCGCTGCCCAGATCGATTCCCTCGGTGCCGCCGCCGAAGTCAGGACCGGTCGCCGAGTTGGGCCCGCCGGGGTTCGTCCCCGGGAGCGTCGCGGCGACGATCAGCGTCGGCGCAATCGAGGTGCCGGACGCGACGCCCCCAGCGCCCCCATCGTCGGCAGCGATAAGCGTTCCAGCGGGGCCTCCCAGCGCCTGCGCCGAGCCGATCGCCTGCTGCGGGCCGGTCGGCGGCGGGCCGGGCGGCAGGTCGGGGTAGCCGGCGCTGGCAAGCAGCCCGACGGTGGCCATCCCGCCGATCGCGGTGACGCCGAGGATCGCGAAGCTGGTGGTGCGCAGGCGTTCGATCAGGCCGTCGCCGGCGAAGGTCGGCAACTTCGGCCACCTCGACTCAAGCTCTCTGCGCTTGGACCTCACGTGTTAATCATCGGTCCTGCGACCGCCCCTGCGAGCCTATGGATCGAAATCTCCAACTATTGAGGTGGACATACGTCCAGAATTCACGGTTCCCACCCGAGTTCCCCCTCACTGCCTTCACCCGATCGTACAACCGCTGAGCCCGGCCCTACATAGAATTCGATCGTCCCGGCAAGATCCGTGCGCAGAGTGGGAATCCTGCGCCGGGCGAGGGTCGCGATGGTGCCCGGGGTCGGGTGCCCGAAGGGGTTGCCGGCGCCGACCGAGATCACCGCCAGGCGCGGCCGGGTCCGCTCCAGCAGCTCGCCCAGGCCGGCGTCGTCGGAACCGTGATGGGCGACCTTGAGCACGTCGACCGTCCCGGGTTCGAGCGGCACCGCCTCGGCCTCGGCGTCGGCGGTGAGCAACATCGAGAAATCGCGCCAGCGCACGAGCAGGACGAGCGCCAGCTGGTTTGGGTCGGTGCCGGGAGCCGGTGCGGCGGCGAGCTCCGGCGGCGGCCACAGCACTTCGAGCCGCAGAGTGCCGAAGCGCAGGACGTCGCCCTGGGAGACACGTAGAGGGCGGGCGCCGGCGGCACGCGCCTCGGCGGCAAGCCGCGGCGCGGCGGCGCCGTAGAGCAGGCGCTCGACCGGCATCTCGCCGAGTAGCTCTTGGAGGCCGCCGGCATGGTCGGCCTGGTCGTGGGTGACGACGGCGGCGCCGAGGCGCTCGACGCCGACCGCGGCAAGCTTCGACCGCAGCCCGCCGCCCCGCGGTCCGCCGTCGACGAGGACGGCGGGCGCCGCCGCCGGCTGCAGGAGGATCGCGTCGCCCTGGCCGACGTCGAGAACCTCGACGCGCAGGCCGTAGGGTGGGTCGGGCGCGGCGCCGCCCCCGAGCGCCGTTCCGAGGGCTACCGCGGTGAGCGCCGCCAGCCCGACCGCGATGAGGGCCCGGCGGCGGCGCGTTCGTCCTCTGTCCCGTCTGGCGGGATAAGCGACGAACGCGCGGCGGGCGGTCGCGAGGCGGCGGTGGCGGCCGAGGCGGATTGCGGCGACGATCGCTACCGCCAGCGCGGCGTAGGTCGCCGCCACGCCCCCGACACCGGGGTGCAGGTGGACGACCGCCCAGCTCGGACGGCCGCACCAGGCGGCCACCTGGGCGATGTAGGCGAGCGCCAGGGCATCGAGGCCGTTCAGTGGCGCCAGCGGCAGGCCAGGCACCTGGGCGGCGGCGGCGCTGACCATGCCGAGCCACATCGCGGGTGCCACCGCCGGCATCGCCAGCAGGTTGGCGACGAGCGTGGTCAGCGAGGCTTCTTCGAAGTAGAAGGCGATCAGCGGCGCCGTCGCCAGGGTCGCCGCGACGGTGACGCCGGTTCCCTCGGCGAGGGCGCGGCGCCAGCCACGCGCCGCCCCGCGGCCACCGCTGAGGCCGAGCAGCGCGTCGCGGATCCGCCCCGCCAGCAGGTAGATGCCGAGCACCGCGGCGAAGCTGAGCTGCCAGCCGACATCGGCGGCGACGCCGGGGTCGATCGCGAGGGTGACGACCAGCGCTAGGGCGAGCGCGTAGAGGGTCGAGGCGCGGCGGCCTGCGAGGGTGGCGAGGATCCCCGCCGCACCCATCACGCCGGCCCGTTGGATCGATGGACCCGAGCCGGCGAGCGGAACGTACAGGGCGATCAGCGCCAGGACCCAGAGCAGGCGCTCGCGCAGCGGCACCCCGAGCGCGCCGAGCAGGGCCATCGCCAACAGCCCGAGCAGGGTGACGTTGGAGCCGCTGACCGCGAGCAGGTGGCTGAGGCCGGCGCGAGTGAAGTCTTCCTTCGTCTCGGCGTCGACCCCCTCGTCCTGGCCGAGCACGAAGCCGCGGGCGAGCGCCGCCTCGCGCGTCGGCATGGCGACGCCGAGACCGGCCTCGGCGCGGGCGCGGATCTCATCGCTGCGGGCGAGGGCGACGGCGAGCAGGGCGCCGATGGCGACCAGCACCGGCAGCGAGATCCGCGCGGTCCGCATCGACTCGGCCGACGCCTAGGGCTGCAGACGAGCCCGCAGCGCCTCCATCGTCGCCGGCCCGATCCCGGAGATCTGGTTGAGCTGCTCGACCGAGGCGAGGCCGCCGTGTTCGTCGCGAAACTGGACGATGTCTTCGGCGGTAACCGGGCCGATGCCGTCGATCGTGTCGAGCTGCTCGACACTGGCGGTGCCGAGGCTGATCGGGCCGTCTTCGCTGACCGCACCGGCCGTGGTGGCGCCGCCGCCCGGGCCGCGTTCGGGGACCACCACCTGCTGGCCGTCGGCGAGCCGGGCGGCCAGGTTGACCGCTTCCAGCTGCGCCTTCGGCGCGGCGCCGCCGGCCCGCTGCACAGCGTCGGTGACCCGGCTCCCGGCCGGCAGCCGGTAGACGCCGGGGCTCTGCACCGCGCCGGTCACGTCGACGACGACGTCGCCGGCCTCGCCGCTCAGCTCGAATTCGGCGCCTTCGTCGCCCGAATCGCTCCAGGTCGTCTCCTCGGCGCCGGCGGAGCCGCCGCCCTCGCCGCGGATCGCCTGCGCGCCGACCAGCAGCAGCGCCACGGCGATCGCGCCGTAGACGACTACCTGGGTGCGGCTGAGCTCTGGCACCGGCCGATCCTGGCCGGAACGGGCGCACGGGTGGTGCGCTCAATCAAACGACTTCGTCGCGTCTCCGTCTAGAGATCGTCGTCGTCGTAGTCGTATCCCGCAACCTCGGCCAATTGGTCGCTGTAGAGCTCCGAGGCGGCGACCTGCGGCGACTGGATCGAGATACAGGCCAGCTCGGCCTCACCGTCGTTGGAGATCGAGTGCTCGGTGGCGGGCGGCACGAGGATCAGGTCGCCCTCCTCGACCTGCTGGGTGTCGCCGGCCACCGACATCGCGCCGCGGCCGCGGACGACGACGTAGGCCTGCTCGGCCTCGCCGTGCGAGCGCAGCGTCTGCTCCGCCCCGACCGGGACGGTGAGCCAGCTGACCGTGAGATTGCGGGCACCGAGTTCGCCCGCGTCCATCAGCAGATGGGCGCGGAGCTTGTGCCATTCCTCGACTGGTGCTTCTCCGAGACGCCTGACGAGCATCGGCGGCTTTGTACCAGATCAGCGCACGACGAAGTTGACCAGCTTGCCGGGAACGACAACCTCCTTGACCACTTCCCTGCCGTCGAGGTGGCGGCCGACCTTCTCGCTGCCGCGTGCCAACTGCAGCAGCTCATCGCGATCAGCCTCGGCCGCCGCCTCGATCCGGTCGCGGAGCTTGCCGTTGACCTGGACGACGAGGGTGACGGTGTCGGCGGCCAGCAGCGCCGGATCGGCCTCGGGCCAGGGCTGCTCCCAGACCCGCTCGCCGCGCAGCTGCTCGAACACCTCGCTGCCGAGGTGCGGGGCGAAGGGGAAGATCAGCGAGCCGGCAGTGGCGGTCGCGAAGCGCAGCGCGGCGGCGCCATCGGGCGCCCCGAAGAGGGCGTCCTTGAGCCGGTAGCAGTCGTTGACGAGCTCCATCACCGCGGCGATCGCAGTGTTGAACTGGAAGCCGCGGGAGAAGTCGCGCGTCGCCTTGTCGATCGCCCAGTGCGCCTTCGCCATCAGCTGCCGCGACTCCTCGCCGGCGGCGCCGGCATCCCACTCCCCCGCCTCGGTCCGCCCCTCGACCTCCTCGCAGAGCCGCCAGAGACGGGCCAGGAAGCGGTTGACGCCCTCCACCCCCTCGTCGGTCCAGTCGCCGCCGCGCTCCGGCGGTCCCATGAAGCAGATGTAGGTGCGGGCGGTGTCGGCGCCGTAGCGTTCGACGAACTCGCCGGGGCTGACGACGTTGCCGCGTGACTTCGACATCTTGGCGCCGTCGCGGGTGATCATCCCCTGGGTGAAGAGGTTGGCGAAGGGCTCGCCGGCGCCGACGTGGCCGAGGTCGGCTAGCGCCTTGGTGAAGAAGCGCGCGTACATCAGGTGCAGGATCGCGTGCTCGACGCCGCCGATGTACTGGTCGACGGGGAACCAGTGGTCGGACGCGGCGCGGTCCCACGGTGCCTGGTCGTTGCGCGGGTCGAGGTAGCGCAGGAAGTACCAGGAGGAATCGACGAAGGTGTCCATCGTGTCGGTCTCGCGGCGGGCCGGGCCGCCGCAGCGCGGACACTCGGTCGCGACCCACCCCTCGGCGGCGGCAAGCGGGCTGCGGCCCTGCGGCGCGTAGTCCTCGACCTCGGGTAGCTCGACCGGTAGCTGCTCGGCCGGCACGGGAACGATCGCCGGCTCGCCACCGGAGCCGCAGCTCTCGCAGTAGACGACCGGAATCGGGGCACCCCAGTAGCGCTGGCGCGAGACCAGCCAGTCGCGCAGGCGGAAGTTGACGGACGGCTTGCCGCGCCCTTCCTCGCCGAGCCAGGCGACGATCTCGTCGTAGGCCTCGCGGTTGTGCTTGCCATCGAAGCGGCCGGAGTTGACCATCGGGCCATCGCCCGGATAGGGCAGGCCCTCGTCGTCGCGCTCCGCCTCGGGGTCGATGCCGTCGATTACCCGGCGCGTCGGTAGGTCGAAGGAGCGGGCGAATTCGTAGTCGCGCGAGTCGTGGGCTGGCACCGCCATGATCGCCCCGGTGCCGTACTCCATCAACACGTAGTCGGCCACGTACATCGGGATGCGCTCGCCGTTGACGGGGTTGACGACGCTGCGGCCTAGCGGCACGCCGGTCTTCTCGCGGTCCTCGGCACCGCGTTCCTCCACCGACTCGCGGCCGACCCGGTCGACGTACTCGCGCACCGCCGCCTCGGCCTCGGTGCCGGCGACCAGGCGCTCGAGCTCGGGGTGCTCGGGGGCGAGGACGAAGAAGGTGGCGCCGAAGAGGGTGTCGGGGCGGGTGGTGAAGACGGGGAAGTCGAGGTCGACTTCATCGCAGCGGAAGACGACCTCGGCGCCCTCGGAGCGGCCGATCCAGTTGCGCTGCATCGTCACCACGTGCTCGGGCCACGACTCGAGCGAGTCGAAGTCCTCGAGCAGGCGGTCGGCGTAGTCGGTGATACGGAAGAACCACTGCGCGAGGTTGCGCTGCACGACCGGCGTGCCGCAGCGCTCGCAGCGGCCGTCGACGACCTGCTCGTTGGCGAGCACCGTCTGGTCTTTCGGGCACCACTGGACTGGCGCCTCGGTCCGGTAGGCGAGCCCGTTTTCGAACAGTTGCAGGAAGATCCACTGGGTCCAGCGGTAGTACTCGGGGGTGTGGGTGGCGAGTTCGCGCGACCAGTCGATCGAGATGCCCCAGGAGCGGAACTGGCTGCGGAAGGAGTCGATCGAACGCTCGGTCGCGACCCGTGGCGGTTCGCCGGTTTTGATCGCGTTGTTCTCGGCCGGCAGGCCGAAGGAGTCGTAGCCCATCGGGTGGATCACCTCGAAGCCGTGGCGGCGGCGGAAGTGGGCGACCGCGTCGCCGACGGCGTAGGTCTTGAGGTGCCCGACGTGGGGCTCGCCCGAGGGGTAGGGCAGCATCTCGAGCACGTAGGCCTTCGGCTTCTCGGCCTCGTAACCGGGCTGGCCGGGGTTGGCGACCTCCCAGGTGCGCTCCTCGGCCCAGACGGCCTGCCACTTCGCCTCGATCGCTGTCGGTTCGTACGCGCTCATCGGTTGCTCCGAGAGCGATCTTATGGAGGCGGCGGGCGCGACGATCAGCGCCAGCCGGGCGGCGGCGTCCAGGTCTGCAGCGTGTAGTGCGAGTCGGAGAGGGCGCGGAGGATGTGGGGCCAGACGTAGACCTCGACGAGCGCCGCGACGACGAGTACGGGGATCGCGATCGCGACGGTGACGAAGGTCGCGGCGAGCAGCTGGTTCCACTCGCCGCGGCGGCTGGCGATCAGCCAGGCGGCGAGCGGGAGGAAAAGCGCGGTCAGCTCCGGGATCGCATGCGGCAGCACGCTGAGAATCAGTTCCAGCCGCGAGATGTCGAGCTGGTAGGCGAGGGTCGAGCCCTGGAAGCCGAGGTAGAGCGCCTGGGTGCCGAGCGAGAAGATCGTCACCGCGGCGACGAAGAGGATCGCCAGCTCGCCCGCCTTGACGTGGATCCAGCGCGAGACCCCGGTGCGCTGCGCGGCGGCGAGTGGCATCGAGGCGCCCGCGATGAAACCAGCGACGCAGGCGGTGGCATGCAGCGCCAGGACGAGCGAGTTGCGGTAGAGGATCGGCAGCAGGTCGGCCGGCTCCGAGGGCGAGGTCAGGCCCGGCAGGTGCAACGGCGTCAGATCCGCCGTCAGCAGCCCGGAGACGA
>Ga0068862_100000746_pt1 | contig 32594 bp, 31 predicted proteins | sample KBSSwiS52_FD_66598 | JGI IMG/M metagenome (GOLD analysis project Ga0068862, IMG submission 66598) | Switchgrass rhizosphere microbial communities from Kellogg Biological Station, Michigan, USA - KBS Switchgrass S5-2 | ecosystem: Host-associated > Plants > Roots > Rhizosphere > Soil ... | reverse complement strand
GAGGTGGCGCAGGTTCATGTCCCACAGGTCCATGGACGCGATCCTTAGCAAAAACTAATCGCCACGCCACTGTTTCGCCTTTCGCCGAACCCTGTGGGGAGTCATCTGTTCCTCTGCCAGACAGATGAGTGGAGCTATCGGCATGAGCGGTATCGTCGTCCAGAACATCGAACGGGCAGCGCCCGACGTAATCAATGGGCTTGCCGCCTGTGGGGTGGCCACTGTCCACGAGGCGCAAGGTCGCACAGGGCTGCTCGCCGCCTACATGCGTCCGATCTACTTGGGCGCGCGCGTGGCCGGTTCGGCTGTCACGATCAGCGCGCCACCCGGCGACAACTGGATGGTGCATGTCGCCATCGAACAGCTCAAGGACGGCGACATCCTGCTCCTCGCGCCCACTTCACCCTGTGAAGACGGCTACTTCGGCGATCTCCTCGCCACCAGCGCCCAAGCTCGCGGCTGCCGCGGTCTCGTCATCGATGCCGGCGTGCGCGATGTGCGCGATCTCACCGAGATGCGGTTCCCGGTCTGGTCCAAGGCAATCTACGCGCAAGGCACGGTTAAGAACACGCTCGGTTCGGTGAATGTGCCGGTAGTCTGCGCAAACCAGTTGGTGCATCCGGGCGACGTGATCGTAGCTGACGACGACGGGGTCTGCGTTGTGCGCCGCGCCGATGCCGAGGCGGTGTTCAAGGCCGCCCAGGTCCGCGAGGCGAACGAAGCCGACAAACGCGCCAAGCTCGCCGCCGGGGTGCTCGGCCTCGACATATACAAGATGCGCGAACGGCTGGAGAAGGAAGGGCTGAAATATGTCTGATCGCCGCTCGGCCCGGTGCATGTGGATGCGCGGCGGTACGTCGAAGGGCGGCTACTTCCTCCAGGCGGACCTCCCGGCTGACACCACCGCCCGAGACGCCTTCCTCCTGGCCGTCATGGGCAGCCCTGATCCGCGCCAGATCGACGGAATGGGCGGCGCCGACCCGTTGACCAGCAAGGTCGCCGTCGTCAGCAAGAGCGAGCGCGCCGGCATCGACGTCGAATATCTGTTCCTCCAGGTCTTCGTCGACCAGGCCATCGTCACCGATGCCCAGAACTGCGGTAACATCCTCGCCGGGGTCGGCCCATTCGCAATCGAGCGGGGCCTTGTTGCCGCCACCGGTGATGAAACCCGCGTGGCCATCTTCATGGAAAACACCGGCCAGGTCGCCGTGGCGACGGTGCAGACCCCCAATGCCCAGGTCACCTATGCCGGCCAGGCTGCGATCGACGGCGTCCCTGGGACCCACGCACCCATTCCGATCGAGTTTCGCGACACCGCCGGATCGAGCTGCGGCGCACTGCTCCCGACCGGGAATGCTGCCGATGTGATCGAGGGCGTTGCCTGCACCCTGATCGACAATGGCATGCCCTGCGTGATCATGAAGGCCGCCGATCTCGGGGTAACAGGCTACGAAACCCGCGAGGAGCTGGAGAGCGAGGCCCTTTCCCCGCTGCGCGCGAGGATCGAGACGATCCGCCTTGCGGCCGGCCCCCTGATGAACCTGGTCGAAGTCAAGGAGAAGTCCGTCCCCAAGATGTTCCTTGTCGCCCCGCCCCGCAACGGCGGTGCAATCTGCACCCGCTCCTTCATCCCCCACCGCGCCCATGCCACGATCGGCGTTCTGGCCGCGGTCAGTGTCGCCACTGCCGCCTTGTTGGACGGCTCGCCCGCCGCGGCGGTGGCGCAGGTTCCCGACGGCCCCCGCAAGACGTTGTCGGTTGAGCACCCGACTGGTGAAATGAGCTGCGTGCTTGAAGTGGATGAGGCGGGAGCGGTTACCAGTGCCGCCCTCCTGCGCACCGCCCGCAAGTTAATGGACGGAGTGGTTTTTGGCTGACCTTGCTCTCTCGCGCTTGGAAAAAAACAAACATCCGCTCAGCCCGAGCTTGTCGGAGGCCGACAGCGCAACGGGAACGAACAAATGACCGACCGCATCATCTCCTGGCACGCCAGCCCTTCGACTCCCCGCTTCACCCCGCCCGCCGGCGCGGTCGATGCCCATTGCCACGTGTTCGGGCCGCTGGCCGAGTTCCCGTTCAGCGCCAAGGCCAAGTACCTGCCGCAAGACGCGGGTCCGGAAATGCTGTTTGCGCTGCGCGACCATCTCGGGTTTTCGCGCAACGTCATCGTCCAGGCGAGCTGCCATGGCACCGACAATTCCGCCACGCTGAACGCCATTGCCAAGTCGGGCGGCAAGGCGCGCGGTGTCGCCGTGGTCGATCCCCGGATTTCCGAGGCAGAACTCGCGGCTCTCCATCTAAGCGGCGTGCGCGGCGTTCGCTTCAACTTCCTCAAGCGCCTGGTCGATGACGCGCCCAGGGACAAATTCCTGGAAGTCGCCGGGCGCCTGCCCGCCGGTTGGCACGTGGTGATCTATTTCGAGGCCGACATCCTCGACGAACTGCGCCCCTTCATGGACGCTGTCCCGGTCCCGCTCGTCGTCGACCACATGGGCCGCCCCGACGTGCGCCAGGGCCCGGGCGGTCCTGACATGAAGGCGTTTCGCTCCCTGCTCGACAGTCGCGAGGACATCTCGTTCAAGGCCACCTGCCCCGACCGGCTCGATGCGATCAATAAAGGTGGCATGGGCGATCCCTGGGACAATTTCGCCCGTTCCGTCGCCCCCTTGGTTGCTGATTACCCGGACCGCTGCCTCTGGGGCACCGACTGGCCGCACCCCAACATGGAAACCGAGATCCCCGACGATGGGCATCTTGTCGACATGATCCCGCGCATCGCACCGACCGCCGAGTTGCAGCGCAAGCTGCTCGTGACCAACCCGATGCGGCTCTACTGGCCAGAAGAGCTTTGCTGAGGCTCCCGCAGCGAGCGGCAGGTAATCAACCAACGCGGTACCCCCATCGGCACCATAGCACGCTGCCACTCTCGCCGAGCCGAAGGCGCTCGACACCACCGCGGGCCGCCACGGCCCCCGCACTGGCATTCTGGCCGTGATTGAGTCTCAGCCCTAGAACCGCCCAAAACGAGAAGTTGTTGCTCGGTCAAGCTGGCGAGCCTCCTTCGCCGTCATAGCCCTAAACTCATTTGCACTTCGGGACGAATTAATGCGCAATATCGTTCAGAGTGGGCTATGGTCACTCATCGCTGGCTTCTCTTTGGTAAGCGTCGGCGGCTGAGAGACCCAGCGCGCTCCCGCTTACGAAGCAAGGGAACCGCCCATGGGCCTGAACTACCTCTTTCACCGCCATCAGCTATCTCTTATGCGCGCCAAGGCTGCGATTGGCGTCGAGGCGCGCCGTGCGCATCAAGCGCTTGCTGAAGGTTACGCGCGGCGGATCGATGCATGGCGGGCCGAACGGTTGCCTGCCGGAGTGTCGCCCCGAAAGATCGCTACCTGCAGCGCATCATGACAGCATGAAGATATTTCATAGGATGTTTGGGCAACATGTGCCTCTGCCGGGAGCGGACAATTGGGAAGGCGGGCACTATGTCAGCCGGTGTACCATCTGCCGATGCGTGATTACACGCCTGCCGGGTCTTCCATGGTCCCGTGCCGACGATCAAAGCGCACGGGATGAGACGCCGAAGTGACGACTGGCGAAACGCCTGAGCGGCGCGTCGACTTTTATCGGGGATGGTTATCACACGCCGCAGAAAGGGCGCTGGTGGCGGATCACCCGGGCGCCAAGACGCGCTGCATGAACAGTGCGAGGCTACGGGCCTACATAGCAGACGCACTCGAAGCAGGAGACGAGCAGACCGTCGCCTCCCTAACCGGCAATCTCATTTTACTGGTCAATAGTTGCGGGGTTCCCGCGACGGAATCCTGCGAGTGATATCATGAAATGCCCAGTTGCATCAAACCGATACGGTCCACAGAAAATTGGCATTGGCAGTGGCGCCGATAAGGCGCATTGAGAACCATGGATCTACACGGAACGCTGAGCGAAAATCTCCGCGCCACGCTGAAAAGCGTATTGCGCTTCCGAAACCTGCCGGTTCATAAAGACACATTCGCTTATTGGCACGATCTTCTCAATCATGGCCAGGATGAGATGCGCAAAGGGCATCCAAGCCCTGAGGTAAGCGAACTGATCCGCAAGCTGGGCATGGAGCTCATGGAGCGCCGCAACTGGCAAATGAATGCCGGGCAGTGAAAGCTTTTTTTCTGAGGCGACGGTAAGAAACGCTCAGCTCGGCAGAAATGACAGGTCATTAATTTGGCTGCCTTGCGGCTACCGCTTCGGTCCGTTCCATTTTTGACTGCAGCCGGCCATGCCGAGTCGGCAAAACAGCTCAAGGATTGTCCAGCGGCGAGGCCGAGCTGATCATAGTCGGAACGCCGCGAAGTACGCCTTGAAATCTGGTCAACGGCTCACCCAGTGTGATGCCACGATTGTCGATACGATATTCGCGGATCGTGTCTTCATGCGGTCCCATTCGCTTTTTAACAACCGAGATTGCACGCCGGACGCGCCCACTTGCCTCGAAATAGCGAAGCAGAACTACCGTGTCGGCCAGATAGGTCAGGTCGACAGGCGTCTTCATATCGCCGACCAGTCCGTGCTGGGCGACGGCCAGGAAGGTGGTGGCGCCTTGCCGGTTCAGATATTGCAGCAGTTCGTGAATGTGGAGGATCAGCGCGGCTTCCTCCGGCATCGCGGCTTGGTAGCCGTTGAGACTGTCGATGACCACCGTCTTAGCCTCGTACTTTTCCACGCTGACGCGCACACGTTCCGAAAATTCGCCGGGCGACAACTCCGCTGCGTCGACCTGCTCCACCGAAAGATTGCCGCTGGCGACCATGCCCTGTAGATCGATCCCTAGCCCCTTGGCGCGGGCAAAGAGCAGGCCAAGTTCTTCATCGAAGATAAACATCGCAGCCTTGCCGCCGCGCCTGATGGCAGCTTGAACAAAGGTCAGCGTGAACAGAGATTTTCCGGTACCGGCGGGGCCGAGAATAAGCGCGCTCGATCCGCTATCGAAGCCGCCCCCGAGCAGAGCGTCGAGTTCTGGGCTATCGGTCGACACCACGGTTCGGGCGAATCTGGTCTTGTGTTCCAGTGAGACCAGACGCGGGAACACCTGTACGCCCCCGGTACGAATAACGAAGTCATGATAGCCGCCGCGAAAGGACCTGCCTCTATATTTCAGAACCCGCAGGCGCCTGCGCTCCGCCCCGTATGCCGGTGCCAGTTCCTCGAGGCGTATGACGCCATGGGCGATGCTGTGAACGGTCTTGTCGGTGGCCTCGGACGTGAGGTCATCGAGGAGCAGCACGCTCGCACCGTGCCGGGCAAAATAATGCTTGAGGGCCAGAAGCTGCCGCCGATAACGCAGCGAGCCTTGGGCCAAGAGCCGGATCTCCGACAAGCTGTCCAGTACCACGCGCTCGGGCTTTACCGCCTCGAACCGATCAATAATACTCTGGATCGTCTCGCCGAGTTCGAGATCGGAGGAATAGAGGAGGCTTTGCTGCTGGTTTTGATCGAGCAGACTTTCCGGCGGGACGAGTTCGAAGATATGAAAGTTCCCCGGCAGTTCCCAACCATGCGAAGCTGCACCGTCCCGTAGCTCCCGCTCGGTCTCCGACAGGGTGATGTAGAGACACTGTTCACCCGCCCGCGTTCCGCTGAGCAGGAACTGGCTGGCGATGGTGGTCTTGCCGGTTCCGGGCTCGCCCTCCAGCAGGAAAATTCTTCCGCGGCTCAGGCCGCCGGCAGTGACATCATCGAGGCCTTGGATGCCGGTAGTCGCGGTTTCCGAAAAATCCATGGCCCTCTCCTCGTGTCGATAAGAGTTTCATGGTGCGCCAACTCTCCTGCCGCTGCGAACGAGACCTAACTGCCCAGCTTCGCTGGAAGTGTAACGCATAAAAGCTCTGTCAGGCCCAACATTTTGAGTCGAGGACCCGTCTTGGCATGGGAGAGCGAGCAAGAAGGCCCCACATATACTCCGAGGGCGTGCGCCGGGATGAAGCATCATGCCCGGCGGTGCAAAGCCATTCAGGCGCATTGGTTCGATGGCCGAGTTGCATGACACGTCGCGTAACCGCCGTCGTTCCATATAGGACATATGATCTACTATTTCTTGCCCTTGCAAAGCTCTGCAATCGCCCGAACGAGCTTGGTAGACGAGGTCGGCTTTTGAAGGCATCGGATGTGCGACAATTCTGAAGGAATAGCCGAAAGGTTGTAGCCCGTAACGAACAGCACCGGAATACGTTTGCCGATCAGCATCTTGGCGGCCTCGAAATCCATGCCCCGACCGAGGTTAAGATCAAGGACGGCGCAATCGGCAGAGCTGGCTGTCTGATCATCTGCATCTTCAAAATGGGGATACGGGCCAAGCACATGCGCGGCGGCATTTAGCAAGTGCCCGCCTGACCAAAGGTGTCGGGTCCGCCTGCGGGTTGCACCAATGGGCGCGGCCGGGATGAGTGAGGCTCACAACAATGCGACCGTCAGGCGCCGTGTGGGCGTCGCTCGACCATTTCCGGCTGTTGGTCTCTTGATAGCCGTCCACGCGCTCTCACGCCCCAAGCTCTTCGCGAACCCAGCGTCCCGCTATGCCTCCGAAGCACAGCACGACCCGAACGCCAAGCGCGTCGATTACCGCCTGATGCACCGGCCAGCACGCCCGAAGGAGGCTCTCCTTCTCTCCTTGCAACATCGCTTCGGTTGACGAGCGGACGAACACCACATTGCTTGCCGGGACCGCGCGCGGATCGAGCCCGAGCGAGGCAAGCATGTGCAGCATGCGGGGCTGCATCCCCCATTTGCCCGGCATGGCGCCGCGCCAACTCTCGTCAGCATATTCTGACCACCACGCCGGACCCGGCAGCCATGGATTTCGCCGCTCGAAAATGTGCAAAACACTACAAGCCAAATGCCTCAATTGCCTGTATAGCGCGCCGTGGAACCGGAATGTGCCGGCACCGGGTCAGGTTTCTCAAGCGGAAGCGGCGATCATATTCTGAGTAGGTTTCTGCCCCATTTCGCTCCTTCTGGCGGCTTTCCATTAACGTGCGAGTCTGATGACCTTTTCCACACTTCCTTCGCTTCTTGGCGCCGCCTTGGCCGAACGCGGTTACACAACGCCGACGCCGGTACAGGCCGCCGTGCTCGAAAACGGAGCCCTTGCCCGCGATCTTATCGTTTCGGCACAGACAGGTTCGGGCAAGACGGTGGCGTTCGGTCTTGCGATGGCAAGCGATCTGCTCGGCCCTGATAGCCACATGCCGCCGGCAAGCGGCCCGCTTGCCCTGATTGTCGCGCCGACCCGCGAACTTGCGCTTCAGGTCAGCCGCGAATTTATCTGGCTCTACGGAAAGACGGGCGCATTTGTCGCGACCTGCGTCGGCGGGATGGACGCTGCCAAGGAACGCCGGGCGCTCGGTCAAGGCGCCCAGATCGTGGTGGGGACGCCGGGGCGCCTGCGCGATCATCTTGAACGCGGCGCTCTCGATCTGTCGGCGTTGCGCGCAGTCGTCCTCGATGAGGCAGATGAAATGCTCGACATGGGCTTTCGCGAGGATCTGGAGGAGATACTCGACGCGACCCCGGCCGAGCGGCGCACCCTGCTGTTCTCGGCGACCATGCCTAAGCCGATCGTGGCGCTCGCCCGCCGCTATCAACGTGATGCGCTCCGCATTTCCACTGTCACCGACGATCGCGGCCATGGCGACATCAGCTATCAGGCTGTCGCGGTCGCACCGGCGGACATCGAGCATGTGGTGGTCAATCTGCTGCGCCTGCACGAGGCCGAGACAGCGATGCTGTTCTGCGGAACGCGCGACAGCGTTCGCCACCTTCACGCCAGCCTGGTGGAGCGGGGATTTGGCGCAGTGGCGCTTTCCGGCGAACATAGCCAGAATGAGCGCAATCAGGCGTTGCAGGCGTTGCGGGACGGCCGCGCACGGGTCTGTGTGGCAACCGATGTGGCGGCGCGGGGCATTGATCTTCCCAGTCTCAGTCTCGTTATCCATGTCGAGATTCCGCGCGACGCCGAAACATTGCAGCATCGGTCGGGACGCACCGGCCGCGCGGGCAGGAAAGGCACGGCGGTGCTGATCGTGCCCTATCCGCGCCGCAAGCGGGTCGAATCGATGCTGCGCGACGCGCGCGTTGCGGCCGAATGGATCGCGCCGCCCGCCGCCGAGGACATCCGGCGCGCGGACAGCGAACGGCTGCTCGCGACGCTGCTGGCACCGGTCGAGTTGAGCGAGCAGGATCATGCGCTGGCGGAGCGCCTGATGGCGGAGCGCAGCGCGCATGACATCGCTGCCGCGCTCGTTCATGCGCATCGGGCGCGGCTCCCGGAACCGGAAGAGCTGCTCGGCAAGGACGCGGTGCCCGAAATGCGGGGGCCGCGCGCTGGCTTCGAGAACAGCAGTTGGTTCCGTCTCGATGTCGGCCGTAACCAGAATGCGGAAGCACGCTGGATCCTGCCGCTGCTATGCCGACGCGGCCACGTCAACCGCAGTGAGATCGGCGCGATCCGTATCGCCGCCAATGAGACGCTGTTCGAAGTTGCAGGCGCCGTTGCGCCGCGTTTCCTAAATGCGCTCCGCCGCACCGCCGATGGAGCTGAAGATGTGGAGATTCAGCCGGTCGAGGGCAAGCCGCGCGATGAGGAGCGGCGACACCGCCGTGACAATGCCGGCTCCGCTCGCTCGCCAAAGCCCTATCGCGGTCGACCCGCCCGACCTGAATATGGCGGCCCGGACGAGAGGAAAAACCATAAGCCTGGCGCGGTCGCGGCGCCTCGACGCAAAAAGCCGGGCAAGGGAAAATGATCCGCATTCTCGTCGATGCGATGCCTGTCCGCTCAAGAAGGAGGCATAACCAGGCCGCATGGCGGATATCGATGCGGGCCGTGACACCACCGGCGGCCCTGTGTCATGCGGGAAGACGGATAAGCGCAGATCAAGGCTGCGGCCGGGACGAGGCGGGACAGAGTCTCATGGCCATGCTTCGCGGTATCCCCATTTGCCGACCCGCGAGCTCCGAAGAGATAGCTCACCTCGTCGTATTCCTCGTCTCTGAGCCCGCTTCGGATGTCCTACCTCGCCGACAAGCGGCCGTTCACGGCGCAGAAACCGTGCCATGGAACTTGCCATAGATTTATCCGCCATGGAGGGTGCCCGGCCAGCATGCCGGATGGCTTATGACTTCCCCTCGGCCTGTTCCGTCGCCAACGCCGTTATTCCCATGACACCGCCCAGTTGCATGGAGTCCAGCGCGGTGCTGGGAACAAGGACGATCGTGGCGTTCTGCTTTAGGCCTTCGTAGAGCATGTTCATCGCCCGCAGGTGAAGCGCCGTCGGATTGTCGACATAGCTCCTGGCTGCCTGCTCAAACTTCTCCGCGATCTGTCGCTCCGAATCGCCCAGAATGACACGCGCCTGGCGTTCACGCTCGGCCTGCGCCTGCATCGACATCGCGTCCTCCAACGCTGGCGGGATCAGCACATCTTTGACCTCGACTGCGATGACGTTGATCCCCCAGGGCTCGGTGCGCGCGTCGATGATCCTTTGCAATTCACCGCTGATCTTGTCCCTGCCTTCCAGCATGTCCGACAAGATGGTCTTGCCGATGACATCGCGCAGCGCGGTTTGCGACGCCCAGCTGATGGCGGATTGATAGTCAGCGACCGCCAGCGCCGCCTTCTCGGGGTCGATCACCTTCCAGAATAGCACGGCGTCGACATCGACCGGTACGGTGTCCTTGGTCAGCGTCTTTTCCGCGTTAAAGGAGGTCGTGATTACGCGGACATCGATCCAATAGACGACCGTATCGACGATCGGGATGATGAAGCACAGTCCCGGCCCCTTCATCGCCAGAAACTTGCCCAAGCGCAGAACGATCAGCCGTTCCCACTGGTTGGGTACCTTGGTTGCCAGCCCGGCGAGGCTCGCCAGGATGAATGAAACAGCGGCGATCCCCACGGCGCCGGAGATCGATGTCTCCACCTGCGTGTCGGCCACAGCTAACCCCGCGATGAAGATGATGAAAAAAATCAGGGATGGAATAGCGCTGGCGGACTTCATCGCTTTTGCTCCCTTCGCAAAGGGTTGCGCCAAAGCCGTGATTGGTGCCCGCGCATCATACACCCCTCACGGCCGCCGGTCCATGCGCAAGGGCCCCGGCAGCGATCGGATCGACACGTATAATTACAACCCGCGCCTGTTTGTCTAAAGCGCGAAGCTGACCACGTCGGAATCACTATCCCGAGCGCGATAAGGCAGCCTCGCCGTCGTCATGCTGCCTGTTCCCGCCGACATAGCCGTCGTACTCGCGCGTGCGGCGGCATCGCAGGCGCTAGGGTAGCGCTTAATAAGCGCCATTCAGTGCTGCCGCAGCAATGCCTCAGAACGGCCATTCTTCTCGATCGGCCGTTTCGCGATGGGAAGTGCTTGGGCTGCGTTTGGGCAAAATGGCACAAGCAAGCACCTTAAGCTTATCTGCCTTCGGGTTTTAGGCCGCCAGCTCGCCCACGTGCCCCTCTAGCCATTTTCCCATGCATCTTCGCAAGCCTCAAATGAGCCGCGCGGACCCGGGGATCAGTGGTTTCTGTTGCTAACATGCGCTCATGTGGCTGGCGGTTAAGGTGATAGGCTTCGTCCTGTGACACTTTCGTGTAGGCGACACCTTTCGGGGGTTCTGACTGAATTCCAGTTTTATCAGTTGCCGCCAGCTCCGTACAACTCGCAGTTTCCAATTCTTTCGGATCAACGGTTATGGCCCTCGTCATGCCAGTGCTACGAATATATAACCGCGTGGCAACGCGCCGGTAGACCGTGCTTTCGTTACCCTCAATGATCTCTTCGTCCGTCTCGACCTCATAGGAGCCTGCCGACAGGATTTCATCGCGGCCTTTGATCTTGAAGGGCTCATCAAATGTAACGTGCGATTTGGTGATACGGAGAGCCATCATTGAACCCTCCCGGTTCGACCGCCGTCATCAGCCCATCTCGAAAGCGCGCGGTAACTAATGGACCCCGCAGGCAGGGTAGCGCTTCTGCGCTCCGTTTTAACTTGGGATGCAAGAACGAGTTTGCGATAACCCTCGACTAAACCTCTATGTGCTACTCGTGCGCATGAATCCGTGGCGGCATTGAACATTGCGATCGAAGCCTTGAGCCGCCGCTCGAAATATGTGGCGTTCATTTAAAAAAACTCCCGTTCTGCAAGCGGGAGCGCCTACGTCTCTCTGTCACGGGATGCTTGCGACCAAAATCGGGTGATGGAGGACCATAACACAAACTGCTAAGCAACGCGTAGCAATTCTCCATCCATCCGGCTCAACCGGGCTCGCCTTCATTCGCACGATGATGACAGCTCAGGTGCTTCGCGCGCCGCAGTTTCGGACGGCGTTCAAAAGCGCCGACTTTCCCGGACATTCGCTCCCGCGGGAGAATATTGGCTGCTTTTTGTTTGGGAGATGCCAAGGCTATCCACCCGACATTCTCAAGCGACCGCAGCAATTTAGCGCTCGCTGACCGGCTGGTCGCCTTAGATTAACCGCCACGAACAACCACTCGGAGCTTGCGTCAACAATCGCTCCGGTAGGCATCATGCCGATGCAAAACTGGTATTTCACCACAACGGCTTTTTGGTGTCATCCATGCGCATTCGGCAGCTTTTCCTTGGGCCCGAGTAGGCGAATGGCACGTTATGATCAAAGGCGGCGTTTCGCCATCACTCAAGGAATTTCCATGGACACCGTTCGACGTGCGTTTGAGCTGGCAGCGGTCGGTAATTGCCGTTCGCTCGAAGAGTTGAGAGCTCGTCTTCGACGGGAAAGGCTTGAATCCGTCGATGCACATTTGTCGGGGACGACCATCCGCACCCAGCTGAAGGCTTTGATGCAGCGCAGGCGGCGACAAGCGTTGCTGGAGGCTTGCCTTGCAAAATGACCATCAGATCGAGCCCCAAGCAAAAATCGTGAGTTCAGATGGCATTCTGATCGGCACTTTCGATTAGCGCGATGGAGATCACATCAAGATCATTGGACAGCAGGGCTCATCGCCTCGCAGCATCTCCGTCGGCCTAGATCAAAACACGCCCGGCGGCGTCGCTTGTCATTAGACCAGAAACATGACCATGCTCCGCTTCACCTCCATGCGCGAGTGTCAACCGGACTAGCTTGCGTGCTTTCATCGAACGGGAATTCCATGGAACAGCGACGTATAATCGACAAACGTTGCAAGCATCCTGTCGCCAGAGATCAGGGGCGCGATATGTCTCCAGTGGTGTTGATGCCAGTCAGCGGGGCTTTCCGAGTTGACTGCTGATTGTGGGGCGTCTCAGGTGCAGAAGGCGGCCAGCGAGGCAGCTCGAGCACCCATTAAACTGATCGACACTGCCGATCTTCCCGGCGGAGGCGAATTGCACCTGCTTCAGTGTGGAGATGCTTTTTCGATCCAGTTCGGCTCGGATGAGTTAATGGGCAGTCAGGTGGCGCATTCCGAACAGGCACTGGCGACGCTGGCTTGCGCGCGGCTGGGAGCTGAGGGAAGTGTGCTGATAGGCGGGCTCGGCATGGGATTCACCCTAGGCGCTGCACTGGCAGTGTTGCCCCGAGGAGCGGTAGTCACGGTCGCTGAACTCGTCCCGAAGGTCGCCGCCTGGGCCAAGGGGCCATTGGCCCACCTCTTCAAAAACTATCTTTCGGACCCGCGCGTCTCGCTCAAGATCGGCGATGTTCACGACGTGATAGCCAGCTCACCCAACCGCTTCGATGCGATCTTGCTGGATGTCGACAATGGCCCCGACGGCCTTATCCATCTCGCCAATGACCGCATTTACTGCAATTGGGGATTGCGGTCGGCCCATGCTGCGCTGAGACCCGGTGGCATACTCGCAATATGGTCTGCCTATGCAGACGCGGCCTTCGTAACACGGTTGGAAAACGCAGGTTTCGACGTCGATGAAATCGGCTTAGCTGCCAATCCCGGCAAAGAAGACAGGCAAAATTTCATCTGGCTCGCATCCAAATTTGGCTAGCCTTTCTCGAATGTCTCTAAACTCGGTGAAAAAGAATTGCATTTCGCACTGGCTATCCGAGCTATGGGCGCCTATCGGTGTAGCGCTGCTCCAACCGGATCAGAGCGTTGGCTATCCCGCTCGAACGCGGCCAAGGAGCAAAGACGTGGCCAAGGGTCAACGCCGAGGCAACAAAGAAATTCGAAAGCCTAAAAAATCAGCGGAAGCAAAAAAGAGTGTGGTAGCATTACCTGCGCGCGAATCGGTGAAATCAGCGATTGGCAAAGCGACGTGATCTTTCAGCGATTCGCTGCCCACCTGCTCAATGAATGCTTGTCGATGACGGGCCTGTAGAAGCGGCAATATGATCGAGCATTCGCTGCATGTCATAGCGATAGAAAAGAATGACTTAGGAGATCAAGAGATTTGGGCCCGTCATAGCTGCAACCCCTTGTTGGATGTCAGGCTGGCGACGATCTACTTTAGCTACTCGTTTCAAGGCACTGCGGATATGCACGATTATGCCGAGAGAATTGCGGCAATCTACAAGCAATGTCGGCCTAGGCGCACATAACGATACTATGGTTGGGCATCCAGCGGGGCGCGATTGATAACGGGCGTCTCCAAGTTCGTTGCTCTCAAAGCTTCGACAGCTCTTCTACAATCCGCTTTGCTGCGATAGCCAGCGCCACTCGCCTGAACGATGCCATCGTCGTCGACCAATTCCCAGCGCCAATCTCCACCAGCATTCCTTAGAGATGTCAGACGCGTCACGCCTTCCAAATGGATCTCAAACTGCACTGCCTTCATCCTGACATGAGATGTTGGACGATTTAGCCCCACCATATTCAATCATTTGAACTTTCGCGGTCGGGATTCTCGCTGCACCATCGATCGATTTCCCGCAGACTGCGCAACGACATGCTGTCAGCGACGGCTTGTGACCGCCGCCGCCGCTCTTCGCGACCCTCGGCTATAAGCGCCTCCTTCCCCCACGCCGTAGCGGCCCTGGCGGCGATGATGCGGGCGTGCGGAAGCTCTGCCTTAGCGGCGCGATCGCGCTGATACATTTCCTGCGCGCGACACAGGGTGGCCGAAGGATACATCTGAAATCCTCTATAATTTTGGGGGCTTGGCTTTGTTCACCAGGTAGATCCCATCATTTAGCGGGCTTGGCTTGACCCCTCCTTGCCTGAGCAACGGCATCGTGCAAATTCGAATATCGATAGTTCTTGTACAGGAATTCACAAGCAGGCACGCGCATAATTCCGTACCTGTCCATCAACTCAGTTTCTTCCCCTTCATCTGATATGGTGTTCATCATATGCGCCGATGCGATTCGAAGCTGACGAGACGCTTTTCCTCGTTATTCCGGGGCATTCCGTTGATCTTGGCGGCCAATTGACGAAGAATTCGAGAGCGATGTTCGAACGTATTGAAGCGCGTTCCGATTCGACCGCCGGCAAAATCTTCCGCGAACAAGCGCCGTTTATCATCCAAGGCTTGGCGCCGAGCCAGTGCAGCTGCCACCGAGGGTCGAGAATTGTTCAATGTTTGTCTCCACCTGAGCGGGAGCACGAACCATCTCTCAGTCACACTACGCCCAAATAGTGAAGCGCGATGCCCTCGATATAGGACAGAAGGCCCAAATTACGATAAGATTGTTGTGATGCTGAAAATAATCTTGCTGATTGCCGCTGTTTGGCCCCGTGGCCGGGGGCCACATTCCGACAGGCAGTTTTCGGGCAGATTAGCACATCAACTGCCGACCCTCTCGAAGTAAGCAGATGCGCCACCGGTTGTATGAACGGCCGCTATGCGGTTCTGGCACCTAACTCCGGACATTCGCTTTGGTCTGACATTGCAGCCAACCGAAGAAAGTTTATCAAGCGTCTGCTTTCAGACGATCGACAGAAGGGCTTCTACGACCGAGCTTCCACGCGAAGCGCGAGTTAGCCGAGACGCACCGGCACGTGCGCAGCGTTGACTAGCTTTGATATATAGCTTCCAGCCCTAGCATCCGCCGACTTAGCCGTCATTCGAGACCGCAAACGACCACCTTAATCGCTGCCGTACATTCATACTCGGCGTCGGCCTGCGGAATAGCGTGAACCGGTCGGGAGCCACCGCCCTTTATCCGACGCGGGATCGGGGCACACCGCCGACATTGCTGCCATTCGAACAACCTCGCGCCCTACCTGTTAGCGGTCGTTCAGACGGGTCTCGAACCGCCGCGATAGAGTGGTTGGGCGACGGTTCGAACTGCGGAAGCGCCCCCGAGTAGCAGGCTTCGGTCTTAGGCTGATCTGGGGCGCAGCCGACCCTCATAAATCACGCTAGCCGAGAGGCACGCCACACCACAGCTTTGTGCCAGGAACTACGACCGATACCAATCTCCTGCTTCAAAAGATCCTCATGCCGAGTTGAATGCCCGCGCCGATGTCCGGCGATCCTTGGGACAGCCCTGCAGTGCCGAAAACACCAAACGACAGCCGGTTCGAAAGCCCCGCGTTGATGCCGGTCGATATCTGCTTTTCGTTGGTGAGGAGACGGCTCGTGCTTCGGGATTGGCCGTAGGAAATATAGCCGCGCACCTGCGGGGACAACATGGTCGCGATGCCACCTCGCAGCGAGAGGCTGTTGCGCAGGTCATAGCCCTTCGGATCGCCCGGAATGGTGTAGCTGACACCGATAAAGGGGATTACGCCGCCGAGGCGCTTGGAAAATTCGGCCCCGAGGGAATAATCGGTCTCACCCGTGCCGAGATTGCCGGCCTTCGAGGCGGTTGGCAGCTTGACCTGGCCAAGCAGGCTGAGATCGACGATGGTGCTCGGCACCGTATAGGCTGCACCCAGCTTCAAATCACCCAAGCCTTCACGGCGAGTACGTGTTGCGGTCTGATTGGGATCGATCAGGATCGGCAGGCCGAAGACTCCTCCTCCGCCGCCGACGACATTCCCTGGCGCATCGATCCGCACATAGGGTAATGTGGCGCTGAACTGGAATCGGCCGGTTGTGACGCGGATGCTGGTGGGTATCGAGATTGTCTCGACCTTCTGGCCAGTACCATATTTGCCTTCCTGATATTCGAAGCCAGTCGAGATTTCGACCGCCGGCTTTGACAACACCGGACGAACCGCTGAAGGCTGATCTCCACTTCGGTTTGCGGCCATTGCCGGCGCACTTGCCGCGATCGCGATGGTGACGATCGATACGCGCATAAATTCACTCCCGCCCTGATTGTTCAGACTGGTAACGAGAGGCGGCGGCACTTTAATCCGTGGCGGTTCGCTTGTTTCGGCATGTCTCGCCCGAAACCCTTCGAATGGCGGCCATCTTGAAGGTGTTACGCGCCACCGGAAAGCGGTCGTCCGTTCACGTGTTTCACGGTCCGGCATGTGCTATGCTCGTTCTGGCGCACTCGATCGATCGCATCGTTGAGTGCCGTTTAAAGCGATGCGACAACCTGTTGGACAACAGTTCGGATCATTTCAAATGTATCAGTTGAACTTTGACGAACGGGCAGGCCTCCTTGAGATCACGCTTTCTGGATTTTGGACTGTCGAGACGGTGCGCTCGTTTCACAGGGACTATTTGGAGATGATCTCCCGGTACCGGCTTTCTTATCCTTCTTTTCCAACCTTGAGCGATTCTCGCGAACTGGCGGTCCTTTCCAGGGAAGCGAGCCAAGCGTTCATCGAAGGATCGCGCGAGGCGGCGGAACTGCATTCCGGCCGCGTCGCGGTCGTTTTCGGTAGCCACCTCGCCAAGATGCAAGCGGACAGGCGCGCTCAAGAGCTCGCGGCGAGCGGTGTTGACCGCAGCAAACAGGGCTATTTCACCGATATGGATCTCGCGCGCCGATGGGCGCTCGAAGGCGTGGGCACTTAGGTCAGCCGAATTAGAGGTGGGGTGCTATCTCGATCGCCGATGCCGGACGTTGCGGTCAGTGGTTTCGACGGCCGAAACCTACCATTTGTTCATGGAAGAGACTGAGCATCGCGCGGGCGGAGTTACTTGAGCATTCGCAATGCCCATTCGGTAACCGGTGCGTCTTCCTCGCGCAGCCTCTTTCGATCAGCAATGAATTGGTCGTCATCGTCACTGAGCAGAGCAGCCGGCCACTTCGCCTGAAATAGTGCTATCCTCGCCCCCATGTCGGAGAATTTCCGCCGAAACTCTGCCGCCAGTTCCGGATCTGCAGAAAGTTGGCTGTCTTCGTTGATGGCCGCGAGTATAAGCTGGACCGCTCGTGCGAGCGCTTACGCAGTCTCAGGACATCGGGACATCGGGGCGGAGGGCCGCATTGATCCGAGCTTCCAACGCCATTGCTCCCAATACCCGATGGACTTCGACCATCTCGACGATCAGGTTACGCAAAGTCGACATGCGTCTCTCCCCTCCGCGCGCCTGTCTTGCCGCGCTGGCATTCTTATTAAACGAAGTTCGATCCAAATAGTGTCGCCATGCCTTGCGCCGCAGGTCGTGAACGTGGCCGTTTCAAGCAGGCTTGGCGGCAGAACAATATCTTCAAACGGTACAACCTCGTCGCTTCACGCCGACAAATCGGTCATTCGAGGCGACGAAACGGATCCCTGAAAGCTGTCCTCCATTCACTCACAACAGCGGCCATCTCGATCGACCGGGCTTGGGACTTAGCTGCCGTTCCTAGACGTCATGCCCAACGGCAGATCGTGTTCAAAGTAGACCCTCAGAGGCTACCAAGCCAGCATTGCATAAAGGCAAACTTGGGACAATCGGCCAGTTCGCGCGAGCGCCGAAACTCCCCACGTATCCAGAAGCCCTCGAGCATGGCCGTGGCGCTGTAAACCGAAGGCTGCGACAGGTTCAGTGCCCGCGGCGCCCCGCTAATCGTCCTGGCCTCGCAGGCTTGGTGGAATGTCAGCAGCGCGCGCCGATTGAGGATCCGCCAGTTATCGCCTAATTGCACCCACACAGCAACCGCACCGGGCCGATCAGCCCGGAAGGGCGCAGCGGCGCATCGGCGCGGTAGGTCGGCATGGCTGTCCAGGTCACAGGATGCTGCACACCCGGCTGCGCATCGCCGACCAGCCGGTTTACCCAGGTGTTGGCAACGCGAATCTCGAGCCGATTGCGCCCGCTATGCACCGCGCGCCCGATGTCGATGCGGTACGGCGCATGCCAGGCCGTGCCCACATCCGCGCCATTGACGCTGACCTGGGCCAGATCGCCGACCTCCCCCAGGTCGAGCCATACAGGTCCCGTCGCACGGACAGGCTTGGGCAGCACGAAGGTGCGACGGTAGGTAGCAATGCCTGAGAAGTACTTCACCCCCGGATCGGCGCTGTCCTGCAGCGGCGCGAGCTTGGGCAGGACCAGGGTTGCCGGAGCCCCCCGCCCGGGCTGAAACGCCACCGTCCAGGCATCGTCCAGTGCGGCGACCGGCGTCGGCTCGAACGTGGCCACGGTCAGTTCCGCCGCGGCGGCGGGCTTGCGGAACACGACGAAGACCGCATCTTCCCCCCGCAGCCGAAGCGGCACGACCGTTTCGCCGTTCACGATCCGGTAGCTCACCGGCTCGCTGGTGCCGGTCTCGGCGTGCCAAAGCTCGGGCTGCTTGCCGGTCACCCGGAAGTGCGCTTCGATCATCTCGGCGGAGGTGGTGCCATTGCTGAGGAAGTAGATTTCTCCCGTGTCGGTCGTGCGATGAAGGAAGGGGATCTTCGCCCCGGCGCTCCCGCCAGTGAAGCGAAAGTCCGGCCGCACGCCCATCGTGGCAAGCCCCGCTTCCACATCGTCGCCCGCAATCACCTGCCCCTTGCCGACCTTGGCCGACCCGCGCCCGGGCCACAACTTGGTCACGAGCTCGGCAAACTGGCCATCCAAATCGGCAAGGCTCGGATCGGCCACCGGTGCACGGCCAATTACCGTCGCCCCGCCTTCCACCAGCGCGGCCAGCTTGCGCAGTGCCGGCAGGGTCACCATCCGCGTAGTCCCGCCGAGGTAGATGACCTTGTAGCGCGCGCCGGCGGGGCTCACCACCTCGGCCCCGTCGTTGGCGAGCAGTCCCGTAAGGGCATCGAAATTGAGGAAGTCATAGGCGTAGGCCGTCGGCGCATCGGCCACGGGCTTATCACCATAGAGCCCCGTCAGCGGAGCCTCCTCGCCGTGAAAATAGGCTACGTCGGCCACGTTGCGCCCCTGCTGGAGCAGCAACGAAGAGCGCGCAATATAGTCCACCCACGGCTTGGCCAGCTCGGCCCAGCTCTCATTGCGGTTGAAGTACTGACCGAAGATGAACAACGAAAGGCCGGGCTGCTTGTCGTCCACCGGAACATGGACCGACGTGTGGATCACCGGCCGGTTCACGCCCGTCACCAGTTCGAGATCGATGAACCGCTTGAGGTCCTTGGGTGCAAAGGCCCAGGGGGCCATCAACGACGTCATCGATTCCGCAGCGACGAGGTTCTGGCCGTACAGGTGTGCCACCGACGCCGCGCCCTTCATGTCGGCGATCAAGGTCTGGCGCGGGCCTTCGGCGCGGTCGAAGGCCCACAGCGCGGCCATCGGAATGTCCGCCGCCTTGCGCATGGCCATGTCGTCGCCCAACATCGGACGATGATCTTCTAGCGCCTCGCCGTAGACAATGAGCCCCTTCTCATGCGCCACCTTGGCCACGGTCCCATAGTGCTCGCTCGCGAGCAGGTCGGCGAGCGTCCGCCGGTAGTCGTATAGAAACCGGTCGGACTGTTCGCGCGTGCCGACCAGCGTGCCGGTCAGCGTGGGCAGCCACGGGGTCGGGTCATAGCCGCGCAAACGGCGGAACTGTTCGATCATCCGCGGCGTCCAGTTGGCCTCGCCTACCTCGATCGAGTCGGTCAGCAATGCCCTCACGCCGCGCTGGCCAAAGAGCTCCGCTCCGGCCGCGTCCTTGTACATGGCGAGGTAATGCTCAAGGTAGGCGCGCACCGCCGGGCCGTCGTACTTGTCCACCTCGAGACCCGTCGCCTCGGGCGTGGCCGGATGATTGGTCGTGCCGAGCAGCGACCAACCGAGGCGCAACACGCGCCAGACCTTGCCTTTTGGTAGCCGCGGCGCAGTCCAGTCGAGTGTGCCGTCCGCCCGTACCCGCGGGGAGAGATCGATCAAACCGCTCACGGGAATGCCTATCGCCCCATCCCCAGGCTGCGGCAGCCCATAATAGTCAGGGCTCACGGCAAAGCCCGCCTTGGTCTCGAACCGGTCGACCATCGGGCTGGCTGACAACGCGAAAGTGCCGACCGCCACCGTCTTCCTGGCCAGCACGCCAGCCATCATCGCGTCCATTGCCGGTCCCGCCACTCCAGGAGCGGGGGCGCCGAGGCCGCCCTTGGCCGGAGCAGGGTTCAGCACCAGCCGGAACTGGCGTGCGGTGACGGGCGCGAAGCTCGCGGTGGTCGGGACGCCGGACAGCGTCAGGTCTGCCACCTTACGCCAGCTCGCCCCGCCGTCGCTCGCCTCGACCTGGGCGGTGTAGGCGGCACCAGCGAAAGGTAGCGAAATATCGGGCACAAAGACGGTTGCCGAGCGCACGGTGACGGAACGCGGGTAGCTGAGCGTAATTCCCGGTGCTGAGCCTTCCTGCCGCCCAAGCATTTCTCCCCCGCCCTCATCGGCGTCCGCCAGCTTGGTGGCATCGAGTGCCATGCCAAGGCTGTCCGATGCTCTGGGGGTGGGCAGCACAGTTGCCGCATCCACCGGAAAGGCATAGACTCCGACCTGGCCACGGTAGCGCGGGCGCTCGGGCCCAAGTTGTCCGGAGATCATCTCCTCGATAGCCAAGGCAGGCCGCAGACCTTGGTAAGGCCCGGTGCGGTCCGGCAGCACAGGCAGCGGCTCTGCCAGGCGTCGACCGGGCGCCACGTCCACGGCGCTCCACACCAGCTTCTTGAGCCCGTCCACCGGCTTGACCCACGGTCCGCCCGTCTCGGACCAGCCCGGTGAAGAGGCGATTGCCAGTTCCAGCCCCAGCCGCTCGGCCTCGCTCGCCGCGAAGCGGAATGCGTCTTTCCACTCCGGCGTCATGTAGACCAGGCGTCTGTCGACCACCTGCGGCGTCTGGAGGTTGGCGTCGAAGTTCTGCAGTCCGCCAATCCCAATGCGCTTCATCCACGCAAGGTCCTTGGCAATGCCATCCTTAGTGACATTGCCGTTCATCCAGTGCCACCAAACGCGCGGCCTAGCGGATTGGGGCGGGCTGCGGAACGCATCTTCGAGGCTGAACGCGGGTGAAACGGCGGGCTCGGCCCATGCCGTTCCCAGCATCAGAGCGGTGGAGCAAAGCAGCACGGCGGTGATTATACCGGGACAGTTGGTCGGTATTGCCTGTCTCCCGATTGTTTTTGGTTCTTAATGGTTTCCGGATACGCTGGACTCGCTGATTATTCCAGACCTCCGCAATGACCCGGCAAGGTACGCGCGATCCGCGCAAGCTGTCTAAGAACTCCCAGCGCTAAACAGCGGGCGATCCCCGGTAAGCCGCCCGCCTGCTTTAATGCATGGAATGGCGTGTTCTGGCGTGACCGGACCTTTACGCCGTTAGCGCGGAATGACTTGAACTGGTCAAGTGCTGCCATTTCCGAATGAGCTGCGCAGGAGGACCGCAGCCGCCGACAAAGGGGACGTTCAGGCAGTCGATGATGTTCCTTAAGACCTACCGTCCGTTCAGACTGCGTTGCGACGGAAACAGTCAATGGCGTGATCGTTGATGATTCCGACCGCCTGCATCCAAGCATAGACGATTGTCGGCCCGACGAACTTGAAGCCGCGGCGTTTCATCTCCTTCGAGATTTTCTCCGACAGCGGCGAGTTGGTCATCCATTCTCTGCCGCTGCCCCGGATCCGCTTCCCATCGGTGAATGACCAGCAGAAGTCGCCAAAGCTCTCGCCACCCGCGGCCATGTCGCAATAGATTTGCGCGCCGGCGATCGTGGCCCGGATCTTGGCCTGGGCGCGAATGATCCCCGGGTCGGTCATCAACCGCGCGACATCCTTTTCGCCAAAGCTGGCCACAAGCGTCGGATCGAACCCGGCGAATGCCTTACGGAACGCTTCCCGCTTTCTGAGAACGATGATCCAGGCGAGGCCGGCTTGAAACCCTTCGAGCATCAACATTTCCCACAGCATGCGCGAGTCATGCTGTGGCGCACCCCATTCCTGGTCATGATAGGAAGCCATCAAGGCATCGCCCTCGGCCCACGCACATCGCGGGTGCTCTTTCGTCATCTCGCAGTCCTTCATCAAACAGTCGGAATGGTACCGCCGTCGATCACATATTCAGCGCCGGTGATCGTACCGGCCCGGTCAGACGCTAGAAACGCGATCAGGCTCGCCACCTCCTCCGGTTTCGACGGCCTGCCGATCGGGATGCCGCCGAGCGATTCTATGATCATCTGCTTGCCTTGCTCGATATCGGCACCGTGCCCAGCCGCCAATCGCTTCGCCAGGTCTACCGAAGCCTCCGTTTCGATCCAGCCGGGCGCGACGCTAACTACACGTACGCCCTTTGGCGCAACTTCCTTGGAGAGGCTCTTGCTGTAGGTCGACAGCGCCGCTTTGGCGGCAGCGTAAGCTGTCGTTGCCTCGGGTAGGGGCAACGCGCGCTGGATTGAGCTCACATGGATCACGACGCCGTTGCCGCGCGCCACCATCTCAGGAATGAGCTCCCGATCGAGGCGTACCGCCGGCATCAGATTGAGATCGAGCTCCTGCTGCCAATGCGCGTCAGTCAGGGCGGCATAGCCTCCTGCCGGCGACGATGAGCCGCCCAGCATGTGAACGATGACGTCGACGCCGCCTAGGTGCTCGCGCACGGCTTTGGCCAGGAGCGCACAATCTTTAGAGCGCGTTAGATCGGCGGCGACGAACTGTGATCCGCCTATCATGTCGGACTTCGTTCGCGCGGTCGTCAGGACACAGGCGCCGATTTCCTGGAACAACGCCACCGTGGCGGCCCCCGCGCCGCGGGTGCCCGAAGTGATCAGCGCACGCTTTCCCTCGAGAGTTATGAACGGGATCATGGTATGATCTCCAGCTCGCCGATCTTCTCGCCATCGAGGACGAAGAAGTAGCGCAGATCGGTTGGGCTGCCGGGAAAGCCGCCGACGAGATGGCTGGTGACGACGGTCCGACTACCTTCGTCAGCAATCGAAATTGGCTCGACTGTGTAGGTGTATTTCGCCGAGGACTCATCTTTCCACCGACGGATCGCATCGCGACCGGTGTAGGTGTTGCCCTCATCCTTGACGATAGCCGCTTGGGTGAAGCACTCGGCAATGGCCTGAGCACTCAGTCCTGCGTCGGCTGCGAAATAGTCCGCGATTGCTTTGGGTAGTTCGATCGCCATCGCTGATCTCCTTTGATGAATTTGGCTGGCTGTTCCCAGCTAATCCAATCTAGCTATCGACAATCCTGCCGATAATCGGGATAAATCTGGATGAAGCGTTTCGATTAGAGGGACAATGGTTAGGCCGGGCTTGGTGGAACTGGATGCGGTTATCGCGATTGCGCGAAGAGGTTCGTTCCGTGCCGCGGCGCTCGAGCTCGAACTGTCGACGACTGCGCTGAGCAACGCGATCGGCAAGCTGGAGCGCCAGCTCGGCGTACGCCTGTTCAATCGCACCACCCGCAGTGTTTCGCTGACCGATGCCGGACGCAACTTCGTCGGACAGGTCGGGCCGGCGCTGCAGGACATCCATGAGGCAATGAACGCTGCGCGATCGCAGCAGGAAATTCCGGCGGGAACGCTGCGCATCAATGCCTTTGCGACGGCGGCGCGTGAAATCCTCTCGCCGCTGATGCTTTTGGAAATACGTCGGTGAGCCCACCACCACATTACGCCGGCCTGGTCCCAGTGGCACGGCAATCATGTCGCTGGGCACCAGATCCCGCGTTCGAACGCCGAAGTCGAACCCTTCGGCCACGACCTTCCTGAGGCTCTATCCGCAGGTGCGCACGGCCCCGGCCAAGTTGCTGGTGCGAAACGGGTGGCCGCTCATTTCCTGAAGTGCGATTTGATGCCCGGCCTCCACGCTCGCCCGGCTGGCCTAAACTGGTCGTATACGTGACCCCGATCATATGGTCGATTGATCGAAGTCCAATCACTGCCGGAAAAGTTGAAACGGTCTGGATTTAATTCGTCATGCAAATGCACGCCGAAGCGATCACCACGTACCCATCGGACGGTTCCTGCCACCTCATCAACCGGGCCGAGGCGGATGAACACGGTGTCTCCAACCTGCAACGGGTCAAGACGAGCCTTTGCGCCAATGCCCCGCCGCGAGATGTTGCGTATCAAAACATCGGTTTCCGGCAAGCGATCACTTCGAATGCTGGCGCGCACTAATCGTGCAGGGCGCGCTTCGCGGGCAGGGTTGAATGTGCCGTCAGCTGCTATGATGGGCTCGAACTTCATTTACTGATCGCGCGAAAGCAGGGGCTATGGAGCACGGGCCAAGCGCCCATAACAATTGCTAACATCGAACGGCATCCTCTGGGCAACCGCACGTAGCGATGCAGCCTTAACAAACGCCTAAGTTCAATTACTTGCCAGCGGCCGGTCTCCATGGGACAGCCTTCAACCCTTTACCTTCAACCGCAACTCAAAGCCGGCGAATGGCTTCACTTTCAAGTGCCCCCGGCTTGGATCGCACCCCTAAGGTCCGTCGGTCCAAATGCACTTTAGCATTTGCCGCCCGCCGGGCGTGGCTTTCGGCCAATGTAAGATGAGCTCGAGATGAAATTCTTCACCCTCGACCGGTAGAATGCCAGACGTGCGCGCGCCGAGACCTCGTGATGATATATTGCGCACGAGAATTGATTGCTCAACACTCCGCGAACTGCGCATTGTGGCAGTAAGAATATGGCTGTCCCGTTTATTTCGCTCTCGCAACTTTCCCGCCTATGTTCTTGTCGTCATGTTTAAGCCGCGCAACCAACAGGCCGCTGGACTGTGCAGGTGGGCAAAGGTCGCACAGCCAGCGAGTGAGCTTGGCAGGGACCTCCTACCTCTCCTTCGATCGACTTGCACGCCCTGCACTTAATGATCGGTAAAGCTGTCGACAGGATTATCGCTGTAAACCAAGGTGATAGACCAAAGCTTTGCGCGGGGATGGGGCCACAGAGCTTGGATTATTCCCGATGGCCCGCGGTGCGGCGGCGACGCAGATCTTGGCAAATCCGCCTGCGCGAATGTCGAGAATCTACTCGTGCTGCGACGCTTGGTTAACCTTCTGGGATTAAACGGGCGGCAGCGGTCGTTTGCTCTCAAGACCGTTTCAGCGGATAACGATCATGCTCTTCCACCTCGTCATAGGCTATGTGATGTTTAGCCTCCTATGCGGAGCAGCGCTTGTCTTTATGGTCATCGGGGACCGCAGCCATTCCCGCACTTTCGAACGGCGTGAGCAGGACACGAGCCAAGGAAGCACAGAACTGCACTCGGAAAGCCAAGAGCATCCCCACTCAACCGTATCGGCCGACGATGAGAAGCTTCAAAGATACGGATAAGTCGACCCTCCTTTAGCTCGGGCCACGGCAGCTAGCCTGGCGTAACCCTTGCGAACGAATATTACTGGTCGATCACGCCCCCTTGCTAGCTTGAGGCTCTTCACACGTCCCAAGGGTGAGCGGCTTACCGAAGCCGCTTCTATTCGTTTATAGCTTATTCGGACAATCGCAGGGACGATCGCGATCTCATCGACGGTTCTGACTGCCACCAACATGACCCGCAGCCATGGCCGCTGCCCGAAAGGCGAGCGGCTGCGCATGGGCTTCCCGCACGGCCATCGCAAGACCACCACGCTGGTAGCTGGGTTGCGAATAACCGCCATGGTCGCGCCGATGGTGCTCGATGGCCCAATTAACGGTGACTGGTTCGAAGCCTATGTCGCAAGGTGCTGGTACCCGAACTGCGGCTCGGCGACGTCGTCATCATGGACCATCTGTCGAGCCACAAGCGCGCCTCGGCGCGTGAGCGGATCGAAGCAGCAGGCGCGACGTTGCGCTTTCTGCCTCCCTACAGTCCCGACTTCAACCCGATTGAAGAGGCCTTCTCGCGCCTCAAGGCGATGCTCCGAAAGATCGGCGAGCGCACCGTCAGCGGCCTCTGAGACCTGATCGGCCGTCTCGCCGACATCTTCCAACCAGACGAATGCGCCAACTACTTCACCTCATGCGGTGTGACCCAGCTTGATCGCTCTAAGTCAATGTATCCAAATATTGGACAGCTGAAAGCTGAATTTCAAAATCCGCGATTAACCACCTTAATTCAATTTTCGAGACTCAAGGTTTATTTTGTGCTAAATAGCATAAATATCTGTAGACTCCAAAATGTGCAGAGACCGGCAGCATCTGAAAAGATGCCGTCATACTCGCGAAACAGAATAACCTATGTTGGTTGACATTGTCAGGGAGGCTAATAATGCCAAAGATTCTCGTGGTCGAAGACGACTTGATGATCGCGGACATGGCGGAAAAAATCCTTGTCGATGCGGGTTATGAGGTCTGCGGCATCGCGCGCACTGTCGATGAAGGCGTTTCGCTTGCGCGGCGTCACGAGCCGGATCTCGCTCTCATCGACCTGAGGCTTGCGGATAGCGGCCTGGGCACATCTATCGCTGCTCAGCTGGTTTCCTTCGGGACGCTTGGCATCCTCTACGCCACCGGCAACAAGGCGCAGGTCATGCTCACCGCCACCGATGGTCACGCATGCATCTCCAAGCCTTATCGCTCATCCGATCTCCTACAAGGACTTAAGCTGGTCAGCGAAATCGTTGCCACCGGCACGGCCGCATCACCCTTCCCGCACGGTTTTCAGGTTCTCCGACCGGCTGTCACACCGAAGACAATCGACGCATGAGCGGCGACGCAGCCCAGGTTCGCAAACTCTTGCGCCAGCAATCGGCGCTCGCCAGCTTCGGAGGCTTTGCGCTTCGCCAGAACGATCTGATGGACGTCCTAACCGAAGCAGCGCGGGTTTGCGCCGATGGGCTCAGCGTCCCATTCTCCAAAGTTTGCCGTTATCGCGCCGCCGAGAATGACCTGCTGATCGAGGCCGGCTTCGGATGGCATGAGGGCGTGGTCGGTCACGTAGTGTCCCGCGCCGATGAAAGCTCACCCCAAGGCCGCGCGTTCATCACTGGTGAGCCCGCGGTCTGCAAGGATCTGCGCGACGACAGCGAATTTGTTTTGCCCCTTTTTTATGCTGAACATGGCATAATCTCAACCATCGACGTGCTCATAAAAGGCAGCGGCGACCTGGCCTACGGCGTGCTCGAAATCGATAATGATCAGCAGTACGATTACGATCAGCACGACATCAACTTCCTAACCGGCTTCGCTAATGTATTAGCCGAAGCTGTTGATACGTCCGAGCGCACTTACGTCCTGCAGGCTACCATCAAACGGATGAAGGATCTTGTCGGTGAGAAGGACCATCTGCTGGAACAAAAGAAGATTCTAGCCGAGGAACTCCAACATCGCGTGCGCAACAATCTCCAGCTCGTCTACGGGATGCTGACCAAACAACTTGACGAGACCGAGGACCTAGCCGGACAAAGGGGAATCAAGGCGATTGCACGCCGCGTATCGACTCTCGCGCAAGTGTATGATCAGTTGCTCGGCACAGAGATGACCCGGACGCTGGACTTCGGTAACTACGTCAAATCGTTGTGTGAAAATCTTGCTGGCGTTCAGGGCTCGCCAGATGGGTCGATCAAGCTGAATTGTGATAGCGATGTCGTGCAGCTGGATCTCGATGCCGCAACGGCGTTAGGCATCGTCGTCGCGGAGCTGGTTACTAACAGCTATGATCATGCCTTTCCTGGCGGTGAGGGAACGATCACGGTATCGGTTCACGAGCCAGCCGCAGGTACGCAAATAGCGGTCCTTACCATTGCTGATGACGGGCCCGGTTTTACGCTCAACACAAATAGCAAGAGACATGGATTGGGGCTGGTACAAAGGCTCGTTGAGCAGGTGCGCGGTCAGGTGAAGCTCGATTCCGATGGCGGGGCGGTGTGGACCATAGACTTCCCAGTTGCGGCCGTCGCAACCTAGCCCTTCATTGATCCGTTGTCATGGAATGGCGTCATCAGATAGATGCCAAATATAGTTATACGTCCGGTCACGAGACGAACTCTGCGAGCGAAGCCTTGGCATCCGGGATATTGGCTTGATCCAACCCATTCGCCGCAATCACAAGCCTCGCTAGGGCGGGGATCGACTTGCAGCCTGTCTTTTTCATAATCGCGGCGCGATGGTTTTCAACTGTGCGCTGACTCAGCCCAAAATCCGCCGCGATATTTTTGCTAGGCTCGCCGGCAAGTACCTTCTGCATTATTTCGCGCTCTCGTGATGTTAGCCTTTCCAGTCGGCTTAATGTCACGGCGCGCCATCGATTTCTCTTTTGGCTGTCGCGAGACTGTTCAAGTGCGCGCTGTATGCTACCGAGCAATTCGGAACCATCTACGGGTTTTTCAAGAAAGTCACAGGCGCCAGTCTGCATGGCGCGCACTGCCATCGGTACGTCGCCGTTCCCGGTCATCATGATCGCCGGCAAGCTGTAACCCTTCTCGCGCAATCGCTGAATCAATTGCAAGCCACTTATGCCGGGCAAACAGGCGTCAACCAAGAGGCACTCGACGCGGCCGGGACGATAAGCCCTCAGAAAAGATTCGCAGTCGCCAAAACAGCTGCAAGGCTGGCCTTCCGCCTCGAGCACACTACGAAGCGCTCCGCGCAATTGGGGGTCATCGTCAACTATAAAAACCACTGGGCCCGACTTTGAGTCGTTCGAGCCATCGAGCGCACGACTGCCCGACGAACGCGCGGAAGGAGCAGCGTCTGCAGGCACATTCCTAACGGCTGTTGACAAAGGGGTCAGCGTCACCGACCTGTTGGACTCCGCCGGCAAGATGGGATCGCCTCGGACAGCAGCGCTGCTTGATGCCACATGGAAATTCCGAGCTTGCGCAGCAGCCAGATAGGCGAATTCATTCCTAAAGCGCTCCAATAATTCTCTTATCTCGAAGTCGGCCACTTCTGCGCGCATCGCGCCGCCATTGATCTGATCAATGGCGATCACTCCATTCAGCATAGCCGACATGTAGTCCAACGTTTCTTCAAAACGGCTCAATAGGGCCTTTTGAGCGGTGTTTTCGACTGTTTTTGTCAGCAACTCCTGCAATAGCGACAGGGTTTGCAGCGGCTGGCGAAGGTCGTGAACTGCAGCGGAGACAAAGCATTTTTCCTCCACATTCGTCCAATCAGCCCGACGCCGCGCCTCTTCCAAAGCGTTGGCGGCAAGCCTGCGCTCCGTAATATCGCTGAACGTAATTAGGACGCCCTCCACACCGTTGCCGGCGGCGCGATAGGGCAAGACCCTGCGGCGAAACCAAACGCCATCAGCAGCCTCCACTTCGCATTCCAGCGATTGCGCGTCCTTCAAGACTGCCTTAGCATCCGATACCAGCCCGCCGTCGGAACCAAGAAAACTCAGCTCGGAGAGCGGATGTCCAATATCACCGGCAATGATATTGAAAAGAGGCTTCGTCGTCGGCGTAAAAAAAACAAGATTGAGCCCGGAATCTAGTAGCAAAATTGCAGTTTCTATACTATGAATTATGTTCAGATAGTTTCGTGGTTTAACGAACCTGTACATGGAATCATCTTGCGCATTATCTTCATTAACGCAGAGCCTATCGGCGGCATGATCCGTATTATCGTGATAAATCAATAAATCCTCGTCTGCGGACTGAGAATATTTTCTAACTGACAAGGTCTTTTCGCTAATAGCCTTTTGCTCTTGGTGCATAATCTCGAGATTATGGTTGGAGCCCTGCCGTTTGGCTCTTGTGGCATCTAAATCTTGTTCAGGTTTAGCAACACGCCCTTCGTTGTCGGAGGTGGCGTGGGGTGGCATCCTCATCTCGCACCGCTTGAAGACGCGCTTCGTTTTGGAGATGATCTCGAATTAATGCTTGACAGAGTCACAACAGCCTCTCCACTTTTTGATATGCGGGAAACTGTCCTAAATAGAGTTAGTTCCAGAGAACCATATATTAAAGTCATTACGCTGTAATCATTATATAATTTATAGAATTCTCTATTTCCGAAATTTTGATCGCGTTATAGCGATACTGGAAAAGTGAGTAATTAAATCAACTCGTTTTTACGTCCTACAGGACAACCTAATCCGTATAGTTCGGCCAGCAAGATGAAAAATGCTTTGTTATTATGGCATTTTTTTAGCAAACATAGGATTTGACGTAACTGTCTTCCCAGTTCTTTTCACCCCCGCCAGGAGCACACCTTTAAGGCGCTGTCATAACGATAGCCACAAACGGTTCTAAGCGCACCTCACGTTTTCATGGATCCGTACCATTATGGGACATGTCCGAAGCCCAAAGCCTTGCAACCTTCGGATTCCGTCAGACAATCGACAGTTTAATCAGAGAGATTTGCAATCAACCAATCGAGAAACGCCAGCGTCAAATGCCTAGGTAGATTCCGAGCCTTTTTTCTGCCGGTTATCGCTGACTATGTTCGACGATCCTGAGAAGCGCTCAGGAATGATTCGAACGATTTCCAAATCCCTTTCTCGAGGTTCAGCGTGAGCTTCGTTGCGTGGAGGCATAGTCATGGGTCAGTTTGTGGACGTGCAAGGTCGTGATATCGCAGGCACGACGATGTTTATCTACTATTTCAATGGCACGACTTACGAACTCCTGGGTTCTGCCTCAAACACAACCGCCGCCGACACCGCGCAAACCCCAGGTGTTCAACTGGCTGCATATTCTGAAGAGGTTTGGCTTCCCACAGGCGATGATCCAGCCAACATTGTGGTGTTTAATCAGGCAGGCACCGTTCAGACCCTTGGTTCCGACCCTTCCATAAATATGCAATATACTGTTACGTTGTTGGACCCAATCGGCGCAACGGGTGCGACCGGCGCAACGGGTGCGGCAGGCGCAACTGGATCCGCCGGCGCAACGGGTGCGACTGGATCTGCCGGCGCAACGGGCGCGACTGGCGCAACGGGTGCTGGTGAAACCGGCGCAACGGGCGCAACGGGCGCAACTGGATCTGCCGGGGCTGCCGGCGCGACGGGAGCGACCGGCGCAACGGGTGCTGGCGAAACCGGTGCGACGGGCGCGACTGGTGCAACTGGATCTGCCGGGGCTGCCGGTGCAACCGGTGCGACTGGCGCTACAGGTGCTGGTGAAACCGGCGCAACGGGTGCGACTGGTGCGACTGGATCTGCCGGAGCTGCCGGCGCGACGGGAGCGACCGGCGCTACAGGTGCTGGTGAAACCGGCGCAACGGGCGCAACGGGCGCGACTGGCGCAACTGGATCTGCCGGCGCGACGGGTGCGACTGGCGCTACGGGCGCTGGTGAAACCGGTGCGACGGGTGCCACTGGCGCAACTGGATCTGCCGGGGCTGCCGGTGCAACCGGCGCGACTGGCGCTACAGGTGCTGGTGAAACCGGCGCAACGGGCGCGACTGGTGCGACTGGATCTGCCGGAGCTGCCGGCGCGACGGGTGCGACCGGCGCAACGGGTGCTGGCGAAACCGGTGCGACGGGCGCGACTGGTGCAACTGGATCTGCCGGGGCTGCCGGTGCAACCGGCGCGACTGGCGCTACGGGTGCTGGTGAAACCGGCGCAACGGGTGCGACTGGTGCGACTGGATCTGCCGGAGCTGCCGGCGCGACGGGAGCGACCGGCGCAACGGGTGCTGGCGAAACCGGCGCAACGGGCGCGACCGGTGCAACTGGATCTGCCGGCGCGACGGGTGCGACTGGCGCTACGGGTGCTGGCGAAACCGGCGCAACGGGCGCGACTGGTGCGACTGGATCTGCCGGCGCGACGGGTGCGACTGGCGCTACGGGTGCTGGTGAAACCGGCGCAACGGGTGCCACTGGCGCAACTGGATCTGCCGGAGCCACGGGTGCGACTGGTGCTACGGGTGCTGGTGAAACCGGCGCAACGGGCGCGACTGGCGCAACGGGCGCAACTGGATCTGCCGGAGCCACGGGCGCGACTGGTGCTACGGGCGCTGGCGAAACCGGTGCGACGGGTGCCACTGGAGCCGCCGGCGCAACGGGTGCGACGGGAGCGACCGGCGCAACGGGCGCTGGTGAAACCGGTGCGACGGGTGCCACTGGAGCCGCCGGAGCCACGGGTGCGACTGGCGCTACAGGTGCTGGTGAAACCGGCGCAACCGGCGCGACTGGCGCAACTGGATCTGCCGGAGCCACCGGCGCGACGGGAGCGACTGGTGCTACGGGCGCTGGCGAAACGGGTGCCACTGGAGCCACGGGTGCGACGGGTGCGACTGGAGCCACGGGTGCGACGGGCGCGACTGGCGCTACAGGTGCTGGTGAAACCGGCGCAACCGGCGCAACGGGCGCAACTGGATCTGCCGGAGCCACCGGCGCGACGGGTGCGACTGGTGCTACGGGCGCTGGCGAAACCGGTGCGACGGGTGCCACTGGAGCCACGGGTGCGACGGGCGCGACTGGCGCTACAGGTGCTGGTGAAACCGGCGCAACCGGCGCAACGGGCGCAACTGGATCTGCC
>Ga0068862_100000733_pt1 | contig 33027 bp, 31 predicted proteins | sample KBSSwiS52_FD_66598 | JGI IMG/M metagenome (GOLD analysis project Ga0068862, IMG submission 66598) | Switchgrass rhizosphere microbial communities from Kellogg Biological Station, Michigan, USA - KBS Switchgrass S5-2 | ecosystem: Host-associated > Plants > Roots > Rhizosphere > Soil ... | reverse complement strand
TCGCATCGTCGTTGCTGGCTACCGGGAAGTTCTCGCCTTTGCCGATCGCCGTGGTCTGATCACGCGCCACACCGCGTTGTGTCAGGGCCATCTGCACGGACTGCGCGCGACGCTCGGACAACCCCTGATTGGTTGCATCCGAGCCCACGTTGTCGGTATGACCTTCGATGGTCACCTTGCGTCCTGAGTTTTCGCGTAGCGCCGTGGCGAGACGATCGAGCGTCCCATAAGCGCCCGCCTTCAGCGTCGACTGATTCGTGTCGAACAGTACGTCACCGAGCGTCAGCACCAGGCCTCGTTCCGTCTTCTTCACCTTCAGATCGGCGAGCTGCGCCTCGAGTGAATCGACGCGCTGCTGGGAGGCATCGGCCGCGCGAACGCTCTGCTGTGCTTGCCGATCGCGCGCCTCGAGCAAAACGGTTTGCCGTTGGGCATTGCCGGCGGCAATTTCATCGTTCGCCTGTGCCGTGAGGATCTTTTCGTTGGCGATCTGGGCGCTGAGTACGGCGTTCTGGGCCTCGAACTCGATGTCCGGCGCCTTGGCCTTGGCCGCGGCGAGGCGGTTCGCTGCGTCCAGCGAGTGACGTGCGTTGGCGATGTCCGCGGCCGCAACGCCGGCACGCGCGGATTTCTCCACCTCCGGAATCATGGTCCGCGCCGCTTCCAGCGACTCGTTGTTTGGCGGGGCGGAGCTGCACGCAGCCAGGACTGCAGCGACGGCCATACTCACGATAACTCGGTTGCTCGACTTCATACCCTTGACCTCATTCATATCGGACGATTTGCATTCAGGCTCAGCGCTGTGCCGGCGTGCTGCGTTCAGTCTCCTGACGCAGCGTGTTCAAGCTCGCGAGCACTTCATCCGCGGACTTCCGCGCATCGGCGCTCTGCGACTTGGCGACTGCAAGCTCGGCGTATAGGTGCGCCTGCGCAGCCATGCGCTCCGCCTGTTGCTGCTGGCCTTTCGCCAGTGCGCTCTTCGCAGCGTCGAGCTTCTCGCGCGCCTGCTGCAGTTCCACTGCGCCATGCTCGGACTTCCCGGCCGTCTGTTGCGCTTGCTGGACGGACGTTTCGCTTTGCGCGACTCGCTCTTTCGTAAGCTGGGACACTCCGCTGCACGCGCTGAGCAGGCCGAGCGCGCTTGCGCAAAGCGTCACTGCCAGCGCCTTCTTGAAGGAATGCCTGCTGCGGGCCGGCTGCGTGTGCAGGTGGCGGTAGATTTGTAGGTACTGGTTCATTTCGATTCTCGCGGTGTGTGTAGGTGAAGCGGTGCACGCCGCAGGGATTCCGGCGATGATGCGCGACTGTCGCGATGATCACAGTGCGCTGGCGTACACACGCGACGCACGCAATCATTGATGAAGTCACACGGAACAGGGACATGTAGGCCGTGCGTTGCTCTCTCGAGTCCCGGATCGTGCGGGATGATTCCGTTGTCGAAGCAAGAGGGCATCATGAACAGATCACTAGTCGTGGTCGCAGCACTGTTGTGCGCGACGAGCGGCGCGTCGATGGCGCAGGACACCGCCACCACCGCGCAGTCGGCCACCACCGCGCAGTCGGGTGCTGCCGCGAAAGAGTTCGTGGAGCAGGCGGGCACCGGCGGTCTGGCTGAAGTCGAAATGGGCGAGCTCGGCGCCAAGAAGGCGACGAACGGACAGGTCAAAGCGTTTGCCAAGCACGTAGTCGAAGACCACACGAAGGCGAACCAGGAGCTTGTGACCGCCAGCAAGGGCAAGGGCGTGCAAGTACCGTCTTCACGGACCGCCCTGCACAAGGCCACGATTGAGAAGTTCCAGCAGCAGGAGGCGGGCAAGAGTTTCGACCGCGACTACATGGAGCAGATGGTCGAAGACCATAAGGCCGCTGTCGAGCTGTTCGAAACCGCAGCGGACGATGAGAAACTCGATCTAGACCTGCGTACCTATGCAAAGAGGGTCCTGCCCACCTTGCGCGACCACTTGAAACAGGCACAGGCAATCCAGAGCAAGCTCGCCGGCTGAGGCAACCGCTTACGCATTGAGTGCGATCGCCCTACAGCGCACGCGGCATCGCAGTGGTCATTGATGCGATTTGCACTTGAGGCGTGCAAACTCCATCTCGTCCGGGGATCCCGCGGACAGCGACTGGGGAAAATCGATGGCCGATACCAAGCGGACGCGCGGACAACTGCGAGCGCTCGCCGATCACCTTGCACGCCGACGCGAAGCGCTGCTGGACGCGTGGCGACTGGCGACCGATATCGATCCTGAAGTCACGTCGGCGGCAACGAGCACGCGCAATCAATTCGTCGACCACATTCCCGACGTTCTGGACGCATTCGAGGATCGCCTGCGCGCGCAGGATCCCGAAGAAAAGGCGGAAGCACGAGCTGAGCAAAAGGAATGGGCTGCGGAGCATGGCACTCACCGCTGGCAGCAAGGCTATCGTCTCACCGAGACGATGCGCGAATGGGGCCACTTGCAACTGTGTCTATTGACCGAGCTGGAACGCTACGCGGCGCAACACACGGAACTCGAGCCAGAGGTCCTGCAGGTTGCGCGACGCGAATTGGTGCGCTTGGCCAACGATGGCGTCTGCGCCAGCGCATCGCGCTACACACAGTTGCAACAGAGCGAGGCCGCGGGCCGTCTTTACGATCTCGAAACTGCACTGGACGCTTTGCACGGTATCGAGCTCGAACGGGCAGAGGGTTGGCGACGGGCTGCTCACGACCTGCGGGGTAGCGCCCACGTGATCGTCAATGCATCCACAGTCCTGACGCGGGAAGATCTGCCCGATACGAAGCGGACTGAGATCTCTCATGCACTGTCCGTCGCTGCCACTGCGTTGAGCAAGCTGCTTACCGATCTGCTGGATCACGCGCGACTCGAAGCTGGTCACGAGCAACGCAACGTGAAGGCTTTCGATGCCGCGCGGCTCGTCAAGGAATTTTGCGAGACCGCGCGTCCGCTTGCTGCCGACCGCAACCTCTTCCTCAAGTGCGAAGGGCCCGCCGCGCTGGAAGTCGAAGGCGACGCGGTCAAGGTGCAAAGAATCCTGCAGAACCTGGTGCTGAATGCACTGCAGGCAACGCAATCCGGCGGCGTGCTGGTGACCTGGGAAGCAGGCTCATCGCCGGCGGACCCTCATCATTGGGCACTGTGCGTGCAGGACACAGGCGCCGGTTTCACCAGCGATGCGATGCCGCTGCGGCAGGAGCTGAAGGATGCAACAGACGGCGCTCGTGAGGTGGAGGAGAGTCCGCAAAGCGACGGCGCTCCCTCACTTTCGGCGAGTCCTCCACCGACCCTCGACTCACAGTCGACGGCGAGCAGCAGGCGACTGCCCGCCGGAGAAGGAATCGGGCTTTCCATCGTGAAGCGCTTGTGCGAGCTGCTCGATGCGAGCATCGAGTTGCAGTCAGCCGCCGGGCAGGGCACGACTTTCCGCGTAATTTTCCCGCGCCATTACCCGGGTGGCTCCAACGTATAGCCTGAAGGCGCGCCTGCAGCGGACAGCGCTCAGGCCGACTTCGTTTCCTGGCTCTTGCGTCTGGGCAGCTTCCAGCCGGGACGAATGAAGTGGCAGGTGTAGCCCCCGGGATTGTTCAGGAGATAGTCCTGATGCTCGGGTTCGGCTTCCCAGAACTCTCCTGCCGGCTCGACCTCGGTCACGACCTTGCCGGGCCACAGCCCGGACTCCTCGACGTCGGCAATCGTGTCCTCGGCAATCCGACGCTGCTCGTCGCTCGTGTAGAAGATCGCCGATCGATAGCTGGTTCCGACATCGTTCCCCTGACGATTGCGCGTGGTCGGATCATGAATCTGGAAGAAGAACTCGAGTATCTGTCGATAGCTGATCCTGGCAGGATCAAAAATGATCTCGACTGCTTCCGCATGTCTGCCGTGATTGCGATAGGTGGCATTGGGCGTACTGCCGCCGGTGTAGCCGACGCGGGTCGAGAGAACGCCATCGTAGCGGCGAAAGAGATCCTGCACGCCCCAGAAACAACCGCCGGCCAGTACTGCACGTTCCTCCGTCATTGCCTGTCCTCCACTTGATCCAGGTAGCCATGACCCGCGGACATCATGTCCTTGCACGTCCGGCTCGTGCAACCCCCGCACAAAACTGCAAGACTTCTGGGAATGCACGGCGAACAACAGGTCTACTCGAGCCTGACCGACGAGTGGGCGTGGAGCGATGCTCACGTGCTCCCTGGCGCTGTGGACGTCGCAGTCATCGGCGGTGGCATTGTCGGCTGCTCGGCTGCGTATTTCCTCGCACGCGAAGGTCTGCGCGTCGCTGTCTTCGAAAAGGGCCGGATCGCCGGCGAGCAATCCGGAAGGAATTGGGGCTGGGTGCGGCAGCAAGGCCGTTCACCCGTCGAACTTCCTCTGATGATGCGCAGCCTGCAACTGTGGCTGGAGCTGCGCGAGGAGCTGGGCGACATCGGCTTCAAGCAAGGTGGATCGCTCTACCTCGCGCGAGACGCCGTGGAACTGGCGCAGCTGCAGAAGTGGTTGAGCGTTGCACGCGAACATGGTCTCGACACTCGACTTCTCGATGCGCAGGAACTCGCAGCAATCCTGCGAACCGATGATCGGCGCTGGAGCGGAGCACTGCACACCGCGAGCGACGCGCGAGCCGAACCCAGCCGCGCGGCGCCTGCGATCGCTCGCGCCGCGCAGCGCCGCGGCGCGCAGATCTTCAGCCACTGCGCGGTGCGTGGCATCGATCGCCTAGCGGGTCGCGTTCAGGGTGTGATTACCGAGCGAGGCCGGGTCGCGGCATCGATGGTCGTCTGTGCCGGCGGTGCATGGACGGGCAGCTTCTGCCGATCGATGGGCATCACGTTCCCGCAATTGACGGTTCTCGGCACAGTTGCGCGCACGGCTCCGACCCGCGAGATCCTCGAGGGAGAGGCTTGGTGCCCGGCCATTGCGATCCGCCGTCGAGCGGACGGCGGCTACACCGTTGCGCATGGCGGCTCGTTCCTCCATTCAATGACCCCCAGCACGCTGCGGCACGCCCGCAAGTTCTGGCCGGCCCTGCTCCAGGATCACGAATCGATCCGGGTTCGCCTCGGGCGGGGATTCTTCGAGGCGCTGCGCACCCCTGCGAAGTGGGGGATGGATGAGGTTTCGCCCTTCGAACGCCAGCGGATATTGGATCCGGAGCCTGAAAAGCAGGTCCTCCAGCAGATGCGAACCGCCCTCGAGCGTTGGTTTCCGGAAATTGCACCCGCCGCGTTCGTGGAATCCTGGGGTGGAATGATCGAGTCCTCACCCGACGTTCTGCCGGTGATCTCGCACGTCGACGGACACGAAGGTTTTCTGGTCGCCAGCGGTTTCAGCGGGCACGGCTTCGGCATTGGCCCCGGCGCCGGTAAACTCATCGCTGACATGGTCCGGGGCGTCGCCGACCGTGCCGAGATGCGGGCCTTTCGGTTGCAGCGGTTCTTCGACGGCTCGCCGATCTGCCCAGGCCCGTCGATCTGAACAGGTGCCTCAAGTGAACTCCAACGAGCTCCAACCGTCTCTCGCGCCGCGTTTCTACAGCAGTGAGAGCGTATTCGCGCTGGAGCGCGAACGCCTGTTCCACGCGCAGTGGTTTTGCGTGGGACGCGCCGAGCAGCTGCAGTCCCAAGGTGATTGTCTGCACGTGCACGTCGCGGGCGAAAGCGTTTTGATTCTCCGGCAGCAGGACGATTCGCTGCGAGCGTTCTACAACGTGTGTCGCCATCGCGGCAGCCGGCTGGTGCGCACGCCGCCTCTGCCGGATCCAGACCAGCCCGCGGCGACCTGTTCGACTTCAATGTCGACCGGCGTCGTGTGTCCTTATCACGCGTGGAGCTACAACCTCGACGGCTCGTTGCGCGCAGCGCGCTACGTGCAGTTCGACTCGACCTGTCCGCAGGCAGGCTTCTCCCTCGTGCCGGTCCATCTCGATACCTGGGGCGGCTTCATCTTCGTGAACCTCGCAGCCACGCCGGCGCAGTCGCTGCACGAGCAGGTCGCGGTGCCCAGAGCCAAGCTGGAGCGCTACCCGCTGAACGATCTGCGTCGTGGCGCGCAGCTCATCTATGACGTGCGCGCCAACTGGAAGGTGATCATGGAGAACTACAACGAGTGCTATCACTGCGGGCCTTTACACCCGGAGTTGTGCGCGCTCGTTCCAGCCTTCCGCGAGCGCGGCGGCGCAGGTCTTGACTGGGACGACGGCATTCCTCATCGCGCCGGTGCCTGGACCTTCACCCTGAGTGGCACATCGAATCGCGCGCCGTTCACCGGGCTGTCGGACAAGGAGAAGACTCATCACAAAGGGGAACTTGCCTATCCGAATCTGCTGCTGAGTGCTGCCGCGGAACACATCGCGGCCTTCACACTCTGGCCGACGGGTCCGGAGCACACGCGTATCGCCTGTGAGTTCCTGTTCCATCCGGACGAGATCGCGAAGGCGCACTTCGATCCGGCCGACGTGGTCGATTTCTGGGACGTGGTCAATCGGCAGGACTGGCAGATCTGCGAATCGGTGCAGGACGGAATGCGCTCGCGCGGTTTCCGCGGCGGCTTCTACGCGCCGATGGAAGATCCCAGTCTCGACATCCGGCGCTATCTCGAGCGGCACCTCGGCGACCTGTCCCAGGTGAGCTGAGAACGCGCGCGTGACATCCCGTTACGACGCAGTCGTCATCGGTGCAGGTCACAACGGACTGACGACAGCGTTCTATCTCGCGCGGGCCGGCCTTCGCACGCTCGTGCTGGAACGGCGCGAGGTTGTCGGCGGCTGCTGCGTCACCGAGGAAATCGATCGCGACGCGGCGCCGGGGTGTCGCGTCTCCACCGCCTCGTACATGGCGAGCATGTTGCGTCCGGAGATCATCCGCGACCTGCAGCTCGACCGACACGGATTGAGAATGATCGCGGCGGAACCCACGGTCCAGGCCGTGATGCCAGACGGCGTAGTCCTGCCGTGGTGGAGCGACCGCGAACGCATGCGCCAGCTGCTGATGCGCGTTGCGCCGAAGGATTGCGACCGCTTCATGTCGCTCGACATCCGCCTCAGCGAACTGGCACGCCACCTCGAACCGCTCTTCATGCAGGCGCCCCCAGACTTGCAGCGCAGTGGCTTCGCCGGCCTGGGCGAACTGCTGCGGTTCGGCTTGAAGTTTCGCCGGGTGAAGGGCCGCCAGCTCGCGGATCTGATCGCCTTCGCCACCGGCAGCCTCGGTGAATTCCTCGACCGCTCACTCGAATCGGCACACCTGAAGTCGCTGGTGCTGTCGAACAGCCTCTACGGCAAGCACGGCGGTCCGTACGATCCCGGTACTTTGTTCGGACTGCTGTTCCATCTGCTCGGCGGCGGTTCCGATGCGAAGCAAGGATTCGTCGGGCACGTGATGGGCGGAATGGGCGCCATCACGCAGGCGATGGCCGCTGCCTGCAAGGCGAAGGGAGTCGAGATACGCACTGCTTCAGCCGTGCAGCGAGTGGCGATCCGATCAGGTCGCGCAACAGGCGTGGTGCTGGCGGACGGTTCGCAGGTCGACGCAGCTGCGGTGGTGTCCAACGCGGATCCGAAACGCACATTTCTCGATCTCGTGCCGGCCAATGAGCTCGACGATCAGTTCCGCGCTGACGTGCGCGGGATCAAGATGGACGGACCTTGCGGCAAGCTCAATCTGGTGCTGGGCGAAGAGCCTCAGTTACTGGGCGGCGATCCCGACGCCGACACTCTGCGCAACGCACAGTTCACGCTCGTACCCTGGCTGGAAGGGGCCCAACGCTGTTACGAGAGTGCGCGACAGGGCAGGGTACACGAGCGCCTCTGGATCGATTGTCTGGTGCCCTCGCTGCTCGATCCGTCCCTCGTGACGCCAGGTCGGCACGTCATGACCTGCTTCGTGCAATACCTTCCTGGCAAGCCGACGGAAGGTTGGGAGACAGCGCGCGAGCCGCTGCTACGACAACTACTCGCGCACCTGGCCGAGTATGTGCCAGCAGTGCAGCGCTCGCTGGTAGCGAGCCGTCTTTACACTCCTGCGGATCTCGAAAGCACGTTCGGCATCACCGAAGGCAACATCTTCCATGGCGACTTGCGGCCGGATCAGTTGTTCTTCATGCGACCGCTGCCGGCGTACGCGCGCTACGCGACGCCGATTCGTGCGCTGTACCTGTGTGGCGCGGGCACGCACCCGGGCGGCGGCGTGACCGGCGCTCCCGGGTTCAACGCGGCACACCGGATCCTGTCCGACTTGCGGCGCGCATGAGCGGCGCACGCGCGGTCCCGGTGCGCTACCGGATCCTCGGCGTGCTGTTCGTGTTGAGTTTCGTCAACTACCTGCTGCGTAACAATCTATCGATCGCGATTCCGAGCATCCAGGAGGAGTTCAGTTTCAGCAACGCCGAGCTCGGCTGGATTCTCGGCAGCTTCAACTTCAGCTATGCGCTGCTGCAGATTCCCGGCGGCATCTTCGGACAGATCTACGGTCCGCGCCGCGCGCTCACGTTCATGGCCTTGTCCTGGGGCGTGCTCACGTTCCTGACCGGCTTCGTTCCGGCGCTGATGGCCGCATCGGCCACCGGTGCGATGGTGTCTCTGCTCGTCATCCGTGTGTTCCTCGGCGCTACCAACGCCCCGCTGTTTCCGATCACGGCGGGTGCCTTCGCCAATTGGTTTCCCGCCGGCCGCTGGGCTTTCCCGAACGCGGCACTAAGCGTCGGCCTGGTGCTCGGGCAGGCAGCAATCGGTCCGATCGTGACGGCGCTGATCGTGAAATACGGCTGGCGCGAATCGTTCTATCTGTTCGCGCCACTCGGTTTGCTCATTGGCGCGTGGTGGTATTGGTACGGCCGTGATAGGCCCGCGCAGCATCCCGCCATCACCGACGAAGAGGTGCGCTTGATCGAGGGCGACCAACCTTCTCGCGAACCTGCAACGCGAGAGCGCGACGCCTGGCGCCGCATGCTCGTGCATCGCGACGTGCTGCTGCTCGCTGCCAGCTACTTCTGCATGAACTATGTCTTCTACATGTTCGCGCAGTGGCTGTTCACCTATCTCGTCAAGGCGCGCGGCTTTTCGCTCCTCGAAAGCGGTTGGCTGTACGTGCTGCCGTTCGCGACCGGAGCGGTGCTCGCGGGCCTCGGCGGGCTCACGTGCGATGCGCTGTGCAAACGGATCGGCGCAACGTGGGGCTGCCGGTTACCCGCGATGACCGGGCTGATCCTCGTGGCCGCTTTGCTGATCGCCGGCGTCTACGCGTCGAACCCGTACCTGGCCGTGGGATTGCTTTCCCTGTGCTTCGGCTTCACCCAGTTCACCGAAGGCGCATTCTGGTCGGCGGCGACGTATGTCGCTGGTCCACACACCTCAGCAGCCACGGGCGTCATGAACACGGGCGGCAACGCTGCAGGCTTCCTTGCCCCGGTGGTTGGTCTGATGGTGGATCATCTCGGCTGGTTCGCGACGCTCGCCAGCGGATCGGTCTTCGCGGTGACCGGCGCTGCTTTGTGGCTGTTCATCCGGATCCGCCCTGCGCGCGAAGGCCGACGTTAGGATTGGCGAATGTCGACGAGAATCTCGTCCACGAAGATCGCAGGCTCTTCCCAGGGGTGATTCGGCCGCAGTCCTGCATCGATGACACGCCGCACGAGCTGAAGGTCTAGCGGTACGCAGAACTCGAGGCGCGTGGTCGAAACGCGTGACACTTTGCCGACCTCGCCGTGCGCAGGCTTCGCGCCCTCTATCGGCTGATACTGCTCCGTCCCGCCGGCGATCCACCAGGCTGAGCAGTCGTACCGACCGTAACGCAGCGGAACGACGGCGCAGATGCCGGCGAGGACTCGGTCCACCGCATCCTGCGGAAGATAGGTCGCGATTCGATAAGCCTGCTGAAAGGCCATGGTTCGCTCCTCAACACTAATGTGCGTCACAGATGAGCGGATCGCGTATGGAGTAGTAGTAGGTGTTCAGCTTCTCGCTCCAATCGGTGCCTCTGTCAAGCTGACTCGTCCGCGCCTAATCGCCTAACCGGGCGCGAAAATCGCGCACGTAGAAGTGTCCGCACGTTGACAGTCTCGCTGCGGCGGTGCGCCGAGAATGCCTCCGTACTGGCAACCGCAGCAGCAAGAGAGCCTCGTCATGAGCATCAAGTACTACACGCACTTCAGACTCAAGGGGAGCGAGCCCGGTGTCCCGACGGAATACCGCGGCGTCGTCGAGCTGAATCAAGCTCTCTCGCGGAGCGATCCGAGAGCAGCCGCAGCGGTCGTTGCCAGGAGCTTCGAATGCGAGTCCAGTGACGTCAGCGTCCTGCAGTGGTCGCGCTTGCAGTGAGCCGCTACGCTTTGTCCGCGTAGATCAGTCGTCCGGGGCCGAGCCGCTGCATGACTTCTTCCAGGCTGGAACCCGAAACCGCGAAACATCCGAGACTGCGCCCGAGCGCCGCGCGGCTTCGGGCCATCTGCTCACTCACATACCACGCGCTGTGGACGACGATTGCTCTGGCGGCGGCGTTGCTGTTGGTCGGGTCGAGGCCCTCGAGGCGAATCGAATGGCCATGGACGCCGACATATCGGTCACCGGTGAGATACGCGCCCGCGGAGGTCGCATTCGAGTGTGGCTCGTTCGAGAAGTGCTCGAGCCACCCCGTGTGAGCGGGATCGGATCCTTTGCCGTGCGCGACCAGGTGCACGCTCGCCGCGCCGTCGGCGAGCCTCATCAGGTGAAATCTTGGTGCTCGCGACGGCAGAGAAAAATCGGCGATCCCGATGATGTCGCGCTGAACGATTCGCTCGCGATGCTGTTCCAGCGCACCGAGGGCGCGCTGCAACAGATCGGGATTCAGCTCGCCATCGGCCCTCTCCGCAAGGACAGGTGCGGCTGAGGCCGCGGCCGCGGACGCCGCACCGCACAGAGCAGCTCCAAGTAAAAACCGACGCGAAAGTATCAAAGACGTCACCCTGCGATGTGGGTAGGCTCGGGAGACTTCATTGACTGCCCGAAGCTCATTTCGTTCCCGCCGAACGCGGAGCATTCATCAGATTGAGTGTCGCGACGCTCATCGCCGAGCATGGCTACTGGATCCTGGCCCTCGGCTGCCTGCTGGAAGGCGAGACGGTGCTGGTGCTCGCGGCACTCGCCGCGCATCGCGGCTATCTCAATCCCGTGGCGGTGGTCACGATTGCGATGGTGTGCGCCTTCATCAGTAACCAGTTCTTCTTCTGGCTCGGACGGCGCCACGGCACCGCGCTCCTCGAGCGTTGGCCCGTCCTCGCCAGGCACTCGGAGAAGATTCGTCGGCTCATCGACCGCCATGCGTCGCTGGCCGTCGTCGCAATGCGCTTCGCCTACGGCACGCGCATCGCCGGTCCCATCCTGCTCGGTGCGTCGTCGATGCAGCCACTGCGCTATCTCGTGTTGAACGCACTGTCCGCGATCGCGTGGGCATTGCTGATCGGCGCCGCCGGCTGGTTCTTCGGCGAGGCGGCCGAAGCGATCTTCGGCCATCTCGCACACGTCGAAGGTTGGCTGTTCGGCGCACTACTCGCCGCACTGGTTGCATGGCGCCTGATTCGGCGCCGTTCGGTGCAAGCCTGATCAGTTGAGCCGGGAGCGGCCACGGCCCTCCGCAGGTCCGGCAACCAATGTAAACTAGCGCTTCTTTCCCGGATCCTTCCAGCGCTCGACCAACAGGGCGCTGAGTGCGCCCATTGCGACGAGAATCGCGATCGCTCCGCCGTGCGCAAACATGACGTGCGAATAGCCGCCGTCCCAGCAGAACAAGCGCAGTCCCGCGTCGCCCATGCCGCCGACAGCCAGGCCGCACAGCGCACCCGTCAGTGCCGGCCGGTTCGGCAATGCGCGCGCGACGAGCCACGCTGGCGCGATCAGTGCCGGGAGTGAGAAGGCCATCGTCATCGAAATGCATTCGCGGATCCATTGCATCCAGGTCTGCAGCGGCACGGCCGCCTCGTTGCGCGACGTGGCGTTGACAACGAGAAAGCCGATGACGGCGATCGTCGCGAGCACGATCAAGGCTCGCCTCGACCACTCGCGTCCAGGAATCGCCTCGCGGAAGGCCGCGGCCAGCACCGCCAGGCTCAGCACGCTTTCGATGACGGAGAGCGTCCACAACGAGCGCGGCGCGAGCAATGCGTTCGTCTGCCAATGCCAGAACAGCGGCATGCCCACCAGCAGAACAATTGCGACTGGAAGGAGCGCCAAGGCACGCCGCGCCGGAGTGGCGAGTGGCCGCACCGGATGCAGATCGCGCTTTACAGCTTCGAAGAGCGCATCGGGCATGCGAGTCTGGCTCATCACGCTCTCCTCACCGTCGCACTCAGCGCCACACGCAGCGCCTTGGTCGCGCGACTCGAACGCAGCTTGGCCGCCATTATCGTGATCCCGAGCCGGGCGGCGATCGACTCGAAGCTGCAGCCGAAGACGTGATGCAGCAGCCACGGCTCGCGCACCGCATCTGGCAACCGTGCGACTGCCTTCTCCATATCCATGGCTTCAGCCGACGGCATGCCGCTGGCTGGATCAGTGACCGGCAGATCGCCGTCGACGTCGAACAACGCAGCTTCCTGCGGCCGCAAGACCGCAGCACGCCGACCCCGTGCGGCAACATGGCGGGCGATGCCAAACACCCAAGGTCGCACTGGAAGGGGAGGCGTATACGTGCGGCGCGAGCGATGCATCTCGAGAAACGTCTCTTGCACGAGATCGTGAACCGAGCCGTGGTCACGATGCGTCCGCGCGAAGTAGCCGCGAACATCGCCGACCAATGCGGCGTACAGCTGCTCGAATGCACTGAAGTCGGCGTTCTGATACGCCGCCATCAGGCCGATCAGTCTGGCTTCGTCTGCCGGCTCATTCGGAGACGGTCCGCTCATGGAAAAGATCCTAACACCGACACCTTTTGCGCTGAATCGCGAAGTAGTGATTGAAACCAACAATTGGGAGCGCGCTTCGATGCGACACCGCCTCATGAGGCGGCCGGGATGGTTCCTGGCCGCGTGGATTCTCTTTGCCCCCAGCGCACCGGCGCAGGACACCTTCCAGGATTGTCCCGACTGCCCGCGCATGGCGAAGATCCCGGCTGGGACTTTCACGATGGGTTCGCCGGAGAGCGAGCGTGAGCGGCGGCGCTTCGAAGGACCACGCAGCAACGTCACCGTCGCATCCTTCGCGATCGGCGCCACCGAAGTGACCCGCGGGCAATACGCGGCGTTCGTTGCGGACACGAAGCGATCAACCGCCGGCTGCTTCACGTACGGATTCATCAGCTTCGACGATGGCACGCTCGTGGACCCCAACGCGTCGTGGCGCAATCCGGGATTCGAGCAGACCGATGAGCATCCAGTGGTGTGCGTGTCGTGGGAGGATGCGCGCGACTACGCCGCGTGGCTCGCGCGCAAGAGCGGCCAGCGTTATCGCCTGGCGAGCGAGGCCGAATGGGAGTACGCAGCTCGCGCGCACACGGCATCACGCTTTTTCTGGGGCGAAGATGAGAACCACACGTGCAAATATGCGAATGGCGGCGATCCGACGCTGCTGCGCGCGCTCCCGGCGTTGCACGATGAGATTGCCAAGTCGCTCCGCGAAGGAGATGCCGGCGCGCGCTTCGTTCAGTGCGACGATGGCGCCGCCTTCACTGGCCCCGTGCGCCGCTACCAACCAAACGGATTCGGTCTCTACGACATGATCGGCAACGCATGGGAATACGTCGCCGACTGCTGGTACGAAGAGCTACCGCCGAGCGGCGCGCCTCACGCAACCGATTCCTGCGAGTATCGCCGCACTCGCGGCGGCTCGTGGGACGACTTTCCCGAAGAGCTGCGCTCGGCGCGGCGCAGCCGAGTCCCGCCCAACGTGCGGCGGAACGACAGCGGCTTTCGGGTGGCGCGGGATCTTTGAGCACCGCCGGCGCCCCTATGGCCCCATTGCTGAACTGAGCGCAACACAGAATTCGGAGGGCGGCGGTTTATCGAGCTGTGCGCGTGCGTCATTCTCGGCCCCAGTTAAACGACTGCTGTGGGACGAGCCATGAAGAACTCCGGACAAACTTGGGCGCTGCTTCTCGCTGCGGACGAAACCGAGCCAGAAGCCAGCCAGCTACTCGATTCCGTCGTGAATCGGGCCGTGAGAACTGCTCACCGCGAGCGCGTCCTGGCGGTGGTAACGCAGCAGGACCGCCGGCATTTGAAAGGCCCGCTGTGGTTTCTGCCCGCCTCGAACTTTGTCGTGCTGCCCGACGGTGAGGATAAGACCTACGGAATCGTCATGGGACTGCGGCGCATCCTGGAGCGCGATCCAGCCGCTCGAGTCGTGCTGGTGCCCAGCCAGGAGGCGCGCGATCTGGATTCCTACCAGGAGCTGCTGTCATGAAGCTGCCGGGACCCGATCACCCGATTTCGATCGAACCGAATCCGGCGCGCGTGACCGTGACGATCGCTGGCCGCACGGTCGCCGACACTCGAAATGCACTGATATTGAGAGAGGCTTCTTACGGGCCGGTCCAGTACATCCCTCGCAAGGATGTCGACATGACGCTGCTGAAGCGCACCGATCACCACACCTACTGTCCGTACAAGGGTGACTGCGCTTACTACAGCATTCCTCTCGGCTCAGAGCGATCGGTGAATGCAGTCTGGACCTATGAAGCGCCGTATGCAGCTGTCGCTGCGATCAAGGACCACGTTGCCTTCTATCCGCATCGAGTCGACGCGATAGAGGAGTCGCCCTGACAGAGAGGTCGGCGGCCTGCTCGGCACGCGTCGCATGCCGCCGCACAGGAATTCACTCAGCGAACGCGCAGGATGATCTTGCCCAGCACGTGCCCCGCTTCCATGCGCCGGTGCGCCTGCGCTGCGTCGGCGAGCGGGAATTCGGCCGCGATGGGAATCTCGAATTTGCGAGTTTCGATGGCCTGATTGAGGCGCAAGTATTCCTGCGTCCCGGAGATCGCGTCGTACGCCGTGATGGCGATGCCCGTGCGCGCGTTGGGCTTCGGACTGCCGTTGGGATAGGCCACCCGAGCACCGGCGCGCAAGGCTTCCATGCATCTTTGCAGCGCGTCGCCACCGGCTAGCGCCAGCAACGCATCTGCACCGCGTGGCGCGAAACGGCGCACGGCGGCAGCGATGTCTTCCTTCTTGCCATCGATCGCCGCATCGGCGCCCAAGCGGCGTACGAGCGCGACGCCATCCTCTCCCGATGCGATCGCCAGCACCTTCGCGCCACGAAGTTTCGCGAACTGAATCGCGAGAGTGCCGACGGCACCGCTCGCCCCATGAACGATGAGCGTCTCGCCGGCCTTGATGTGAAGAGCATCATCGACACCCTGGATCGCAGTGAGTCCGCTGGCGCCGAGCGCGCCTGCCTTGTCGAGCGCAATTCCTTTCGGCAGATGTCCCACTCGTTTCGCGGGCACTGCTACGTATTGCGCGTAGAAGCCGCCCTTGGGGTTGTCCCAGTTATAGGCATAGACCGGGTCGCCGACCTTGAACGTGGTCACGGCTGAGCCCACCGCAGCGATGGTGCCGGCGCCATCACTGCCCATCACGAACGGAAACCGCGGTTGGCTGATGTAGTTGAGTTTGGTGCGAATGCCGGAATCCCAGACGCCGACGCTTGCCGTGAGCGTGGCGATCAGTACTTCGTCCGCGCCGACTCCAGGGACCGGCAGCGTACGCAGCTGCAGAACGTCGGGTCCGCCGGTGTGGTCCATCGCCACCGCTTGCATCGTCTTCGGCAGATCCGAGTGCGCGGCCTGCGCAGAGACAGCCAGAACTACCGAGTAGACAATTGCGACGATGAGAACGCGTCGAACCATTGCGGCTCTCCTGTTGACCACGGCACACCCAGACGGCACGAGTACCTCATTGTGACAGCGCGCCACAATGACAAGGACGACAGCGGTCGCCCAAACGTTTCTGGCAGCGGCCGTTCGTGCTCGCTAACGCTCCTTACCACGTGCGAGCTTCCTTCCATGAAGACACCCAGTGTTGCTCAGCTTCGCCTGCTCGTGTGCGCCATCGGCCTGCAGTGCCTGGTTCCCGTTCACGCCTGGAGCGCTGCGCTCAGTCCCGAGATCTTCGGTCCCGGCGTGATTTCCGGCCCGAATCACGAGGCCGCGCCGGCGTTCACGCCGGACGGTAAGACTCTCTACTTTCAGCGCAGCAGCGTCAGGGGTGGGACCATTCTCGTTTCGCATCTCGCGCACGGCCGCTGGTCGAAGCCACAGATTGCCGAGTTCTCCGGCACCTGGTCCGACATCGAACCGGCAATGGCGCCGGACGGCTCGTTCCTCGTGTTCATCTCCAACCGACCGAGCGCACCGGGCGGGCAGCCGCTACAGGGGTTCTACAACGGCTCGTCACAGGACGGCGGCAACATGTGGCGGGTCGAGCGTCGTGGCGCCGGTTGGAGTGAACCGGTGCGCTTACCTGAGACGGTGAATCGCAGTACCACGATCTTTGCGCCGGCAGTCGTCGCGGACGGCAGCGTGTACTTCATGGACACGTACGGCGAGAAGCCGCGCTTCCGCCTGTATCGCTCCCAGTTCCGAGCGGGCGCGTACGAGCCGGCACAGCCGCTCGAATTCAGCGATGGGACGACAACGGATGTGGATCCGACGGTCGCACCGGATGAGTCTTTCATGATCTTCGGCTCCGGGCGGCCGCCGGCCAAAAGCATGGACTTGTTTCTCGTGCGACGCCAGGGATCGGGCTGGGGGACGCCGAGCCACTTGGGAGAGGAGCTGAACACAGCCGGCTCGGATGCAGAGCCGCGGCTCAGTCCGGACCTGAAGACACTCTATTTCAGCAGCGAGCGGACTGTGCCGATCAGCTACCCGCGCTCGCGCGACCAGGCACGTGAAGATCTCGAGCGCATCCAGTTGTGGGACAACGGCCAGTACAACATATGGTCCGTGCCGGTGGCCGCGGTGCGTGGCGTTTTCACGTCGCCTTCACGCTGGTGATGCCGCCCGGTTCACGGCGACCCTCGACGATATCCATCGTGTAAGAGGGTGTACCAATGATGAAGTTTGCGAGAGCCGGGCTCGCTAATGCCTGGACGTTGAAAGAGGGAGAAGAGCCGCCACTGGCCGCGCATCTTGTCACGCCGCGCCGCGGCTACATCCATCACGGCCTCTATGTGGGTCACGGGCGGATCATCCATTACCCTGGTGTCATCGGAGGGTTCCACCGCCGAGCCGTAGAAGAGGTGTCGCTGGCGGAATTCGCTCGCGGCCGGCCCGTCGCCATACGCACAGACTCGAATCCGCGCTTCGACCGGGAAGATGTGGTTCGTCGCGCGCGCAGTCGCCTTGGCGAGAATCGATATCACATCATTCGCAACAATTGCGAACACTTCTGCGAGTGGTGCCTGAGCGGAGTCAGCCGGAGCCGGCAACTGGAATCGTTGCGCGGTCGGCTCGGCGCCGCGGCCATCGCGATCATGCAGGTCGTCGCAACATGGGCTCATCGCGCGCACAGTCAGATCGCGCAGCGTGCAAGCATCTCCTCGTTCTGACAGGCGCAGCGTCATGCAGCTCAATGCGGATTTCACGCAGCGCGCAGTGGTTCATGCAGCGACGCTCGAATGGACACTCTCGCCCATTGCCGGCGTTGAGCGTCGCATGCTGGATCGCATCGGTGGCGAGGTGGCGCGGGCCACCTCCATCGTCCGCTACGCCCCGCATTCACACTTCTCTCGCCACACGCATGAGGGTGGGGAAGAATTTTTCGTGCTCGAAGGTGTGTTCCAGGACGAGCATGGCGACTATCCCGCGGGCTCTTACGTTCGCAATCCGCCGACCTCCGCGCACACGCCGGGCTCGGAGCCGGGCTGTACGATTCTCGTGAAGTTGTGGCAATTCGATGCGACGGATCGCACACAGGTGCGGATCGACACTACCAAGCGCATGTACGAACGTGATCCTTTGCGGGCCGGCGTGGAAGTCATGCCGCTCCACCAAGACGGGCATGAGGTGGTGGCGCTCGAACGCTGGCGAGCAGGCACTCGAGTCGCTCTTGAAGCGCCGGCTGGGCTCGAACTCGTCGTTTTGGATGGAGATTTCTCTGACGCGAGTGATTGCTTCCGCTATCAATCATGGCTGCGGCTGCCGGCGCGGTCAGTGGTGCGCGCCCAGGCCGGACCTCAAGGCTGTCGAGTGTGGATCAAGAGAGGCCACCTGACGCGAGAGCAGCGCATCCCCGCGGGTGCTTAGTGCAGTAAAGGCGATTTGCTCCCGCATCTGGTCGAGCAGACGGACCGATCTCAGAGGAGGAGGCGTGCCGGGTTTCACGGGTCAGTTAATGCCCGTACGACAGCTGCATCGGGAGCCAATTCTCGATGTTTCAGCTGCTTATGTGTTTTCCGACCGTCGAGGTTATTCGTCACGTGCTAGGTTATTCGTCATGACCCGCACTGCTAAATCAAGTTAGGACCTCATGTGGACTGTTTCAGTAAGGGACCCGGCAGTGATCGCCGACTGGAAGCGTCAGTTGGATGAATACGACGCAAAATCAAGATGGCTGTGGATTCCGTTTTACGTGGGCATCGTATTCTCCGGCCTTGGAGTTGCACTGTTGCCAGCAGCCGCATTGCCATACGTCGCGGGTGTGGAAGCGGCGAATCTCCTGGTGATCGGTTTCTATCTGTCCAAGTACTCTTACAGTTCGATCGTGTGCCCTCACTGCAAGGATAAACCCCATCGGCCACGCTCAAAGCTTATGAGCCTTCGATCCTTGGAGTTCTGTGAGCGCTGCGGGTATTGGTTGGTGGACAATGAAGCCCAGTCCTAACAAGCGAATCGAGTTCGCTCCCTTCGGTCGCCCGACTCGCAAACGGCGAGGCCGTTTGCTCGCGGCTCATTCGCGACGTTAGGCTTTAAGAAGGATGAGCTTCAAGGTTATGACGCGCACTCAAACGGACTCCCGAGCCGGCCGCAACGTCCCAGCTCGCGCATGGCGGCTTTCATTGCTTGCAGCAGCAGCCGGAATCGCCGCCGCAGGCCTCGCGTTTTTTTGGGACGGCACACCTAGGACATTGTTTGCCGGTGCCGCAGTCGTTCTTCTCATCACGGCCTTCTTCTGCTTTGGCGTCACGTCGCTGGAATCCCATAGCGGTCCAGCGTTCGATCCCGACGAGCCGCGCACGGAGCCGCCTGTGCCGCAGTCTCAGGTGACTCTGGTTCACAGTCCGCAGGAGATGCCTAACAACGCGCTCCAGCGGACGCTCGAAGACTCGCGCCGCTGAGCGCAGACGTTAGACCTCTGAAGAGCTATGGCTGACAAACTCGACGTGTACACCGACGTGGTCACGCGACTCCTGAGCGAGACTGTCGCGTGTACTCCAAAGGAATGGAGCAAGGGCACTCTCTTCATCGCGAGTGATGGCGTTCGAATCAACTACAGCCTCGAGAATCCAGATGAACCTGGTAAGGGAGCCATCTCCGAAAAACTTCGTGACCTGATCGACGAGCTCTACGTTCGCATGTCGGCTGGCGGCAATAGATGGAAAGAGGCCACCTTTTCGTTCTGGCAGGAAGGGCAGGACCTCAAGTTCAAAAGCAGCTTCACCTACGACGTTCAGCAACAGTTGCGTGGCGACAGGCCATGGTGGAAGTTATGGAGCTGAGGTCTAACAGATCGATCGACTCGGACGCCCAGCAATGTTCCGCGGCTTCGCCGCTTCACTATCCGCCGGTCGCCCGTCATCTCTGACGTTAGGTTTGATTCTGCAAGGGGTGGCGCGTGAACCTGCTCTCAAAATCCGGAGTCGCATTCGGCAAGGTCGTGATCCGGCACGGGGCCGATTGAGCGAACGCCGGGCTCATGACGGCAGGTCGTTGACGAGGATGCAGTCGACTTCGATTTGCGCGCCGCGCGGCAGCGCTGCCACGCCAATGGTCACGCGCGCCGGATAGGGCTCGCGGAAGTACTGCGCCATCGTTTCGTTCACGACGCCGAAGTGCTTGAGGTCGGTCAGGTAGATCGTGACCCGAACCGCGTCGTCGAGAGTGGCGCCTGCCGCCGTCGCGATCGCGCGCAGATTTCCGAATGCACGCTGCGCCTGCAGCCGCATCTCGCCTGTGACGAGCTCCCCGGTCGCGGGGTCGGTCGGGATCTGTCCCGAGACGTATACAGTCCTGTCGACGCGGATGGCCTGCGAATAGGTGCCGATCGCCTGCGGCGCCTGGCTGGTGTGGATCGTCTGCCGGGTCATTCTTGGTCTCCAGTGGGATGCGCGGACGCGAGTCCGCAAGCCTGCGCGAGCGCAGTGGCCTGATAGATCGTGCCGCCTTTGATGGTCAGCACCGTGCGACGGATGTCGCCCATGTGTTCGAGCGGATTGCCGTCGATCAACACCATGTCGGCGCGCTTGCCGGGTGCAATCGAGCCGGATGTCGCGTCTTCGCTCATCACGCGAGCAGCGCCGAGCGTCGCGATGTACAGCACGTCGGCAGCCGGAATGCCTGCCTCGACATACAACTCGAGCTCGCGCGAATACAGCATCGCGCTGCCGTCGGTTCCGGCGACGACGCGAACCCCTGCGTCGTGCATCGCTTTCAGGAGCTGCTGCATGCGCGCGAACGACTCGCTGTACGCCGTGCGCTGCTCAGGCGTCGTCGCACGGCCGCCGCCGCGGCCGCCACGCAGCGAACTTGTGGGCATCTGCGCTGCCCAGGGAGCGAGCCACGCTGCCTGCTCACCGCGCCAGCCTCTGAACATGGTCTCGAAGGTCACCAGCGTCGGATCGACGACTGTGCCGTGCTGCTTTAGCAGCGCGATGAAATCGCGAACCTCGGCCGATTGCATGTCGATCTCGCGTCCGTGCTCGTAGGCCGCACTGAATCGTACCGGCGAATTCGTCTTGGCGTTGATCTCCGGGGACATGAAGTTGAGCAGCCAGAAGTTGCCGTGATTGACCTCATCGAAGCCTGCCTGCACGACCTCACGCATCGTCATGCCGGCGGGTACGTGCCCGCTGACGCGCATGCCACGGGCGCGCGCGGCAGCGATGCCGGCAGTTACGAGCTCGCGCGAGAGTGAGCTGTACAGTTTCACTTGCCGGTAGCCGCGCGCGGCATACGCATTCACGGCGTCCTGCATTTCTGCAGCTGTCGAAACGAGCTTGCCCGTCGGCACCGCGAGGTCGCCACGCTGATCGATCAGCCCTGCTTTGAGCACGCGCGGGCCGGCGAGCGTGCCGTCGTCGTACTGCCGGGTAATGCGATCGAGCGCGTCGGGATCGTTGCCGAGATCGCGCACTGTCGTAATCCCGGCGAACAGGTGCAAGGCTCCTTCCGTCTGATCGAGCACGTGGACGTGCATGTCCCACAACCCCGGCAGCAGCACCTTGCCGCCGGCGTCGATCACCTCGGCGCCCTTCGGGATCGGCAGTTCCGAGTCCGCTCCGACGGCGTCGATTACTCCATTCTGCACGCGAACGGACATCGCAGGACGCAGCACGCGCCGCTCCGCATCGAACAGCCGTGCGTTGCGAATCACCAGCAGCTTCGGACGGCGCTGCATGGAGCGCGTCGCTGCGCGAGCATCTGCCGCAAGCGCATCGCTCTGTGCGGTCAGTAGCTCAGGCAGTGCTGTTTCAAAGCCCTCGCGAATGGCGCTGAGCCAGGTGCCGCCGTTCGCGAACAGCTCCTGATGAGTGTCGAGCCAGATCGGCGCAGGCTGCAGGTCCAATCCCGAAATGAAATAGAGCACCACGGCCTCGCGCCGGCCGTTCGCGGCGACCGAGCGCTTCGCGACCTCCCGTATCCGCGCCTGGCCGTTGGGCAGCACCGTCAGCGAGTGTTGCGGCGCTCGCAGCAGCGCGCGCGCGAGCGCCGCCGTGTCTTCCGCCGTGGACTCGTTCGGCAAATAGAAGCCCGCTGCAGGTGCTTCGCCGGTGTCCGCGCTGCTGGACCACTGTGCCCGCGCGCCGTTCACGCTGAACCGTTCCGTTACCGGGCGCTTCGAGTAACTGACGCCGTCGACGGCGACGCTCTGCGGGAAGCCGTGATCGTAGCGGGTGACGATCACCAGATCGGGGCCGCGGCCGCGATCGTCATAGCGCAAGGTGGTGCGTCGTTGGCCATCGCCCGAGTCCTGCACGACCAGCGTGCCCTTGGTTGTGCCGGACATCACGATCGAGAAGCGGGTTTCGGTCGGGGCGGCACTGGCTGTGAGGCCGGCGAGCACGAACGACGACAAGAGCGCGGCAGCCGTAGTGGGACGCATCGGGTCTCCGGTTTCAGCGGGTACGGTCGAACTAACGATGCACGGCGTGTGACTTTCCGCCGCTCTAGCCGGCAAAAGTCACGCCTTTTGACGGCGTGTCGAAAGGGCCTTGGCCGCTTTCGACTAGAAAACTAGTAGCGGATTGCGGCGGCTCATCCATCGTTTTGCGCGGAGGATTAAATGAATACGAGCATTTCGCGCTTACTGCTCTGGACTGCGCTCTCCCTAGTCGGTGCACCGGCCGGTGCAGCCGGCATCGACAATGCGCGCTTCGAGGTATCGATTGCGCGCAGCGCGGCGTCGGAGCCGATCACCGGGCGCCTGCTCGTCGTGGTATCCACGCGTGAGACACCCGAGCCGCGCTTCGCGATCGGGTTGACCGGTCCCCTCATGCTCGGGCGCGACATCGAGCAGTTGTCGCCGGGGTCAGTCGCGAAAGTCGACGCGAGCTCCGACAGCTATCCGCTCGAGAGCCTGCGCAACCTGCCTGCGGGCGACTACTTCGTGCAGGCGCTCGTCATTCGCTATCACCGGACCACGCGCGCCGACGGGCACACCGTCTGGGTGCCGACACAGCATCGCCGCCTGCGAAGCACGCCGTACTTCGCGCTGCCGGGCAACCTGTACAGCAAAGTGCAGAAGCTGAAGCTCGATCCCGCGGCCGGCTTCAACGCGCGCATCGAGCTGACGGACGTTGTGCCCCCTGCCGAAGAGTTGCAGGACACGCCGTGGCTGCGGCACGTGCGGATCAAGAGCAAGCTGCTGAGCGACTTCTGGGGAACGCCGGTCTATCTCGGCGCCTCGGCGCTGCTGCCACGCGACTATGACAAGCATCCGGACGTGCGCTACCCGACGATCTACGCGCAGAGTCAGGAAGCGACGGCGCCGTTCTACTTCAATCCCGATCCGGCGAGCCAGGAGCAGGAGCTCGGCCTCAAAGAAGGCAACGTGCAGACCGGCTACGAGTTCTACCAGAGCTGGATCGGCGACGGCTTTCCGCGCGTCGTCGTGATCGTCATGGAGCAGTCGAGCCCGTACTTCCTCGAAGCCTACTCGGTCGACTCCGCCAACAATGGTCCGTACGGCCAGGCGATCACGCAGGAGCTGATCCCGTATCTCGAGAAGACCTTCCGTCTCATCCCTAAATCGTATGCGCGTCTGGTCGAGGGCGCTTCCACCGGCGGCTGGGAAACGCTGGCCTTGCAGTTGAAGTATCCCGACCTGTTCGGCGGCGCGTGGGTGTTCAATCCCGACCCGATCGATTTTCATCACTACCTGCTGACGAACATCTACGAGGATCCGAACGCGTTCTCGGTGCAGATGTCGAGCTTCATGAGTACCGAGCGGCCGTTCCGCCGCACGGTCGAAGGGCAGGTGACGCACACCATGCGCGACATTGCGCGCCTGGAAGCGGTGATGGGGAGCAAAGGCCGCTCCGGCTATCAGCTCGACGGCTGGCACAGCGTGCACGGGCCGGTCGGCGCGGACGGCTATCCGGTCCCGCTGTTCGACAAGCGCACCGGCGCGATCGACAAGAAGGTCGTCGAATACATGCGCGAGAACGGCTACGACCTTACCGAGTACACCCGGCGCAACTGGGCGACGCTCGGGCCGAAACTGGTCGGCAAGCTCAACTTCTTCTCCGGCGAGATGGACAATTTCCACCTGAATCTCGCGGTGTACGATTTCCAGGCAATGCTGGAGCAGACCAGCAACCCGCACTATGCCGGGCGCTTCGAGTACGGCCGCCCGAAGAAAGGTCACAGCTGGCACCTGACCGACTTCGCGCAAATGATCCGCGAAATGGCCGCGCACGCGCGCAAGAACGCGCCGTCCGGCGAGAACACGGGCCAGTGGAACTACTGAGAAAGAAGAGAAAACTCTCGCAAAGACGCCAAGATCGCCAAGGTCCGGAATGTGAATTTTCAGAATCCTTGAACTCTGAATTCTGACCCTTTGCGATCTTGGCGTCTTTGCGAGAAATCCTTCCTGTTGTCTTTTTTGGCCCGCAGTGGCGGAAATCCCGCCGTCATCCATCGTAGTTTCAGGTGAAGCTCCGCCAAGCCGGGAGGGGTGCGCGCGAAGTGACCGACCAGACCGCACTCATCGTGCCCGGTCCGCCGGGCAGCGGCGAGCCGCTTGACCCGGCCGCGCAACCCTGTCGCAATCCTCCCATGGATCGCAGTGAGCACGTGCGGTGGTTCGCGCGAGAAGTGCTGCCGCACGAGGCCGACGTGCGCCGCTGGCTCGGGCGGCGCGTGCGCGGGCTGCCGGACTGTCACGTGGACGAGATCGTGCAGGAGACCTACGCGCGTCTGTGGGCCGTCGGTGCGGAGCGGATTCTCAATCCGCGCGCCTATTTTTTCGTCACCGCGCGCCACGTGGTCGGCGAGGTGTTGCGGCGCTCGCGCGTGGTGTCGATCGAGACCATGGCCGATGTCGAAGTGCTCGACATCGCACATCAGGACGTCGGCCCGGAGCGGCGGCTCAGTGGGCGCGAGGAGATCGAGCGCGTCCGGCAGGCCATGGCGAAGCTGCCGCCGAAATGTCGCGAGGCGTTCGAGCTGCGCAAGTTCGGAGAACTGTCGCAGCGGGAGATCGCACAGCGCATGCAGCTGTCCGAGAGTACGGTGGAAAAGCACCTGGTCAAGGCACTGCGCGTCATCATGAGCGAGTTGCAGGAGAGTGATCCCGGCACGAAGCTGCCGGCACGGAAAGGGCATGAGTATCGTCAGCGAAATCGATGACATCGAAGAGACTGCCACCCGCTGGGTGATCCGGCTGGACGGCGGCGCTCTGCAAGATGCGGAGCAGCGCGAGTTGGATGCGTGGCTGGCCGCGGACACGCGCCATCTCGGCGCTTTCGTGCGCGCGCAGGCGGCATGGATAGATATGGATCGCGTGGCCGCCTTGGCGGCCGGACGCGCACCAGTCAAGCCGCAGCCGGCTGCATGGCAGTGGCAGCGTGCGGCGGCAATCGCCGCGGTCACACTCGGCCTGATCGCGAGTCTGGCGTTCGTGAGCAGTCGATACCTGGCGGGCCGCGAGAGCACGCAGATCGGCGAGGTGCGGCGACTCACGCTCGAAGACGGCTCGGCGCTTTCGCTCAACACTGCTTCCGTGTTGCAGGTGAAGTACGCGGATGACGAGCGACGCATCGTGCTGCGGGAAGGCGAGGCCTCCTTCCAGGTGGCGCACGATGAGCAGCGACCGTTCGTCGTGCAGGCCGGCGATGTGTCGGTGCGCGCGGTCGGCACTGCGTTCTCGGTGCGGATGCGACGCCACGACGTGGAAGTCGTCGTCACCGAAGGTGTGGTCGAAGTCGTGCGCAACGGCGGCACGTCGCGGATCGCGGCCGAGCGCGTCAAGCGCAATCAGGAAGTTGTCGTGGCAACGGCAGAGCAGGGCGGCGCCAAGCCGTTGGCCGTCGCTGCATTGGACGAAAAGGAAATCGAGCGGCGTCTGGCATGGCAGGACGGCAGGTTGGTGTTCCAGGGTGAAGCGCTCGCGAACGCGGTCGACGAGGTGAATCGCTATTCGCAGCTGCCGGTTGTGATCGACGATCCGGGGCTCGGACGCAAATCGTTCGTAGGAGTCTTCCGCGTGGGTGACACGCGCGCATTTGCACAAGCTGCAGCAGCGGCATTCGACGCGCAAGTGCACGAGGAAGACGGCGCGTTACATCTGCGCGACTAAACAACTAGAGGATATCCGTTCGTCGCACATCGTATCCGGCATCGGGGCAACGCGTGGGAGACAACATGCGGTATCGACGATGCAGAGGAACGAAGAGTGCAGTGCTGACGCTCGTGCTGTCGAGCTTGCTCTCCAGTGCAGCAATTGCGCAGCAGAAGCAATCCTTCGACATTCCCGCGGAAGGCGCCGCCGCTGCGATTCAACGCTGGGCGCAACAATCCGGATTGCAAGTGTTCGCTGCAGAGGACGATCTGCGCGGCATTCGCACCAACGCCGTTCACGGTGACTACGCTGCTGTCGAAGCGGCGCAACTGCTCATCGCGGGCACCGGGCTCGAGGTGATCGCCAGCGGCGAGAACACGATCACCATCCGGCGCACGCGCCCGGCGAGCCCGGCAAGCGGCGCGGGTGACGACAAATTCAGCAATCTCGCTTCCGAGTCGCTGATGGAGATCCTGGTCACCGGTTCGCGCATCAAGCGCCCGAACTACGACACGCTGCAAGCGACTGTCGTGACTGAGGCGGCAGAGCTGGAGCGGCGCGCCTACACGAATGTCGGCCAGGCGCTCGAAGCGACACCGGGCTTCATGCAGTCGGACTCGAGCCCGCTCAGCACCACGCAGAGCACGCAAACTGTCGGGCAGACGTTCGTCAACTTCTTCGGTCTCGGCTCGCAGCGCACGTTGACGCTCGTCAACGGGCGGCGCTTCGTTTCTTCGAACAGCGCTTCTTCGCGCGGCGGCATTCCAGGCTCGCAGGTCGACCTGAACACCATTCCCGCAGGCCTGGTCGAGCGCATCGAGACCGTTGCGATCGGCGGCGCGCCGGTCTATGGCTCGGACGCGATTGCCGGCACGGTGAACGTCATCCTGCGCGACGATTTCGAGGGCATTCAGGGCTCCGCCGTGTATGGCGTCACCGACGAGGATGACGCACAGACCGAAGCCTATCGACTGCTCATGGGCGGAAACTTCGCCGAAGACCGCGGCAACGCAGTGATCAGCGTCGAGTACAACGAGCAGAAGGGCTTGATGATGCGGGATCGGACGGACGTCGCCGATTTCTGGGACAACCCCGACGACACCGGGCCGGCCGACGGCATCCCTTCGCAAGTTGCTGTCCGGCGCTTTCGCTACGGCATCCTGACCGACGGCGGCCTGCCGATGAATCCAGCCGTGCCGCTCGCCGGTTTCGTGCATCCCGCGCTGTTTCCCAACGGCAATTACGTGTTCGACAGCAGCGGTACGCCGCTGCAGTTCGGCGCGAACGGCGATCTCGTGCCGTTTCACCGCGGCACGCTGATCTTCGATGCAGGTACGGGCGCGCCGATCATTCAGGACGGGGGCGACGGCATGGATCCGTCGCGGCGCTTGCCGCTGCTGGCGCCGACCAAGCGCACGCTGATCAACGGTATGGCGCATTACGACGTCGCACCCGCCGTGCGGCTGTTCACCGAGGCGTCGTTTGCACATACCGAGGGCGTCGAGCAGAGCGAAATCATCGCGCTCGCGGAGCCGGCCGTGTTCAACGGGCCGGCGCTGACGTATTCCGTCGACAACCCGTTCCTCACGTCGCAGGCGCGCAGCACGCTCATCGCGAACGGCCTCACCGATTTCGTGATAGCGCGCAATCTCAGCGATCTGCTGGATCGCACCCCCGGCACCACCGAGGTCGACCTCTATCGCATCGTCGCCGGCTTCCAGGGCGACTTCCCGTCGTTCGGCGGCGAGACGTGGTCATGGGACATCGCTTACAACTATGGCCGCAGCCGCAGCACATCCTCGCTCGAGTTCATCAACGAAGACCGCCTGCTCGAGGCGATCGACGCGATCCCCGACGGCTCGGGCGGGATCGTATGTGCCAGCGGCAACCCCGACTGCGCACCGCTCAATCTGTTCGGCGAGAACAACTTCAGCAACGCAGCCCTGGACTACGTGACCGATCCCAGCCGCGGCATCAGCACCAATACGCTGGAGATGGTGACTGCGAACCTGTCGGGCCGGCTGCCGTTCGGCATCTCGGAGCCGATCTCGTTCAACGTCGGTTACGAGCATCGGCGCGAGGCGGCCGCCTTCGATCCGGACGCGCTGCAGGAGAACGGCGTGCTGCTCACCGGCGGCGGCTTCGGCTTCGAAGGTATCTCCGGTTCGTTCGAAACCGACGAGGTGTACTCCGAGCTCGTCGTGCCCGTGATCTCGGATCAGCAGAACCTGCCCATCGTGAAGTCGTTGAGTGTCGAAGGCGCAGTGCGCTACGTCGATCACTCGCTGACGGACACGGCGACGACCTGGTCGGGTGGCTTGCGCATCGCGCCGCGCCTGCCCGGTTGGGGCGACGGCCTGCTGTTCCGCGGTGTGTTCACGCATGCGATCCGCTCGCCGGCCGTCACCGAGTTGTTCCTGGGCAAGAGCCCGGTCGCGACCGGTCTGACGGACATCTGCAACCAGGACAGCTACAACCAGGGCATCAACCCCGCGGTGCGCGAGGCGAATTGCCGTGCGGCGCTCGCGGCTGTCGGCGGACCTGCGCCTGAAGCATTCGACGAGACGACGGACCTTGCATCGGTCGTCGGGACCCAGTCGGGCAATCCGAACCTCGAGAACGAGGAAGCCGACTCCTGGTCGGTGGGCATCGTCTACCAGCCGGTCGAGCACCCGCAGCTGCGGTTCGCCGCCGACTGGAGCAACATCCGGCTCGAAGGCGGCATCGAAGATCTGCCGATCGGCCAGTTGATGCTCGCCTGCTACGACAGTCCGGATTTTCCGAACGTGCCCGCGTGCGGCCAGTTCCATCGACTGACCGCTGCGGAGGCAGCAGCGCAGCAGGGTCCGGCGCGCATCGCGGGCGACGTCGCGAACGGCTTCAAGACCGGTTACATCAACACCTCGAAGATCGAGTTCGAGGGCCTGATCGTCGAAGCCGGTTACTCGCTGGAGCTGCCGTCCGTGGCCAGCTCGCTGCACTTCGGCACCAAGCTGTTCTACATGGACGAGTTCCGCACCACGTCGTTCGCCGGCGTGCCCTCGGACAACTCGGCGGGCCTGATTGGCGTGCCGCGCGTGCGACTCAACTTCGACGTCGGCTACAGCTGGCGCAACATCGACCTCGGCTTGCAGGCGCGCTGGACCGACAAGGTCATCTTCGATCGCAACAATACGATCGAGGACGTGCCCTTCAACCAGGTCGATGCCTACACGCTGTTGAACGGCAGCATCGGTTATCGATTCAGCGACAAGGTCAGCTTCCTGGTGTCGATCGACAATCTCACCAACAAGGAGATGCCGTTCGAGGCCCTGATCAATCGCGCTGTCGCGCAGTACGACCTGATCGGGCGCCGTTACTTCGCGACGGTGCGCGCGAACTTCTGACTAGACGATGAGGCAGCTCGCGCGCGCACTGCTCGCAGTACTCTTTCTGCTCCCGGCGGTCGGCAGTGCCGCCGGGAGCGAAAGCGAGCGCCTGAACGCATTCTTCGAACGCGTGTTCGAGCGCAATCTCGCGCGCAGCCCGATCCGGCAATCGCGGCTCGGCATCAAGACGCAGCAGGATCGCTGGGACGACATCAGCGAGGAGCGCCAGCTCCAGGAGCTCGAGCTCACGCGCGCCGACCTGCAGGAGCTCGCGAAGTTCGATGTGGAGCGGCTCGACGCTGCCAGCCAGCTGAGCTATCGCTTGTTCGAGCGCAACCTGCGCGAAGGGTTGCGCGGTTTCCAATGGCGCCACCATGACTACCTCGTCACGCAGATGGGCGGCATCCATCGGCGGATCGCCACGACGCTGCTGCAGAGTCACCCCATCGCGGACCGCGCTGACGCCGAGGCGTACATCGCGCGGCTCGAGCGCGTCAAACCGCTGCTGGAGCAGCTGGTCGACGCACTGCGTCGCCAGGAAGCCGCCGGCGTGCAGCCGCCACGCTTCGTGTACGACCTGACGATCGGCGAAGCCGAGAACCTTGTGAAGGGGCGGCCGTTCGACGACGGAACCGACTGTCCGATGCTCGCCGACTTCCGCGCGAAGGTCGCGGCTACCGCCTGGTCGGCGAGCGAGCAGGCTGCGCTCGTGGCGCGTGCCGAAGCCGCGTTGCGCAGTGGATTCGGTCCGGGTTATCGGCAGTTGATCGAGCACTTGCGCACGGCGCAGAAGTCAGCGACCGACGTTGCCGGCGCCTGGAAGCTGCCGGATGGCGATGCCTACTACCGCTACTCGCTCGAAAGCTACACGACGCTGCCCCTCGAGCCGGTGCAGCTGCACGAGCTCGGGCTCAAGGAAGTGGCGCGGATCCATGCAGAGATGCGCACGATCATGCAACGCGTCGGCTTTGCCGGTTCGCTGCAGGATTTCTTCCGCAGCGTGCGCGACAACCCGCGCCTCTACTACGCCGACACTGCCGCGGGTCGCGAAGAGTATCTCGCCGACACGCGCCGGCTCCTGGCCGAGATCCGGGCGCGCCAGGGCGAGGTGCTCGGCCTGACTCCGAAGGCCGACGTCATCGTGCAGCCGGTCGAGGCGTGGCGCGAGAAGTCTGCCGCGAAGGCGTTCTACTCGGGGCCGACACCTGACGGCTCGCGGCCCGGCATCTTCTACGTGAATCTCTACGACATGCACGCGGCGCCGCGTTATCAGCTGCCGGTCGTGCTCTATCACGAGGCGATTCCCGGTCATCACGTCGAGACCGCCGTCGCCTACGAATTGCCGGCGCTGCCGCGCTTCCGCAAGTTCGACAGCATCGCCGCGTTCAGCGAAGGCTGGGGTCTGTACTCGGAGCGCCTCGCCAAGGAGATGGGTCTCTACCAGGACCCCTACGACGACTTCGGCCGGTTGTCGCTGGGGCTGATGCGTGCAGTGCGCCTCGTGGTCGACACCGGGCTGCACGACAAACGCTGGACGCGCGAGCAAGGCATCGCATACTTCGACGACAACACCCCCGGCTCGCACTACGACAATCAGCGCGAAGTCGAGCGCTACATCGTGATGCCGGGCCAGGCGACATCGTATGCCGTCGGCATGCTCAAGATCGTCGAGTTGCGCGAGCGCGCACGCACCGCGCTCGGCGATCGCTTCGACCTGAAAGCGTTCCACACAGTCGTACTCGGCAGCGGGCCGGTGCCGCTGCCGGTCCTCGAGGAGAACGTCGACTCGTGGATCCGTGCCGGCTCCTCGCCGACTGTGCTGATCCACGCTGGCCGGCTGCTCGCCGATCCTGCGACCGGCCGGGTCGCGACGGAGCAGACGATCGTCGTGCGCGACGGTCGCATCGCGCAGATTCAGCCCGGCTACCTGCGTGAGGGCGGGACGGTCGTCGACCTCAGCAAGCGATTCGTGCTGCCCGGCCTCATCGACAGCCACGTCCACCTGTGCCACGAGAACGGTCCGGACGACCGCATCAATCGCGTGACCAAGACGTCCGCGGACTGGGCAATCAGCGGCGCGGGCTTCGCGGCGAAGACGCTGCAAGCCGGATTCACCACCGTCGCCAATCTCGGCGACGACAACGACGCGATCTTCGCGCTGCGCGACGGCATCGCGCGCGGTGAAATTCCCGGACCCCGCGTGCTCGCAGCGGGCAGCGTCATCAGCCCCCACGGCGGCGACGGCGATGTGCACGGCTATCGGCCGGACGTCGCCGCCGCCGTTCGCCGTCCGACGCTGTGCTCCGGTGCGGACGATTGTCGACGCGTCGTGCGCGAGCAAGTCGGCCGCGGCGCGGACCTGATCAAGATCGTCGCGACCGGCTCGGTGCTCGCCGACGTGGACCAGGGCGTCGGCAAGCAGTTCCTGCCGGACGAACTGCAGGCGATCGTCGAGACCGCGCACAGCCTCGGCAGGATCGTTACAGCCCACGCGCATGGCGCCGACGGGCTCAACTCCGCGCTGCGCGCTGGCATCGATTCGATCGAGCACGGCACGTTCCTCGACGATGACTCGCTGCAGCTCTTCAAGAAGCGCGGTGCCTATCTGGTGCCGACGCTGCTCGCCGGCGACACGATCACCGCCTGGGCGAACGATCCAGGCAGCTTTCTGTCGCCGCTGGTGCGAGCGAAAGCCGAACAGGTCGGCCCGAAGATGATCGGCGCCACGCAGCGCGCGCATGCCAGCGGCGTCAAGATTGCGTTCGGCACTGACGCGAGTCTGGCGCGCCACGGCACGAATGCGCGGGAGTTCGCGCTGCTCGTCAAAGCAGGATTCTCACCGCTGGATGCAGTACGCGCGGCGACGGTCGATGCGGCCAGCCACCTCGGCATCGCGCGCGACGCCGGCTCACTGGCGCCGGGCAAACCCGCGGACATCATCGCTGTCGACGGCGATCCGCTCGTCGACGTCACGACGCTCGAACACGTGCGCTTCGTCATGAAGCGGGGCGCCATCTATCGCAACGACGCTGGGCCGTAGTCGCCCGCCATTCGGAGGTCCCGAACATGCAATCCCGGATCAATCGTTTCCTGCTCGCCTATGCGCTGCTGGTGAGCACACTCAGCGCCGGCGCGCTGGTGACGCAGGCCATCGGCGCTCAGAACAAGGTTGCGTTCGACGAGATCGACGTCAAGCGCATCAACGTGCGCGAGGAGGACGGCACCTTGCGCCTGGTCATCAGCAACACGAAGCGATTCCCCGGCGTCATCGTCAAGGGCAAGGAGCAGCCGCACCCGAATCGCCAGACGGCCGGCCTGCTCTTCTTCAACGAGGAAGGCACGGAAAACGGCGGCCTGACGTGGGACGGCAGCAAGCGCAACGGCAAGGTCAGCAGCGGCGGACATCTGTCGTTCGATCGCTACGAGCAGGATCAAGTGATCCAGCTCACGCAAAGCGAACAGGAGGATTCGCGCATGGCCGCGATGATCATGAGCGATCGGCCCGACCAGCCGATGGACTTCGCCGGCATGGCGAAGGTCACGGCGCTGCCGGCTGGGCCGGAGCGGGACAAGGCGATGCAGGATCTCGTCGCGGCCGGCTCTTTCGGCGCGAAGACGCGCGTGCAGATCGGGCGCTGGCGCGATCGCAGCTCCGGCCTGGTTTTGCACGATGCCGCGGGCAAGCCGCGACTGCAGTTGGAAGTCACGGCCGACGGCGCCGCGGCGATCAAGTTCCTCGACGACAG
>Ga0068862_100000732_pt1 | contig 33138 bp, 32 predicted proteins | sample KBSSwiS52_FD_66598 | JGI IMG/M metagenome (GOLD analysis project Ga0068862, IMG submission 66598) | Switchgrass rhizosphere microbial communities from Kellogg Biological Station, Michigan, USA - KBS Switchgrass S5-2 | ecosystem: Host-associated > Plants > Roots > Rhizosphere > Soil ... | reverse complement strand
CGCCGCAGCGCACCTTGGCCGCCGCAATGCTGAACGCCGCCGCGGGCGCGTCGGGCTGCGCGATGCACGGCGCATCGGCCGCGGCCGCCAGCGCAGCCATGCGCGCGGCCGCCGCGTCGCCGGCCATCAACGCCAGCTGCTGCTGCAGCGCCTGATTCCGGCCGATCGGCTTGCCGAACTGCACCCGCTCGTGGGCATAGCGAACCGACTGCTCGAGCGCGGATTCGAGCGCACCCACCATCATCAGGCTGCGCGCCAACGCGCCGAGCGACCACACCGGCTGCGCCAGCGCCAACCCATGGCTGCCGTGCGCGATGCAGCGCGTCGCCTCCAGACGCAACGTGTCGCTCGGCATGCGCGCGGCGTCGAGCCGCTCGGTGCAGGTGACGCCGGCCGCCCGCAGGTCGACCAGCGCCAGCGCGCCGTCGGCCAGCGACACCACCGCACTGTGCGCGTGGCGGGCCCACGCCACGTGCGTGGCGCTGCCCGAGAGTTTCAGCATCGGACCGCTGCCGGTGGTGCGCAGGTCGTTGCCGTGGCCCTGTTCGATCAGCGCGATCGGCCCTTCGGGCACCGGCAGCCCGGCCATCGACAGCAGCAGCGCGCCCACCATCGTCTCGGCCAACGGCAGGGGGACCTGCCAGTGGCCGATGCCATGCAGGATCGGCACCACCGCGCTCCAGCTCTCGCCGATGCCGCCGGCGGCCTCGCCCGCCAGCGCGAGCGTGAAGCCGCTGTCGACCGCGAGACCCCACAGGCGCGCGTCGAACACGCCGCCCTCGACGCGCTCGCGCACGTCCTTGTCCACCGCATCGGCGAACAGCCGCTGCGCGCTTTGCTCGATCAGGTTGTCGGTCACGGCGCTCATCGCAGGTCGAGCCCCTTGGCGATGATGCCGCGCAGGATCTCGCGCGTGCCGCCGCGCAGCGAGAACGACGGCGCCGCCAGCGTGGTGTAGCGCAACGCATGCTCCAGTGACGAATCGGGCGCGACCTGCCCGCCGAACAGGTCGTGCGCCAAGTCGGGCATCGCCTGTTCGACGAGGGCGCCCTGGTCCTTCACCAGAGCGGCGGCCAGCGCCGGGTTCTCGCCGCGCGCCAGCATGCCGGCCACGCCGAGCGACATCTGTCGCATCGTCGCGTAGTGCGCGACCACGCGGCCCAATGCCACCGCGTGGCGCGGATTGGCGGCATCCGCGGCGTCGAGCATCTCGAGCAGCAATTGCGTGCTGCTCAGGTAGCGCTCGGGGCCACTGCGCTCGAATGCGAGCTCGGCGCCCACCTGCTTCCAGCCCTCGCCCTCGCTGCCGATCAGGTGGTCGTGCGGCACCAGCACGTCGTCGAACGTGACTTCGTTGAAGTCGTGCTGGTTGAGTTGGTTGATGATCGGCCGCACCGTGATCCCCGGCGTCTTCATGTCGAGCAGCAGCTGCGACAAGCCGGCGTGCCGGTTCTCGCTCCGGTCGCCCGTGCGCACCAGGATGATCATGTGGTGCGCCTGGTGCGCGCGCGAGGTCCACACCTTGCGCCCGTTGATGACCCAGCCCTCGTTGGTGTTGACCGCCTTGGTGCGGATCGACGCCAGGTCGGAGCCCGAGTCGGGCTCGCTCATCCCGATGCAGAAGTACGCCTCGCCGCGCACGATCTGCGGCACGTAGCGCGGTGCCAGCACGTCGGGCGAGTAGCGCATCAAGAGCGGCCCGCTTTGGCGGTCGGCGACCCAGTGCGCGCCCACCGGCGCACCGGCCGCCAGCATCTCCTCGAGCACCACGTAGCGCTCGAGCGACGAGCGCTCGTGGCCGCCGTAGCGCTTGGGCCAGGTCATGCCGATCCAGCCGCGCGCGGCCATCTTGCGCGTGAACTCCGGATTCGACCCCGACCAGTTGCGCACGCGCTTGGCCACCGGCACGTCGGCCATGGCCTCGGCGAGGAAGGCGCGCACCTCGCCGCGCAGCGCCTCGCATTCGGGCGGCAACAGGCCGGGGCTGATGCGCAGGCCGTGCATCGCGATCGCTCCAGGGTCGGGGGAGGCGGCCATTCTCGATGGGATTTGTTTGCTGAGCAACAAATATCTGTGCTAGCGTGCCGATCGCACGCCGCGCCCGGCAGCAGCCGGCCGGGATGCCAGCGAACCCAGGAGACACACGCCGATGCATGCGCCGGCTTCGTCGAGCGACGCGCAGGCCGCGGGCCCGCTGGCCGGCGTGCGCGTGCTCGACCTCACCGCGGTGGTGTTGGGGCCCATCGCGACGCAGATCCTCGGCGACTTCGGCGCCGACGTGATCAAGGTCGAAGCACCGGAGGGCGATCGCATGCGCGCCAACGGGGTGTCGCGCCGGCCGCGTGGCATGAGCTCGATCTTCCTGGCCATCAACCGCAACAAGCGCTCGCTGTGCATCGACCTGAAGGCGGCCGGAGGCATCGACGTGATCAAGCGCCTGCTGCCGACGGTCGACGTGCTGGTGCACAACATGCGTCTGGCCGCGGTCGAGCGGCTCGGTCTCGGCTACGACGCGGTGGCCGCGCTCAACCCCCGCCTCGTGTACTGCGTGGCGCCTGGCTTCGGCCAGGGCGGGCCCGACGAAGCCAAGCCGGCCTTCGACGACGTGATCCAGGCCGCGTGCGGACTGGCCGGGCTGCTCGGGCACGACAGCGGCAAGCCTGACTACATCCCGTCGCTGATCGCCGACAAGACCGCCGGCCTGGCGCTGTGCAACGCGGTGCTGGCCGCGCTGCTCGAGCGCGCGCGCAGCGGGCGCGGCCAGTTCGTCGAGGTGCCGATGTTCGAGACGATGGTTGCCTTCACGCTGGCGGAGCACCTCGGCGGCCTGACGTTCGAGCCGCCGCACGGCAGCGCCGGCTACAAGCGGCTGCTGGCCGGCGGGCGCCGCCCGGCACCGACGCGTGATGGCCACGTCGCGATGCTGCCGTACAGCGGTGACCACTGGCGCGAGTTCTTCCGGCGCGCCGGGCGCGAGGACCTGGCGCTCAAGTACAACTTCGACGATCGCCATGAGCGCAACGCGCGCATCCAGGAGATCTACGAGGACATGGCCAGCCTCACGCGCGACATGAGCAGCGCGCAGTGCCTGGCGCTGTGCGAGTCGCTCGACATCGCGGCCACGCGCATCCACACGATCGACGAGTTGCCGGCCCACCCGCATCTGCAGGCGGTGGGCTTGTTCCAACGCGCCGTGCATCCGAGCGAAGGGCCCATGCTCGCGATGCGGCCGCCGACGAAGTTCGGGCGCACCCCGGCGTCGTTGCGGCGGCCCGCGCCGTGGCTGGGCGAACACAACGACGAGGTGCTGCACGAAGCCGGCTACGACGACGCGCAGATTGCGCGCCTGAAGGCGCAGCGCGTGGTGGTCTGCGTGCCACCGTCGTGAGCGGCGCACGCCGATCGGGAGACTTGCGATGATCCACGTGATGGTGCGGGTGCTGTGCGGCGCGCTGCTGCTCATGGGCCATGCCGCGTGGCCGCAGAACCAGGCCGGCGGCTTTCCGTCCAAGCCGATCCGCATCTACGTGCCGTTCAATGCCGGCAGCGGCGCCGACTCGTCGTCGCGCTTCTACGGCGAGATGATCGGCAAGATGTTTGGCCAGCAGGTGCTGGTGGAGAACAAGCCCGGGGGCAGCGGCGTGCTCGCCGTGCAGGCCACGCGCCAGGCGCCGGCCGACGGCCACACGATCCTGATGGGCAGCAATTCGCCCGCCGTGGTCAACGCGATCGCGATCAAGAACCTGCCATACGACCCGTTCAAGGATCTGCGACCGCTGTACGGCATCTCGCTGACACCGGTGGCGTTTGCGGTCAAGGCCGACTCGCCACACAAGACAATCGGCGACCTGATCGCGGCGGCCAAGCGCGCCAACCGGCCGCTGCAGCTCGGCAACTACTCGGCCGGCTACCAGCTGGTCGCGGCCTGGCTCGGCACCGCGTCGGGGCTGCCGGTGACGCACATTCCGTACAAGGGCGGCGCGCAGATGCTGACCGACGTGGTGGGCGGCCAGCTCGAGGTCGGCGTGATCGACTTCGGCGGCACCCTCGAGCTGATGAGGGGCGGCCGCCTGCGCGTGCTGGCGATCACCGGCGACAAGCGCGAATCGAAATACCCTGACATTCCGACGATGAAGGAAAGCGGCTTTCCGGAGTTCGAGACGTGGGTGTGGTCGGCGTTTTTCGTGCGCGCCGAGACGCCGACCGAGATCGTCGACAAGCTGGCCGCGGCGGTGCACAAGGCGATGACCTCCGAAGAAGGCCGCGCCTATCAGGCCACGCTGCCATCGGCGCCGCTGATGATGGGGCCCAAGGAGCTGGGCGAGTTTCAGCTGCGCGAGTACCAGCGCTTCAAGCGAGTGGCCGAGCTTGCCGGCATCCAGCCGGAGTGACGCCGTGGCGAGCGTGCCAGCCAAGCCAGCGTCGCGCGCCGCGCGCGCGCAGCGCCACACGAGTCGCGGCAGCGTCACCCCGCATCCGCTGCGCGTGGCGCGCCGCACGCATGCGCAGCGGCGCGAGCAGGCCGAGCAACGCCTGCTCGAGGCGGCGCTGGCGATCGTCGCCGAGCGCGGATCGATCCGCATGACGTTGGCCGAGATCGGCGAGGCCGCCGGCTACAGCCGCGGCCTGCCGGCCCACCGCTTCGGCAGCAAGGCCGGGCTGCTGCGTTCGCTGGTGGCCTACATCGGCGAGCGCTTCAAAGCCGAGCGCGAGGGCTGGCCCAAGCGTGCGCCCGGGCTCGACGCGATCCGCGGCACGATCAGCGTCTACTTCAGTCGCAAGGGCCCGGGCTGGACCACGACGCGCGCGCTGCTGGTGATGATGACCGAGGGCTTCATGGCCTCGTCGGCGCTGCGCGCCGACATCGCTGAGTACAACCGTGCGGCGATCGACTACTTCGAGAACCACATTCGCTACGGGATCGCGCACGGCGAGATCGCACCCGGCAGCGACCCGGCCACCACCGCCGTGATCCTGCTCGGCGCGATGCGCGGCGCGATGATGCAGTGGCTGGTCGACGAGCGCATCAGCCTGCCCAAGGTGCGCGACCGTCTGCTGTCGATCGTCGAGCGCGTGCTGGCGCGGGGGTAGCACCGTCAGCGGATGTCGAGCACCGCCTTCGCGACCACGTTGCGCTGGATTTCGTTGCTGCCGCCGAGGATCGACATCGAGCGCCACTTGAAGTAGCGCGTCGCGGAGGTGGCCGCGAAGGCCGGGCCGAACAGCGGCCGCTCCGCGCGGCCGAGCACGAACGGCGCGTGATACGGCAGCGCGTCGGGTCCGGCGGCCAGCATGATCAACTCGAGCAGCCGCTGGTACAGCTCGGTGCCGCGCACCTTCAGCTCCGACACTTCGGGGCCGAGTGCCTGGCCCTGCTCCTGCTGCTCGAGGAACGACAACACCCGCAGCTGCAGCGCCGTCAGTCGCACGCCGGCATCGACCAGCTGCGCCATGAACGCCGGGTCGTCGGCAGGCGCCGGCCCGCCGTCGACCGCTGCGAAGGCCACCTGCCGGAGACGCCGCATCGTGCGCTGGCACGCCGGCAGCGCGGCGGTCTCCAGGCGCTCGTGCGACAACAGGTACTTCGCGCAACTCCAGCCCTGGCCCTCTTCGCCGACCAGCTGGTCGGCGGGCACCTCGACGTCGGTGAAGAACACCTGGTTGAAGTTGTGCGTGCCATCGAGTTGCGGAATCGGCCGCACCTCGATGCCGGGCGAGGCCATGTCGATCAGCAGGAACGAGATGCCGTGCTGCGCCTTGCTCTCGCGGCTGGTGCGCACCAGGCAGAACATCCAATCGGCCCAATGCGCATACGAGGTCCAGATCTTCTGGCCGTTGACGACGTAGCGGTCGCCGCGCCGCTCGGCACGCGTGGCCAGCGACGCCAGGTCCGAGCCGGCGTTGGGCTCGGAGTAGCCCTGGCACCACCATTCGCGCGACTCACGGATCGGCGGCAGGAAGCGCGCCTGCTGCGCCGGCGTGCCGAAGCGCTGGATCACCTTGCCGACCATGCGCAGCCCCAACGGGTTGATCGGCGGACAGTCGGCCTCGCTGCTCAACGCCTCGAAGATGAACTGCTGGCGCGGCGCCCAGCCCGGCCCGCCGTGCTCGACCGGCCAGGTGTACGCGAGCCAGCCCTTGGCGGCCAGGGGTGCCTGCCAGGCCTGCACGTCGTCCTTGTCCAGGTGCTGGTCGTGCGCCACCTTGTGCGCCACCGCGCGCGGCAGGTGCGCGCCGATGAAGGCGCGCACCTCGTCGGCGAAGCGGCGATCCGCGTCGTCGGCGAGCAGGTTCGTGCGGCCGCCTTCGACGCCGCCGCGCTCGCGACGCAGCATCGTGCCGAGCCGTGAGCGGTGGTGATCGGCATCGCCGAACATCAGCGACAACGCGGTGGCACGCTTGAAGCCGTGGCTGATGGGGAACTCGTCGGTGGTGCCGATCGCGCCGTGCAACTGCACGGCCTCCTGCCCGATGTGGCGCAGCGCGTCGCCGAGGAACGCCTTGGCCGACGCCACCGCGTGGCCACGCACCTCCGAGTCGCAATCGAGCGCCACCACCGCGTGCTGCGCCATGCCCGCGGCTTCGCGCAGCAGCGTGTGCATGTCGACCAGCCGGTGCTGCAACGCCTGGTTGCTGGCCAGCGGTCGCCCGAACTGCTGGCGCTGCTTCAAGTAGTCGAGCGTGCCGTCGAACAGCACCTCGAGCACGCCGATGCCTTCCGCGCACGCCAGCGCCGCCGCGATGTCGAGCACCCGCTCCACCTCGGCCGCGATCGCACCCGGCGCGCCCAGCCGTGCCGCGACAGGCGCCGCGCCGAACGTCAGCTCGCACGTCGCCCGGCCATCGACCGTGGTGACTGCCGTCAGATGCGCGCCGGGCGCGTGGCGCTCGACGAGGCACAGCGACAGCGCGCCGTCGGGCCCGCCCTCGCGTGCCAGCACCAGCAGCACGTCGGCCTGCGCGCCGCCCCACACCAGCGTCTTGCCGCCGTGCAGCACGAGGCCAGCGTCATGCGGCTGCAACTGCGTGCGCACCCGCTGCCACTGGTGGCGTGCCGCACGCTCGCCGTAAGCGAACGCGAGCCGACAGCGCCCCTCGATCATCGGGCGCAGCCAGCGTTCGTGTTGCTCGGCGTCGCCGAGCCGGGCGAGCAACTCGCCGGCCAGCGCGACGTTGGCCACGTACGGCTCGACCACCAGCGCGCGGCCGAAGCGTTGCATCAAGAGCGCCACGTCGCGCCAGGTGCCGCCGAAGCCGCCGTGTGCCTCGGCAAACGGGAGCCCGAGCCAGCCGAACTCGGCCATCGGCGCCCAGCATCCCAGCGCGTCGGGTGCCGCGGCCAGGCGCTGCCGGCGCTGGTCGAAGCGGTAGTGGTCGGCCAGGAAGCGGTCGATGCTGTCCGCCAGCACCGCCGCGTCGCCGCTGGCGAACAGCGCGTCGTCCATCAGGCCGCCGTTGTCGCGGTGTGCGGGACCATGCGCACGCCGGCCAGCACGAAGCCGTCGTCTTCGACGGCGCAGCCTTGGGCGCGCGCTGCTGCGAGGGTGCGTGGCGCGTCGGCGACTGCGATGTGCAGCGCGTCGAGTCGCTCCGGCGCGCCGGCCGGTGCGGCCACGAAACGCACCGCGCCGAGCTCGAAGCGCAGCGTCGGGCGCTGATCGGCATCGCGCTCGAGCGGCACGTCGATGATGCGCGCCCAGTGCGCGGCCAGGCCGTCCGCATCGGGACTGCAGACCTCGATGCACGGCACACCGCCCACGCGGTCGAGGCGCTGCGCATCGCGCCAGTGCGCACCGGCGGGCCAGTAAGCGCCGTCGAGCGGTTCGTTGCCGACCGAGCGGTCGAACTCGAGCATCGTCGCGCGGCAATCCACCGGGTGCAGCTGGATGCCGCGGAAGCCGGCGGTGTCCATCTCGTGCGCGATGCGAATACCCAGCCTCTGCACGTGCGCGCGGCGCCGCTCGGGATCATGGGTGTCGAAGATCGCCATGTAGCCGCCACGCCCCCCCGAGCGCTGCAGGAAGCGCCCCGCGGTGGTGCCGTCGCGCGTCGGCGCCACCACCTCGAGGAACTGGTATCCGCAGACGAACAGCGCGTTCTCCAACCCGTACTTGGCGACCGCGGGGTCGCGGTGGCACACCGCGAGGCCGAAGATCGCGCGCACCGCCTCGACCACCGGCTCGAGCTCGGCGGCCACCAGGCAGATCTGGCGCAGCCGCAGCGTCATCGAAGGGCCTTATCGCCCCGCAAAGCGCGGTTCGCGCTTCTCGACGAACGCCGCGGCGGCCTCACGGTGGTCGTCGGTCAGCGCGCTCAACGTGTGATGCAGCGCCTCGAGGTCGAGCGTGCTCTCCAGCGTGCCCGCCACCGCGTGGTTGAGGTTTTGCTTCATGTAGCCGAGCGTCACGCGCGGACCGCCGGCCAGCTCGTGCGCGAAGGCCAGCGCCCGCCCCTCCAGCGCATCGTCGTCGACCACTTCGGTGACCAGTCCGATCGCCAACGCCTCGTCGGCGCTGATCACGCGCGGCCGCAGATACAGGTCGCGTGCCCGCGCGGCGCCGACGAGGCGCGTCAGGAACCAGCTGCCGCCGAAGTCGCCCGACAGTCCGACCTTGGCGAAGGCCGAGGTGATCTTGGTGGAGCGCGCGACGACCCGAAAGTCGCACGCCAGCGCCAGCGCCAGCCCGGCACCGGCCACCGCGCCGCGCACTGCCGCGATCGTCGGCTTGGGCATCACGTGCAGCAGTCGCGACGCCTCCATGCGGCTGCGCAGCGAGCGCACGCGCTGCTCGGTGGTGAGGTCGCGGCCCTTGCCTTCGGCCATGTCTTTGACGTCGCCGCCGACGCAGAACGCCGGCCCTTCGCCGCGCAACAGCAGCGCGCCAACCGCGCCGTCGTCACTGGCCGCGCGCAGCGCCAGCAGCAGCTGTTCGCACAGCTGCGCGTTCAGCGCGTTGCGGCGCTCGGGCCGGTTCATCGCCAGGATGCGCAACGCGCCTTGCGAGCGCTCGAGCAGCACCGGGTCCATGCAGTCTCCTTTCGCGTCAATCGCTGGTGCGCGGCCAGCCAGTGGTCGCGCCGAGCGGCTCGTAGCGGATGAAGGCCTCGATCGTGTGGATCTGGCCATCGACGATCTTGAACACCTCGGCCAACCGCATGCTCCTGGGCTCCCTCACGCGCGGCGGCAGTTCAATGGTCTGGCCGTCGACCACGGCGGTGGTCACCTTGCCCGGCATGTCGAACACGGCCCACGCGAACACCACGCCGCGCGCCACGTCGATCACCGGAAAGCTGCGGTCGCGCACGGTCGGGATGTAGGTGAACATCTGCATCCCGATGCGACAGCTGCGCGGCAGGTTCTGCTGCGGGTTGTCGGTGGTGCGCACGCCGTTCTCGATGCGGATGCACTCGTCGCTGAACGGCGCCACGTCGCTGCTGTGCTGCTCGATCGCCTCGAAGTAGGTGTTGGCAATGAAGCGCAGCGTGGTGCGGTCGAGCTGGCGCGGCGGTGGCACCACGGTGTCGAACACCGCGCGCGGGCCGCTCAGCGCATCGGGCGCGAAGAAGGGGTGCGCGCCGCGCCGGTTGACCAACGCCTCGACTTCGGTGATCTGCCGCTGGCGGACCTTGAGCCGTGCCGCGTACAGCACGGGCCCTTGCGCGTCGTCGTAACGTGCGAAGGCGGCCGCTTGGCCCGACTGCGGGTCGGCGAACACCTGGTGCCAGCGCACCGGCTGCGCACTGCCGAAGACGCTGCTGCTGACCTCCACCGGAGTTCCGTTCTCGGTGATGCGCACGCCGCCGGCCAGCCCGGCGCGTTGCGGCGCACGCGTGCCGAGCGCGTCGAAATAGCGCTGCGTCAGTCCGACCAGGCAGGCGCGGTCGCATCCGAGGTCGGAAGCCGGTGGCGCCGCGCAGCCGGCCGCCACGCCGGCGCACAGCGCCACGCACGCGCGCTGCGCCAGGCTCGAGCCGCGGCCGGCGCCGTGGGGCTTCTGCGGGCGGTCGCCGGTCGTCATCTCGGTGTGCCGCACGGCCTGTCGTGCACCTGGTGAACCGCATCGGCGCTGCCGCCGTGCGCGCGCGCAATCTCGGCCAGCACGATGTCACGTGACTCGAACACCATCTGCCGCAGCAGCGCTTCGGCGTCGTGATCGGCGCCAGCCTCGATCCAATCGGCCAGCTGCGTGTACTGCGCGGCGTAGTGGCGGCGCCGCTGCGGCGTCTTGAAGTCGAGCGCGCGCTTGCGCCAGATCATGCCCCAGCCCGAATGGCTGGCGTGGTCGCTCAGCGTCTGTGCCAACCTGCTGGCGCCGCAGTGGCGCACGATCACGCGCGCCGCATCGGCGCCGAGGTGCGCAAACGCGAGCGCTGACACCGCGTTGCGCTCGGCCGCCGCCGCCACCGCGCAGGTCGCCTCGCGCAGCTGCGCCAGCACCGCCGGATCGCGGCGCCGCGCGATGTAGCGCACCGCCAGGCCGATCAGCGCGGCGCGCATGTTGAACAGATCCGCGATGACGTCGAGCGACTGGCCCACCACGTAGCTGCCGCGACGCGGCTCGGTGTGCACAAGGCCGCGCCGCTCGAGCAGCGCGATCGCCTCGCGCACCGGGCTGCGGCTGGCCCCGTACTGCACCGCGAGCGCTTCTTCGCGGATGCGCGTGCCGTCGGCCAGCTCGCCGTCGATGATCGCCACGCCGAGGTCGTCGGCGATGCGGTGCGCGAGCGTAGGGTGCGGTCGCTCGGCCGGCACCGCCAGCGCGCGCGCCAACTCACTGGCGGGCGGCAATGCGGGGCGGCTCGGACGCGGCGTGCGCGCGAGCGACGGCGGCACGGGCAGGTTCATGCCGCGGTTGTAGCGCAACGCCGTCGCTTGTCGACAAAGTACAAACCACGATGGCTGACGGCATCGTGCGGCCCCGCCCAGGGCGAGCCCGGCGAGCGCGAGCGCGTGTGACGCGCGGCCGACCGATGGCGCGCGAGCCCGCGCCGCCGCGGGCTCTCGCGCTCGTGCCCTGCCCGCTGGCGTGCCCGGCGGGCGACGTTTCAGCCTGCCAGCTTGATGAATGCGATCGCCGCGCCGAGCGGATCTTCCGCGATCGCGAAGCGGCCGATGTTCGGAATGTCGCTCGGCTCCATCAGCACCTTGCCACCCAGCGCCTTGGCGCGGTTGGCGGAGGCGTCGCAATCGGCCACCGCCACGTAGGGCAGCCACATCGACGGCGCGTCGGGCCGCACCGAGTGCATCAAGCCGCCACGCGAGACCTCGCCGGTCTTCAGCATGTAGTAGGTGCCCTCCGGCCCCATGTCCATGCTGTCGTGCGTGTAGCCGATCACCTTCTCATAGAACGCCAGCGCGCGCGCGTCGTCCGTGGTCCACAGCTCGTTCCAGCACCAGGCGCCGATCGGCGTCTTGGCGGGGTCGGCGCGATCGCCGTCGGCGCTCTTCCACAGGCACACCGCCGCCCCGGTCGGGTCGGTGATCGTGGCGCCCCGGCCCACCGTTCCGTGGTCGGCCGGCGCCGACAGGCCGGTGGCGCCGGCGGCAAGTGCCGCCGCGTAGCGCGCATCGACGTCGTCGACCGAGATGTAGCTGATCCACGACGGCCGCGCGCCGGGGTCGATGTTGCGATAGCCGCCGATGCCCTCGCTGGTGGTGCCGTCGCCATTGAGGATCATCGAATAGCGCTGCCCGCCCATCGGCATCGACTCGGTGTGCCAGCCGAACAGCGCGTCGTAGAACCTGCGCGCCTTCGGAATGTCGGCCGACAGGTGCTCGAACCAGACGAACTTACCGGGCAGTGAGCTCATGCGTTTCTCCTAGCAACAGTGCGCGTGGCGGGACCCGCAACATACGCCGACGGCCGAAGCTTGAAAAGGGTGGCGCTCAGTGCGGCCGGGGCTGCCGGCGCAACTGCAGTGCGAGGGCACCGAGGCCGGCCAGCAGCGCCAGCACGGCCAGCGTCGCGCCCAGCCACGGCACGCGCACCGCCTGCGACAGCAACACGATCACCAGCGCGGCGGCGGCGCTGCGCCAGACCCATGCGGCCGTGGTCGCGCCGCGCCATGCACGCAGCAGCCCGTCACCAACGGCGATGGCAGTGCTCACATAGGCCAGCGGCAGCAACAACAGATAGAACAGGGCGCCCAGTAGCGCCAGCGGGATGCCGATCACGGTCAGCAAGATCGCGGCCAATGCGAGCGGCAGGCCGAGCACACACGCCACCCCCAGCAGCAGGCTGAGGCCTGGTTGCTGCTGCAGCGTACGACCGACCCGCTCGTGGAAGCGGGGCAGTGCCGCCAGCAGTACGGCGGCCAACAGCGCCAGTGCAACCGTCCAGGGCCAGCCGAGCGCGTGGCGCGCGCCTTCGCGTGGCCCTGGCGCCGTGGGCGCCTGGGCGCGCCGCGAATCGCCCCACCACGACTCCACACCGCCGGCCACCTGGGCCTGCGGATCGCGCTCCAGCGCGCCGCCGCGCTGGCGCAGCTGGCCGGCGATGCGCGCGCGCGGGCCGAGCTCGACCACGCCGCTGCTGGCGACCACGTCGCCGCCGACCATGCCGTCCAGCACAAGCCGCCCGCCGGCTGCGTGCACATCGCCGTGCACCGTGCCGAGCACCCGCAGCTGCCCGCCGGCCAGCGACAAGTTGCCCGCCACCTCCGCGGCGGCCGTCAATTCGACCTGGCCGCCGGCGACGCGCACCGCGCCGCCGATCGGGCCCTGCAGCGTCAGCTGGCCCGCGGCGGCGTGGACGGCGCCGCTGACCGGCGCGCCGACCCGCAGCCGGCCGCCGCCGGCGATCAGGTCGCCGCCGATCGGCGCGTCGATGTCGACGCTGCCACCGGCGACGAACAGGTCGCCCGTCACCGGATCGTGGATTCGCACGGTGCCACCCGCGACGAACACGTGGCTGCCCCAGCGCGCGTGGGCTGTCGGGTCGTCGGCGCCGGCGCCGGCCGCGCCGACACCCGACCCGCAACAGGCAAGCGCCAGGAAGCCGCACCCGAGCGCGCGGTACCACCGGGTTGCTGCGGCTGACGCCGGGATGGCGGCTGGCCAAGCCTTGCTGCGTCGCACGGGGCGATGCTCCCACAACGCGCCCGGTGCTGTCGATGGCGACTTCAGCGCCGCCATCGTTGCGCGCCAGCGCTCGCATGCCGGCGACACGAGAAGGAGTTCGCATGAGCGCGCTCGACGATGTGAGGCACTCACACTTGCGTACCGTGTGGCGGTGGGCCGCATGCTAGCTTGAGCCCATGCAGCCAGCCCCGTCGGCGTCCGCCATTGCCCCTGCCCTGAGCCGCCTGCGCGCGTGCTGGTTGGGCCTTCTGATGCTGTGTGGCGCCGCGGGCTGGGCCAAGGATCCGCCGCTCGATCCCTGGACCGATGCGCAGTGGCGCGCCGCGCTGGCCGGGCTCAAGCCGACCGACGTACGCAGCGTGCGCTGGAGCGAGCAGCTGTTCGAGTCCAACGACACGCAGGCCGCATCGTCGCAGCAGCGTCGCTTCACGTTCGATGACGACGGTCGCTTGGCCTTACTCGGCAGCGAGCGCAGCCGGCGCGGCGAGCGCACCGAGCGTCGGCAGCTGCGCTACCAGTGGGACGCACGAGGCGGTGTGCAGCGCATCGACGAGGAAGGCGCCGCGCCGCTGCTGCAGCGCCAGAGCGACGGCGCAGGGCGGGTCGTGCTCCAGGTCGAGCGGCGCGGCGATGTGATCGAGCGGACGACGTTCCAATACGACGCGGCGGGTCGCGAACGCGAGCGGGTGGTCGACCCCGGCACGGGCGCCGCCCGCACGCACGAGCGCCGCAGCTATCACCCGAACGGCGCGCTGAAGACGCTCGCCGTCGACACCAAGGGCGGGCCCACCCGCAGCCTCAGCTTCGACCCGCTGGGGCGCCCGATCAAGATCAGTTCGCGCGAGCCGCAGGCGCTGCGCGTCACGCAGATCCGCTATCCGACCCCGCTGAGCGCTGTGTATGACGACAGCGCGGCGATTCTGAGCGGCGGGGGGCTGAAGAAGTACACGCGCGAGGTGAGCTTTCGCGTGCGGCGCGCCGACGAGTTGATGGCTGCCGGCGAGCCCGAGCAGCCGCTGGCGCGCCGCGAAGTGCGCGATGGCACCGCCACCGAGGTGCAAACCGACTACGACGACAGCGGGCGCCCCTTGCAGCGCCGTCAGCTGGCCGGCGAGCGCGTCCGCTGCGTCACCGAGTGGCAATACCACACCAGCGGCCTGCTGCTCAGCGCGCGCAGCCGGCAGGGCGACGGCGAGGCGCGCTGCGCTGACAGCCCCGACGTCGACGCCGAGATCGAGGTCGACGAGCGCGGCAACTGGGTGCGCCAGGTGGTGCACGTCACGCACGCCGATGGCCGCCGTGTGCGCGCGGCCGAGCGCACGCGCGAGATCGACTACCGCTGAGCGCAGCGCGTCAGCGCTTGAGCACTTGCAGCAGGAACTGTTGGAGGTCGGCGATCTCCGGCAGGCACACCGAGTGCTCCATCGGGTACTCGTGCCACTGCACCGGGTAGCCGAGCGCACGCAGCGCGTCGCGCGTGGCGTGCGCGCGCGGCAGGGCGATCATCGGATCGAAGCGACCGTGAGCCAGGAAAATCGGAGTCTTCTGATTGGCCGCGCTGCGCTCGTCTGCGGTCGTGCCCGCCAAGGGAAGGTAGCCCGACAATCCAACCAAACCGGCCAGCGTCTCGCGATGCCGCAAGCCGGTGAGCAAGGCCATCGCACAGCCCTGCGAAAAGCCGGCCAGCACGATTCGCGACGGGTTCACGCCGCGCGCCACCTCGCGCGCGATCAGCTCCTCGACCAGCGCCTGGGAGGCACGCAAACCAGCCTCGTCCTCGCCCTGGCTGCCGCCCGGGCCGAGGATGTCGTACCACGCCGGCATCACATAGCCGTTGTTGATCGTCACAGGGCGCATCGGTGCGTGCGGCAGCACGTGGCGCACCGGGCCGACCGCATCGAGTTCGAGTTGCTGGCACACCGGCACGAAGTCGTCGCCGCTGGCGCCGAGTCCGTGCAGCACGATCACGCTGGCCTGCGGGTTGGGGCCGGTTTCAATTTCGATCGGGGTTTCCATGGCGGCATGGTAGAGGGTTGTCGGCGTCGAGTGACAATCACGCCCCACGTCGCAGGCCTCCCCTTGGACACCCGAGCATGACGCGCATCGACCTCACCTTTGCTTTCCGCATCGCCTGTGTGGTGGCCGGGCTCGCGCTCGGCCACGCGCTCGCCGGCGCACAGACGCAGCCCACGCCCGACGCGCAGGCCAAGACCCTGCGACCCGAGGTGGCCAACCCGGTCAACGCGGCTCAGGAGGCCGGACGGGCGGGGCAGAAGGAGCAGGCCGAGAGCAAGTTGCGCGAAGCGGCGGCGGTGCCGAACTTGACGATGTTCGAGCAGGCGGTGATCGAGCGCGGCCGCGCCGGCGTGTCGCTGAGCGCGCGCGACTGGACCCAGGCGATCCGCTCGCTCGAAGTGGTGGTCAACAGCAACCAGTTCAGCGGCACCGACCAGCTCCAAATGCTCGAGCTGCTGTCCAAACTCACCTACCAGGAGAAGGACTATCTGCGCGCGGTGTCGTGGTTGCGCCGCTATGTGCAGGACGGCGGCAGCGATGCCGCTGTGCGCGATCTGCTGCCGCAGGCGCTGTACCTGGCCAACGAGTTCAAGGCAGCTGCCGAGGAGCTCGAGATGCGCGCGGCGGCCGACGAGACGGCCGGCCGCAATCCGCCCGAAGTGACGCTGCGGCTGCTGATCAGCAGCTACCTGCAGTTGAAGGACGATGCCGGCTACGTGCGCACGCTCGAGCGCATGGCGCAGGCCTACCCGAAGCCCGACTACTGGACCGAGTTGTTGTCTCGCGCCACCAAGCAGCCCGGGTTCTCGGATCGGCTGTGGCTCGATGTGCATCGGCTGCGTCTGGCCGCCGGTCTGATGCGCGGCGCCGACGACTACGTCGAGTTGGCACAGCTGGCGCTGCAGGCGGGCTATCCGGCCGAGGCGCTGACCGTGATCGACCGAGGGATGTCGTTGTCGCTGCTCGGCAATGGCAAGGACGCGGCCGCGCACTCCGCGCTCCGCGAGCGCGCCAGCAAGGCGGCCGAGAAGGACGCCGCCGACATGGGCCGCGCCGAGGCGTCGGCAAAGTCCGCAAAAGAAGGCGATGCGCTGGTCAACGTGGGCTACGCGTACGTCACGGCGGGGCAGGCCAGCAAAGGCATCACGCTGATCGAGCAGGGCTTGGCCAAAGGCACTCTGCGGCGCGCCGACGAAGCGCGGCTGCGCCTGGGCGAGGCGCAGTGGCAGGCCGGTCGCAAGGACGATGCGGTCAAGTCGTTCGCCGCGGTGCAGGGTAGCGACGGCTCGGCGGCGCTGGCGCGCGTGTGGTCGGCGTTCGTGCGCAGCCCCGCGGGCAAGGTGTGACGGCGCAACACCGTTGCGCTTCCGTGCGCCGCCGGGGCCCGCGCTTGGCATGATGGGCCCCGTCGCTGACTGCAGGACTGCCCCATGACCGCACTCGTGATCGGGCTCGTGTTGTTCCTCGGCTTGCACTCCACGCGCATGGTGGCCGACGCCGCACGCTCGCGCTTCATCGAGCAACACGGTGCGCGTGCGTGGCGCGGCTTGTACTCACTCGGCTCGGCGATCGGGCTGGTGCTCGTGGTGTGGGGCTTCGGCCAGACGCGCCAGAGCCCGCAAGTGCTGTGGTCGCCGCCCGACTGGACGCGCCCGCTGGCGTCTGCGCTGACGCTGGTGGGTATCGTGCTGATCGTCGCGGCCTACGTGCCACGCAATCACTTCAAGGCCTGGGTCGGGCACCCGATGGTGCTTGGCATCAAAGTGTGGGCGTTCGCGCACCTGCTGGCCACGCGCACGCTGGCCGATCTGCTGCTGTTCGGCGGTTTTCTCGCGTGGGCCGTGTGGTGCTATGCGTCGTTGCGCGCGCGCGACCGCGTCGCCGGGCGCCAGCCGTTAGCGGGGCAGCCGGTGCCGACGCTGATCGCGGTCGTCGTCGGTGCCGTCGCGTGGTTCGTGTTCGGACGCTGGTTGCACGGCTGGCTGATCGGCGTGCAGCCGCTCGGGTAGCCGCTGTCACGCGGTGCGCATCAGCGCGATGTGCTCGGTGCCGCTTTCAGGCAGCCACACCTCGCCGGGCCGGCCTAGGATCTGGCGCACACTGGCCGCCTCGCGCGGATGGGTCCAGCTGTCGAAGCGCTCGCTGTGCGGGTCGAAGCGCAGCACCGCGTTAGCGCCGAAGTCGCTCAGCCACACCATGTCCTTGTCGTCGACGTAGACCGCGTAGGTGCGCGGGCTGTCGCCCGGCAGCTTCCACGCCCTCCACTGGCTTGCGCCACGCGCACGCGGGTCGTGCAACGACACCTGACCCGAGTTCCATTCGCTCACCCAGATGCGGCCGTGGCTGTCGCTCCAGACGCGCCGCGCACCCTGACCTTTGGTGGGCGGCTCGGCGATGCGCGATTCACCCGTCTTCAAGTCAATCTGCGCGACGAAGCTCGCCGCCAGCGAGCAATACCAGACCTCACCGCGCGGTGTCGCGCAGATGCCATAGGGGCCGCGTCCGCGCGGCGCCTCCTTGACCATCACCTCGCCGGTCTTCACCGTAACCCTGCCGATCACGCCGGCCTGTCCGGTGAACCAGAGGTTGCCCTCGCCGTCGAAGGCGCAGGTGTTGAGGTTGGCGTACGGCGTTCCCTCGGGCAGCTTGAACAACCGCACCTGACGGTCGGGCCAGCCGACACGCGCGATCGCCTGCTGGCCGCCGTCGGTGACCCAGGCTGCCTTGTCGGGCCCCTGGATCACGCCATGCGGCGCCGAACCCGAACCCAGCCCGATCAACTCGACCTTGCCGCTTTTGGGATCGAACCAGCCCAGATGGCCGCTGCGCTGCGCGCTGAACCACACGCCACCGTCGGGCGCCGGTGCAACGTCGTGGATGCCGGTGCGCTGCGGGGCGTTCAACGGCCAGGCTTGCAACGCGACGGCCGCCGATGCGGCGCGCGCAAGGGGGCCATCGAGCGAAGGCAGCGCGCAGGCGCCCCCTGCGACCAGCATCGCGTGCCGGCGATTGATCCCAGCAGTGGTCATGCGCCCATCCTTGGCTCGTGGCGTCCAACGCCCCGACGTTAGCGGCGTCGGGCAGCCGCGCCAAGCCTCGGCGCGAAGCCCGCATGCGGCGCGCGGATTCCGCGCGCATCCGAAGCGGGTCAGTGGTTGGCGAGCGTGTCGCTGAAGAAGTGGCCGAACAGGCTGTCGCCTTGGATCTCGCGCACGTGCATGCCGTCGATCGGCTCGGCGAACGGCGACGGCAGGCCCGCCGTGGGCGGCAGCAACGGCATCGGTTCGGTGCTGGCCCACACGTGGCCCACCGGGCCGAAGTCGCTGCGTCGCAGCGCGCCCACCAGCGAGGGCAGCTCTTCCCACTCGATCGTGTCGACAGCGACGGGGCGGGCTCGGCGCAGGTCCGAGGCGGCTGGATGGAAGTGCGTACGGCTCATGATGGTTCCCAGCGTAGTGCCCGCCATTCGCCACGAACGGCGAAACAACGCAGGCAACGGATGCCAGATCGGCCATGCACCGGCGCACTTCAATTTGTCCTATTGACAGAACAAAGAGAGGTTTGTACGGTGCCGGCCCGTGACATCCGCCTTGCCGGTGCCCAAGTACCACCAGGTCTACCTGGTGCTGCGTGAGCAATTGCACGAGGGACGATTCAGCGCCGGCGTGCCCGGCGAGATCGCGTTGATGCGCGAATTCGGCGTCGCGCGTGTCACTGTGCGCAAGGCGCTCGAGCGGCTGGCCGCCGAGCGGTTGATCAGGCGCACGCCCGGCCGCGGCACCGTGCCGTTGCCGCAACAGACGCGCCCGGCGTCCGCGCCGACCCGCGAGGCCGCCGATGGCGAACGCCTCGGCGCCTGGTTCGAGAATCTGTCGGGGATCGCGGCGGGCGCGAGCGTCAAGGTGTTGACGGTGCGCGTGATGCCATGTCCACCGACAGTGGCCGGTGCGCTTGCCATCGCGGCAGGCGCACCGGTGCAGAAGGCGCAGCGTGTGCGGCTGGTGCGCGAGGGCCCGCAGTCGCACATCACCACCTACGTGCCGCAGGCCCTGGCGCCGTTCGGTCGCCGCCAGCTGGCACGCCAACCGATCCTCGCGCTGATGGAAGAGGCAGGCGTGCAGATCGGGCGTGCCGCGCAGAGTGTGTCGGCGCGGCTGGCAGACGCCGAAATGGCGCGCCACCTCGACGTGGCGGTCGGCTCGGCACTGCTGTCGGTGCAGCGGCTGGTGTTCGACCGCCGTGGCCACCCGGTGCAGTGGCTGCTGGGCCTGTATCGGCCCGACCGCTACGAGATGTGCGTCGAGCTCGCGCGCGTCGGCGGCGTCGACGCCAAGGTGTGGGTCAGCAAGACACCCACAACGCCGGTGCAATAGGCGGACGCGGCGCGCCAGGTCTCGATGAACCTCCACGCGCAACCGCAGACGCTGGCCCAGAAACTGGTGGCGCGCGCCAGCGGGCACGTGCGGCCCACGCCGGGCGAAATCGTCACCTGCAAGGTCGACCTGGCGATGTTCCACGACTCGGGTGGACCGCGCCGCCTGCAGCCGATGCTGGCTGAACTCGGCGCGCCGATCTGGAACCCGCAGCGCGTCGTGCTGGTGATCGACCACTACGTGCCGGCGCTCGACGAGGACGCACGCCGCATCGTGCGCATCGCGCGCGACTGGGCGCGTGAACAGGCGCTGCCGCACGTGTACGACAGCATCGGCGTCTCGCACAACGTGCTGCCGCAGCAAGGCCACATCCGGCCCGGCATGCTGTGCGTCGGCGGTGACGCGCATGCATCCACTGCCGGTGCGTTCGGGGCCTACATGCTTGGCGTCGGCAGCACCGAGATGGTGGGCGTGCTGGTCAGCGGCGAAGTCTGGGTGCAGGTGCCGCAGACATTGTTCATGCGCTGGAGCGGCCGGCTCGGCGTGGGCGTCACCGCCAAGGACATGATGCTCGCGATGATCGGGCGCTTCGGCGTCAATGTCGGGCACCAGCACGCGGTGGAGTACTGCGGCGAGGCGGTGTCGGCGCTGTCGATGAATGAGCGCATGACGCTCACCAACATGAGCGCGGAGCTCGGCGCTCAAGTCGGGCTGATCGCGCCCGACGACGAGACGCGCACCTGGCTGTGGCAAGCCGGACAGCGCGATCTCGAGCTCGACGGGTGGCACAGCGACGAAGACGCGCCGGGCATGCGCCACAACTTCGATGCGTCGACGCTGGCGCCGCAGATCGCATTGCCGCACAGCCCAGCGCTGGCGCGCGACGTGGCCGACATCGAGCCCACGGCCATCCAGGTGGCCCACATCGGCGGCTGCACTGGCGCCAAGCTCGACGACCTGCGCGCCGCTGCGCGCGTGCTGGCGGGCTATCGCGTCGATTCGCGGGTGCGCCTGCTGGTGGCGCCGGCGAGCGCGCACGAACGCGACGTGGCCGAGCGCGAAGGCATCCTGCGCCGCCTGCAGGAAGCCGGCGCCCAGGTCCTGCCGAGTTCGTGCGGGCTGTGCGCAGGCCACGGCGACGGCGTGCCCGACGACAGCACGGTGATCAGCTCGATCGCGCGCAACACGCGCGGCCGGCTTGGCTCGGACAGCGCGCGCGTGTTCCTCGCGTCGCCCTACACCGTGGCAGCCTCGGCGCTGCGTGGGCGCATCACCGATCCGCGCGAGTTGCTGTGGGACGCCGATGCGGAGGTCGCGCGCTGATGGACAAACCGTTCGTTGTCGCGGGCTTGCTGCAGCGCGGACGTCGCGCGGCGGAACCGTTGGCACGAGGCCACCTCGTGTGGCGGCTGCCCGCCGACGTCGACACCGAAGCGCTCGCGCCAGGGCGCTGGATGAAATACGGCGCCGAGGTCATCGCGCAGCATTGCCTGGAAGCGCTGCAGCCTCAGTTCGCGCTGCAAGTGCGGCCCGGTGACGTGATCGTGGCGGGGACCAATTTCGGCATCGGTTCGTCGCGCGAGCAGGCCGCCTCGGCGCTGGTGCACCTGGGCATCGTCGCCGTGATCGCGCCGTCGTTCGGCGGCCTGTTCTACCGCAATGCGTTCAACGTCGGGCTGCCGCTGCTCACCTGCCGCGACGCCGAAGCGCTCGCCGATGGCGAGCGCGTGCAGGTTGATCTCGAGCGATGCATCGTGCGCTGCGTGGTCGACGGCAGCGGCCGCGACCTCGGCGACCACGGGCCTCTGTTTGGTTGCGAGCCGATCCCGGCGCTGCTGCTCGAACTGGTGCGCGCAGGCGGGTTGTTGCCGCAGCTGAAACGGCGGCTGCAGCGCCCGCCGGCGTAGCGGCGAACGCGCTCAGAACTTCACGCGCATGCCCAGCGACACCTGGGGCACCGGGCGCACGCGGTTCATGCTGTCGCGAAGTTGCGCGAGCTCGCGGTCGAGGTCCGTCTGGGTTGCGCCGCCCAACGCCGCACCTCGCGGCTCGCCGAGGTTGAGCTTGCCCAGCGTGATCAATGCGGTGCTGCTGCCGGCACGCTCGTCGTCGGGCGAGCGGTCGAAGCTGAGCCGTCCGGTGCTGCGTGCGGCGCCGTCGTTGCCCCACGCCGCGAGCTCGGTGCGCAGCAGGCCGGTGGCGGGCCAGCCCGGTTCGATGGTGTCGCGTCCGATGCTGCGCAGCGACGTGATGTCGCTGCGCAGCGTGGGACTCGAAGATGACAGCGTGTGCCGAGATTGCAGTCGCCACATCGGCACCACCGCGCCCGGGTCGAAGGCCTCGGCGCCTGCGCTGGAACCGCAAGCCAGCGACACGACAGCAGCAAGGATCGACAAGGTCGAGCGCGCGAACATGGTGGTGCTCCCGGCAGACTGCGCGCGAAGTGCATTGCCTCGCGCTTGGATGCAGTCTGACGTCGCGGGCCCGCGCGTGAGCGTGGTTACAGCGTAACGATCAAGCGGCCAGTGATCGATTCACGCCCGTCTTCCGGGTGGTTCTCGCGCAAGCGCTTGAGAGCGCGAAGTCGTAATCGACTGTCACCGGCGCGTGATCTGAGAAACGCTGGTCGTGGTAGATCGCCTCGCGCGAGATCGATCTCATGTGTGCGATGTTGATGTCGCCCACGAGGACAGACTCGCGTTCCTCTTTCAGCCGCATGAGATGCGGGCAGATCACCCCGCGGCCCCCGCACGCACATACAATCGGCGCCCGCCGTTTCTGCCCGCTGCAGGAAGCCTTTGCTGGCCGACGAAACGAATGCCGTTCAGGTTGAGTGTCACCCCGGCGAAACCCACAGCGACTCCGACATGAACACGTCCTCATCTTCGCGCCCACCCGACGCGCTGGCCCTGGAGTTCGTCCGTTTCGCGGTCGATGTTGGCGCGCTGCGCTTCGGCGAATTCAAGACCAAGGCCGGTCGCCTGTCGCCGTACTTCTTCAATGCGGGCGGCTTCGATGACGGCGCCAAACTCGGCCGCCTCGCTGCCTTCTATGCACGCCGCCTGCTCGACTCGGGTCTCGCGTTCGACATGCTGTTCGGCCCCGCCTACAAGGGCATCACGCTGGCCGCCGCGGTGGCGATCGAGTTGGCGCGCGTCGGTTGCAACGTGCCGTTCGCATACAACCGCAAGGAAGCCAAGGACCACGGTGAGGGGGGCGCATTGGTCGGCGCACCGCTGACCGGGCGCGTTGTGGTGATCGACGACGTGATCTCGGCGGGCACCTCGGTGCGCGAATCGGTCGGCTGGATCCGCGCAGCCGGTGCCGAGCCGGTGGCGGTCGCGATCGCGCTGGACCGGCAGGAGCGCGCCGCCGAAGGCGGCGTCGACAAGCCGCTGTCGGCCGTGCAGTACGTCATAGCTGAAATGGGGATGCAGGTCGTATCGGTCGCTACATTGACCGACCTGTTGGAGTATCTTTCCAGCGCTAGGGGCAGTGCGCTCGCTGCCCATGCCGCCTCGGTGGCGGCCTATCGCGAGCGATACGGAGTCTGAGCATCTTGGCTGTGCAGCGTCGGTACCCACAACAAGGCATCGCCGCGCAGCGCGCGCTCGGCGAGGTCGTGTGGGCCAGCGGCCTGCTGATCGGTCTGGCCCTCCTGCTCGCCAGCCATCGTCCGGCGCACGCGGACATGCCGGTGTCGAACGGCATCTACACCTGCCTCGACGACAAGGGCAAGCAGCTGCGCTCCGACCGGCCGATCCCCGAGTGCAGCGATCGCGAGCAGCGCGTGCTCAATAAGGACGGGTCGCTCAAGCGCATCCAGCCCGCCACCTTGACAGCCGAGGAACGTGCCGAACGCGAGGCAGCCGATCGCAAGGTGGCCGAAGAGCGCGCCGCGCTCAACGATGCGGTGCGGCGCGATCGCAACCTGAAGGCGCGCTATCCCAACGAGACGGTGCACAACAAAGCGCGCGAGTCGGCGCTCGAAGCGGTGCGCATCGGGCTGCGCACGTCGCAACAGCGCATCACCGAGCTCGAAACCGAGCGCAAGCCACTGAAGGAAGAGGCCGAGTTCTACCGCGGCCGCCAGTTGCCGTCGCGGCTGAAGCAGGCGCTCGAGGCCAACGAGACCTCGGTGGCCGCGCAGCGTGATCTGATCCAGACGCAGGAAGCCGAGTTGGTGCGCGTCAACCGCAACTACGACGTCGAGCTCGAACACCTGCGCAAGCTGTGGAGCGGCGCGCGCCCGGGTTCGGTGAGCTTGGTATCGGCGCCGGTCACGCATTCGGAGCCACGCTGATTCCGCCCGCATCGCTCACCAGCCTGCAGTGGCTTGCGCGCAGCGCCGCCGCACTACTCGCGCTGAGCGCGTTGTCGGTTGCCGCCCGGCCCTCCACTTACCTGTGTGGCGAAGATCTCGAGGTCAAAGTCGACTTCACGCCGCGCAAGGCGCAGCTTCACCTGCGCGAAAAGAACTACACGCTGCAGCGCGTGAAGTCGGCGCACGATGGCCACTACGTCAACAGCAAGGAAGGCCTCGATCTGCTGGCCAACAAGGGCGACCTGCAGCTGCGTGAAGGCAAGAACCAGCTGCAGTGCAAGCTGCAAATCACGCCCTGAGCGCGTTCGCCCGCGGCGCGACGCCGCGTCAGCGCGGCACTTTCTTCCTCAGCAACTCGTTGATCTGCGTCGGGTTCGCCTTGCCCTGGCTCGCCTTCATCACCTGGCCTACCAGCGCGTTGAGGGCCTTGTCCTTGCCCGCCTTGTACTCGTCGATCGACTTCGGATTGGCCGCCAGCACTTGGTCGACGAAGGCCTCGAGCGCACCGCTGTCGCTCATCTGCTTCAAGCCGAGCTGCTCGATGGTCTCATCGACTACGACAGAGTCGGCGATGGAAACGTCGGCGGAATCCTTAGACAGCGGTCGCTCTTGAATCCTGCCTGCGGCCCACAGATGATCGAAGGCCTGACGTGCACCGTTGTTTGACACCGTGCCATCGACGACGCGGCGAATCAAGGCCGCCAGCGTGGCTGGCGCGACCGGCGCCTGCTCAATCGTCAACCCCTTGGCATTGAGCCGCTTCGACACCTCGCCCATCAGCCAGTTGGCGACCAGTTTCGGTTGCTTGCAGGCGTCGCGTGCCGCTTCGTAGTAACGCGCGAGGGCGAGGCTCTGCGTCATCATCTCGGCGTCGTATGGCGGCAGCCCGTCGTCGCGCATGAAGCGCTCGGCCATCGCCCCGGGCAGCTCGGGCATCGCCGAGCGTACCTGCTCGACCCACTGCGGCGCAATCACCAGCGGCGGCAGGTCGGGGTCGGGAAAGTAGCGGTAGTCCTGCGCGTCTTCCTTGCTGCGCATCGCCCGCGTCTCGCCGCGGTCGGGGTCGAACAGAACCGTGGCCTGCTCGATCGTCAGGCCGTCTTCGAGCCGATCGATCTGCCAGTCGATCTCGAACTCGATCGCCTGCAGCATGAAGCGGAACGAATTGAGGTTCTTGATCTCGCGCCGGGTGCCCAGAGGCCCGCCTGGCTTGCGCACCGACACATTGGCATCGCAACGGAAGCTGCCTTCCTGCATGTTGCCGTCGCAGATGCCGAGCCACATCACCAATGTATGCAGCGCCCGCGCGTAAGCCACCGCCTCCGCCGCCGAGCGCATGTCGGGCTCGGAGACGATCTCCAGCAGCGGCGTGCCGGCGCGGTTCAGGTCGATGCCCGAGACGTCGTGCGAGCCCAGCCCTTCGTGCAGCGACTTGCCTGCGTCCTCCTCGAGGTGCGCCCGCGTCAGCGTGACGCTGCGGCGCTGCTCGCCGAGCATGAAGGGCACCCTGCCGCCTTGCACCACCGGGGTTTCGTACTGGCTGATCTGGTAGCCCTTGGGCAGGTCGGGATAGAAGTAGTTCTTGCGCGCGAAGATCGACTGCGGCGCGATGCGCGCACCCACCGCGAGTCCGAAGCAAATCGCGCATTGGACTGCGGCACGATTGAACACAGGCAGCGTACCGGGCAGCGCGAGGTCGACCGCGCTGGCCTGCGTGTTGGGCGCCGCACCGAATGCGGTGGCCGCGCCGGAGAACGCCTTGCTGCGCGTGTGCAACTGGGCATGCGTCTCGAGGCCGATCACGACCTCGTAGCCCCGCACCAATGGAGCCGCCGCCATCTCAAACCCCGGGCGGCACCGCACGGTGCCAGTCGGTGGACTGCTGCAGGGCATGGGCCACTTGCAGCAGACGCGCCTCGTCGAAGTAGTTGCCGATCAGCTGCAGCCCCACCGGCATGCCGTGTTCGCCGCGTCCGGCCGGCACGCTCATGCCAGGCAGGCCCGCGAGGCTGCCCGGCAGCGTGAAGATATCGGCCAGGTAAGCCTTGACCGGGTCGTCGCCCTGCTCGCCGATCTTCCACGCCACGCTCGGCGCCACCGGACCCGCGATCAGATGGCAATCCTGAAAGCAGCGCCGAAAGTCGTCGGCGATCATGCGGCGCAGCTTCTGCGCCTGCAGGTAGTAAGCGTCGTAGTAGCCATGGCTCAGCACATAGGTGCCGATCATGATGCGCCGCTTCACCTCGGGCCCGAAGCCCTCGGCGCGCGTGCGCCGGTACAGCTCGAGCAGGTCGTCGGCGTGCGACGTGCGGTGGCCGTAGCGCACACCGTCGTAGCGCGACAGGTTCGAGCTCGCCTCGGCGGGCGCGATGATGTAGTACACGGGGATCGACAGCTCCGTGCGCGGCAGGCTCACGTCGACGGCCTGCGCGCCGAGCTTCACCAGCTCGGCGACCGCGGCTCGCACGCTGCCTTCGACGTCACTGGCCAGAGTGGCCGGAAAGAATTCGCGTGGCAGGCCGATGCGCAGGCCTTGTAGCGGCTTGACAGCGCTCGCGCCGGCGAGCGGGCGGCCGATGCCGGAGCTGAAATCCTGCGGGGGGCGCTCGGCGCTGGTGGCGTCGCGCGGATCGTACCCACTCATCGCCGACAGCAGCAACGCGCAGTCGTGCGCAGAGCGCGCCAGCACGCCGGCCTGGTCGAGGCTGGAGGCGAAGGCGATGATCCCATAGCGTGAGCACACACCGTAGGTCGGCTTGATGCCGGTGCTGCCGGTGAAGGCCGCGGGCTGTCGGATCGATCCGCCGGTGTCTGTGCCGGTGGCCGCCGGCACCAGCCTCGCTGCTACCGCCGTGGCCGAGCCGCCCGACGAGCCACCAGGCACGCGCGCGCGATCCCACGGGTTGCGCACCGGACCGTAGGCCGAGTTTTCGTTGGCCGAGCCCATCGCGAATTCGTCACAGTTGAGCTTGCCCAACGTGATCGCGCCGGCACCGGGCGCGCCGCCCGGCACGCCGGCGCCGAGCCGTGCCACCACGGTGGCATCGAACGGACTGGCGTAGCCGGCCAGCATCTTCGAGCCGGCGGTGGTGGGCGCGTCGGCGGTGACGAACACGTCTTTGTGCGCGATCGGCACGCCCAGCAGCGGCCGTGCATCGCCCTGCGTGCGCAGTCGATCGGCCTGCGCTGCAGCGGCCAGGGCGCGCTCGCCGTCGACGTGCAGGAACGCGCCCAAGCCGTGATGAGCTGTGATCCGTGCGAGCAGATGTTTCGTCAGCTCGACGCTGGACAGCTCGCGCGCCGACAGCGCGCGCTGCAGCTCGGCCACGCCGAGCCGCTCGGGCTGCGCCACGCTCACTCGATCACCCTGGGCACCAGGTACAGGCCGCCCTCCACCAGCGGCGCGCTGCGCTGGTTGCGCTCGCGCTCGTTGCCTTCGGTGACCTCGTCGTCGCGCAACCGCAGCGCCACCTCGCCCAACGCGGACAGCGGCGTGTACAGCGGCTCGACACCACGGGTGTCGACCTGTTCCATGCGCTCGACGATGCCGAAGAAGCCGTTGAGCTGCGCCAGCATCGCGCGCTCTTCGTCGGGCGTGAGCGCCAGTCGAGCGAGGTGCGCGATGCGGCTCACGTCAGCCGGGGTCAGTGCCATGGTGGAACGTTGTGCAGGAATGCGTCGGAAGCGCCGCTTCACGCGCAAGAATCACAGGGGGTTGCTGTATTATCGCCCGCCATCGCCAGCCCCTCGCGCGCTCAAGTCAAGGTCATCTGCGCAGCGCACGTCCGACTGCGAACTCACTGAACGACAAGCATGTTCGGATCCCTGCGCCGCTACTTCTCCACCGATCTGGCCATCGACCTTGGCACCGCCAACACGCTGATCTACGTGCGCGGCAAGGGCATCGTGCTCGACGAGCCCTCGGTGGTGGCGATCCGCCACGAGGGCGGCCCCAACGGCAAGAAGACGATCCAGGCGGTCGGTGCCGAGGCCAAGGCCATGCTCGGCAAGGTGCCCGGCAACATCGAGGCCATCCGCCCGATGAAGGACGGCGTGATCGCCGACTTCACCGTCACCGAGCAGATGCTCAAGCAGTTCATCAAGATGGTCCATCCGCGCTCGATGATGAAGCCGAGCCCGCGCATCATCATCTGCGTGCCGTGCGGGTCCACCCAGGTGGAGCGGCGCGCGATCCGCGAGAGCGCGCTCGGCGCCGGCGCCAGCGAGGTCTACCTGATCGAAGAGCCCATGGCCGCGGCGATCGGCGCCGGCTTGCCGGTGAGCGAAGCATCGGGCTCGATGGTGGTCGACATCGGCGGCGGCACCACCGAGGTGGGCGTCATCAGCCTCGGCGGCATGGTGTGGAAGGGCAGTGTGCGCGTCGGCGGCGACAAGTTCGACGAGGCTATCATCAACTACATCCGCCGCAATTACGGCATGCTGATCGGCGAGCCCACTGCCGAAGGCATCAAGAAGAGCATCGGTTCGGCCTTTCCCGGCTCCGAAGTGAAGGAGATGGAGGTCAAGGGCCGCAACCTGAGCGAAGGCGTGCCGCGCAGCTTCACGATCTCGTCCAACGAGATCCTCGAGGCGCTGACCGACCCGTTGAACCAGATCGTCTCCAGCGTGAAGAATGCGCTCGAGCAGACGCCGCCGGAGCTGGGCGCCGACATCGCCGAGCGCGGCATGATGCTGACCGGCGGTGGCGCGCTGTTGCGCGACCTGGACCGCCTACTGGCCGAAGAAACCGGTCTGCCGGTGCTGGTGGCCGAGGATCCACTGACCTGCGTCGTGCGCGGCTGTGGCATGGCACTGGAGCGCATGGAGCGCCTGGGCTCGATCTTCACGTCCGAGTGACGGTGTTGCATACCCCATGCCACTGGGGACGCTCGATCGCACCCCGCCGCCCTTCTTCCGCCAGGGCCCGTCCGCGCTGACCAAGCTCGCGGTGTTTTCGGCGCTCGCAGTGTTCTTGATGGCTGCCGATTCGCGATTGAAGTACACCCAACCCGTGCGCGCGGCACTGGCGACCGTGCTGTTGCCGATCCAGCGCACTCTGCTGGTGCCGGTGGAGCTGGCCGAAGGCGGCAGCGAATACCTGCAGGGACTGACGAGCGCGATCGCCGGCGAGCGCGAGGCGCGCGCCAAGTTGGTGGCACAGGCCGAGCGTTCGGCGCGCGTCGAGCAGCTCGCGGCAGAGAACGCGCGCCTGCGCGCGCTGCTGGACTTGCGTCCGTCGCTCACCGTGAAGAGCCATACCGCCGAGGTGCTCTACGAGGCCACCGACCCGTATTCGCGCAAGTTGTTCATCGACCGCGGTTCGACGCATGGCGTGCTGCTCGGCTCGCCGGTAATCAACGACGCCGGGGTACTCGGCCAGGTGACGCGCGTGTACCCGCTGTCGTCGGAGATCACGCTGCTGGCCGACAAGGACGCGGCAATTCCGGTACTGAACCCACGCACGCAGCAGCGCAGCGCCGCCTTCGGTTCTGGCGATGGCGACTTCATGGAGCTGCGCTTCATGGCCGCCAACGCCGACGTACAGCAGGGCGACCTGTTGCTCACGAGCGGCGTCGACGGGGTCTACCCGCCGGGGCTGGCGGTGGCCACAGTGGTCAAGGTCGATCGCAAGGTCGATTCGGGTTTTGCGCGCATCAGCCTGCAGGCCAAGGCGCGGCCCGACGGCGTGCGCCATGTGCTGGTGCTCGACCCCCTCACGGCGCAGATGCCGGCGCGCCCGGAGCCCGATGTCGAGACCGCCGCGAAGCCGGGGCGCCAGCGCGGAGCCAAGCGATGACGCGCGCCGCCGGCGGAAAACACGCGTCATGCTTCGTGCTGCTGACAAAGGAGTGCGCGCCATGATCATGCCGCGGGGTGCCGACCAGCTGCTGCTGCCGGTCAATCCGCTGTTCATCGCGGCGTCGCTGCTGTTCGCGCTCGGCTTCAATCTGATTCCGCTCGGCCGCCAGGCTGCGATGCCCGACCTGTTGGCGTTGGTGCTGGTGTTCTGGAACGTGCACCAACCGCTGCGCGTTGGGGTGGGCATCGCGTTCGTGCTCGGGCTGCTGATGGACGTGCATCAGGGCGCGCTGTTTGGACAGCATGCACTGGCCTACACGCTGCTGAGTTTCCTCGCGGTGACGATCCACCGCCGGCTGCTTTGGTTTTCAGTGCTCGAGCAGGCGCTGCAGGTGTGGCCCCTGTTCGCCGCCGCCCACGGCGTCTCTCTGGCGGTGCGCATGGCCTCCGGAGGCAGCTTTCCTGGATGGCAGCTGCTGATTGCGCCGACGCTGGAGGCTGCGTTGTGGCCGCTGGCGGTGTGGGTCCTGCTGGCGCCGCAACGCCGCGCGCCCGATCCCGACGAAAACCGGCCGCTGTAACGACGAGGCCGCGATGACCGAACTGCGCAACGTCGAACAGGAAATCGATCGCTTTCGGGGCCGGCTGTTCGCGGCCGCCGCGTTCGTGCTGTTCGGCTTTTGCCTGCTCGGGACGCGGCTGGCGTGGCTGCAGGTCTGGAGGCACGAAGAACTGTCGACGCAGGCCGAGGCCAACCGCATCGCGGTGGTGCCGATCCTGCCCAATCGAGGCCTGATCCTCGACCGCAACGGCATCGTGCTGGCGAGCAACTTCTCGGCTTACACGCTGGAGATCACCCCGTCGAAGTTGAAGGCCGACGTCGACTCGGTCATCGACCAACTGGCGCAGGTGGTCGACATCCAGCCGCGCGACCGCAAGCGCTACAAGCGGCTGCTCGAGGACAGCAAGAGCTTCGAGTCGCTGCCGGTGCGCACCAAGCTCACCGACGAGGAGGTGGCGCGCTTCATGGCACAGCGCTTCCGCTTCCCCGGCGTCGACGTGCGCGCGCGCCTGTTCCGCCACTACCCGCTGGGCGAGACCGGCTCGCATCTGATCGGCTACATCGGGCGCATCAATCAGGCCGAGAAGAAGCAAATGGAGGAGTGGGACGACGACCGCCAGGCCAACTACAAGGGCACCGAGTACATCGGCAAGCTCGGTCTGGAACAGGCCTACGAAGACGAGCTGCACGGCGTCACCGGGTACGAGGAGGTCGAAACCAGCGCCGGCGGACGCGCGGTGCGGCGGCTCGATAGCCATGGCGCGACGCCGGGCAACACGCTGCGCCTGTCGGTGGACATCAAGCTGCAAGCACTGGTGGAAGAGATGTTCGGCGACCGTCGCGGCGCTCTGGTGGCGATCGACCCGCGCAATGGCGAGGTGCTGGCGCTGATCAGCAAGCCGACTTTCGACCCCAACCTGTTCGTCGATGGCATCGATGCCGACAACTGGCGCGACCTCAACGAGTCGATCGAAAAGCCGCTGCTGAACCGCGCGTTGCGCGGCACCTATCCGCCCGGTTCGACCTTCAAGCCGTTCATGGCGATGGCGGCGCTGAACACCGGCAAGCGCAGCCCGAACACGGTGATTTTCGACGGCGGCACGTTCCAATTCGGCAACCACACGTTCCGCAGCCACGGCGACAAGGGACTCGGGCCGGTGGACATGACGCGCTCGATCGTCAAGTCGAGCAACGTGTACTACTACTCACTGGCCAACGAGCTGGGCGTCGACCTGATGTACGAGCAGCTGTTGCCGTTCGGCTTCGGGCGCAAGACCGGCATCGACATCGACGGTGAACTGACAGGCTTGCTTCCGTCCACTGAGTGGAAGCGCAAAGCCTACAAGCGGCCGGAGATGCAGAAGTGGTACGCCGGCGAGACGATCTCGCTCGGCATCGGCCAGGGCTACAACAATTTCACCGCGCTGCAAATGGCGAGCGCCACGGCGACACTGGTGTCGGGCGGCCAACGCTACAAGCCGCGCTTGGTGCGCGAGATCGAAGACGTCGTCACCCGCGAGCGCCGGCGTGTCGCCAGCGACGCGATCGAGCCGATGCCCTTGAGGCGCGAGCACGTCGAGCTGGTGACCAAGGCGATGTACGGCGTGACACAGGAGGGCACGTCCGTGCGCTCGTTCATCGGCGCACCTTACAAGACCGGTGGCAAGACCGGCACCGCGCAGGCGGTGTCGATCAAGGCCAACGAAAAGTACAACGCCTCCAAGCTCGAGGAGCACCAGCGCGATCACTCGCTGTACATCGCGTTTGCGCCGCTCGAGACGCCGACCATCGCGCTGGCGGTGATTGTCGAGAACGCAGGCTTCGGCTCCGACTCAGCGGCGCCGATCGCGCGCCGCGTGTTCGACTACGTGCTGACCCGCCAGGTGCCCAGCATCGAGGACATGGCACAGGTACAGCAGGGGAAAGCCACCACGCCGGTGGGCAAGCCGCGCCCGGCCGAGGACTACGCGCTGCCGGGTGTGGCCTCCGCCGCGCCGCCCGACCCGCAGCTGGCGAGGACGCCATGAGCGCGGTCTTCGAGCAACCGACGCTGTGGCAGCGCGTGCGGCCGATGTTCGGCGGTTTCGACGCGACGCTCGGGCTGGTGGCGCTCCTGCTGGCCAGCGCCGGGCTGATCACCATGTACTCGGCGGGCTTCGACCATGGCACGCGCTTCGTGGATCACGCGCGCAACATGGCGATCGCGCTGGCGATCATGTTCGTGGTGGCGCAGATTCCGCCGCAAAAACTGATGGGCTTGGCGGTGCCGCTGTATGTGCTGGGCGTCGTGCTGCTGCTGCTGATCCTGGTGCCGGGGCTGGGCGTGACCAAGAAAGGTGCGACGCGCTGGCTGAACATCGGCATCGTCATCCAGCCCAGCGAGATCCTGAAGATCGCGATGCCGATGATGCTGGCGTGGTGGTTCCAGAAGCGGGAGGGCCGGCTGCACGCACCAGACTTCGCGATCGCTGGAGTGCTGCTGATGATTCCGGTGGGGCTTGTCGTCAAGCAACCCGATCTCGGCACCGCCATCCTCATCTTGTCGGCCGGCCTGTATGTGATCTTCTTCGCCGGGCTGTCGTGGAAACTGATCATCCCGGTGCTGGCGCTCGGCGCGGCCGGCGTGATCGCGGTGGTGGTCAGCCAGGATCGCCTGTGCGATCCCGACTTCGCCTGGCCGATGTTGCGTGACTACCAGAAGCACCGCGTCTGCACGCTGCTCGATCCGACCACCGACCCGCTGGGCAAGGGCTTTCACATCATCCAGGGGATGATCGCCATCGGCTCTGGCGGAGTCACCGGCAAGGGCTTCATGAACGGCACGCAGACGCACCTGGAGTTCATTCCCGAGCGCACCACCGACTTCGTGTTCGCGGCCTTCGGCGAGGAGTTCGGCCTGCTCGGCGTGGTCGGGCTGCTGATCGGCTTCACGCTGCTGATCCTGCGCGGTTTGATGATCGCGGCGGAAGCGCCCACCGTGTTT
>Ga0068862_100000730_pt1 | contig 33267 bp, 32 predicted proteins | sample KBSSwiS52_FD_66598 | JGI IMG/M metagenome (GOLD analysis project Ga0068862, IMG submission 66598) | Switchgrass rhizosphere microbial communities from Kellogg Biological Station, Michigan, USA - KBS Switchgrass S5-2 | ecosystem: Host-associated > Plants > Roots > Rhizosphere > Soil ... | reverse complement strand
GTTCGACCCGACGATCACGGCCCCGGTCTACTTCGCGACCCTGCAGGAAGGGTTCGACTACTGGATCGACGAGCGGAAATTCTTCACGCCGGCGATCCAGGAGTGGGTGAAGAGCAAACCACCGAAGCGGCCGAACCCGACGTTCGACTCGCTGTACTGGACGATGCGCCGCACGACGAAAGCGCTGTACGACGCGGGCGGGATTCTGACGTTAGGCACGGACAACCCGAGCCAGGGTGAGTTCCTTGCCGGGTTCTCCTCGCATCGCGAGCTGCACGCCCTGGTGCTGGCGGGCATTCCGCCCGCTGCGGCCCTGCGCATCGGCACCATCAACAGCGCCCGCGCACTCGGTGCCGGTGACAAGCTGGGCTCCATCGAGCCGGGGAAATTCGCGGACCTGTTCATCGTCCGGGGCAATCCGCTCCGCGACATCCGCAACACGCGCCATGTTCGGACGGTGATGAAGGCGGGCGTGCTCTATGATCCGGCGGAGCTGCTCAAGTCGGTGGAAGGGAAGATTGGCGGAACGGCAGGACAGTAGGGGTCAACGTCAGTGGCCAGTCGGTCATCAGTCGAAAAAGTCGCCAGTCGCAGTAATGAGGAGGCAGTACCGAGTACTCAGCACCGAGTACTGAGTACTGCTTCCTCGAGACTCATACTGCCGACTGCCGACCGATGACTGACTGTCGACTACTGCCCCGCTCATCCCAAGCCGAGAAACCCCCGCGCCCAATCCTCCCGCCCGTTCCGCTCCGCCTGCTCCGCCACCGACGACCAGGGGTACGCCACGACGATCAGGTCGATGCTCCACGACGAGCCGCGCTTCGTGGCCACCGCGTATCTCGCATGCGGGGAGCCCGCCTCGTTGACCAGCCGGTCCGCATTGTCCGCATAACGCGGACACCCGACGCTGCCGGGGTTGAGCACCAGTCGCCCTCGGCGATCCGCCGCGACGTGCTGATGGTGGCTGTGCCCGCACAGAATGAGCTCCGCGCTCACGTCGCCCAGCCGCTCCGCCAGCGTGTCCGCGTTCACCAGCGACAACCGGCCGTCGACCTTCGCCTCGAGCAGGTACTCGACGTCGCTCGTGGGCGTCCCGTGCACGGCCAGCACGCCGTCGGCGACTTCGAGCGAAGCCGGCAGGGCACCGAGCAACTTGCGCTGCGTCCCGGTCAACGCGGCGCGCGAGAACACGACGCTCGGCGTATCTGACGCGTCAGGCCCGTGGTCGATCCACCGGTCGTGATTACCGCGCACCGTCGGAAGCGAAAGCGTCTCCAGCAGCTCCAGCGTCTCCCGCGGCCAGAGCGGGCTCGTCACACAGTCGCCGAGATTCACGATCAGGTCCGGCGATCGCTCGGTGATGTCCACGAGCACTTCCTCGAGCGCTCGGAGATTGCCGTGAATGTCCGAGATGACCGCGAGCCTCACATCGCACCCACGCGTTCGAGAATGCGCGCCAGCCGCCTGATGCCCGACCCGATGAGCGGCGGCGTCAGCCCTCCGTACCCAAGCACGATGCCGTTGTCCGGCGGTGGGCCGAGGTAGTAACGGCGCAACGGGAAGATCACCATGCCGTCTTCCGTCGCCGCCGCCGACACTCGCACATCCAGCGGTGAATCGTCTCGCGCGCCGCGCGTGAGCCACCCGACCATGTGCGTACCCGCGCTCGACGGCGCGAGCACGACCGCCCCGTCGAGCGAACGGGCGACATGATGTCGCATGGCCTCGTACCGCTCGACGCACGTCGCGCGAACGCGGCGCAGATGGCGATCGTAGTGCCCGCCATCGATGAATGCCGCCAGCGCCGCCTGATCGGCGAGCGGTGAATTGCGATCGGCGACCGCGCGTGCGTTGACGACGGCATCGACGAGCGCATCGGGCACGACACAGTACCCGAGTCGAAGCGACGGAAACATCGTCTTGCTGAACGTGCCGACGTACACGACGCGGTCCGCCCGCGCTGCGGCCTGACGAGTCGTCGCACCGTTCGCGCGGTGGCGCTCCGCGTCCAGCGTCTGCAGCGCGGGGAGAGGACGCCCGCGATAGCGAAAGTAGCTGTCATAGTCATCCTCGATGATCCACGCGCCCGCGCGCTCCGCCCAGGAGAGCAGGGCGAATCGGCGCGTTGCCGACAGCGTCGATCCCATTGGATACTGATGCGACGGCGACACGCAGACCACGCGCGCATCGGGTCCGAGCCTGATGCCGGCGGCCACATCCAGGCCGTCCGCATCGACAGGCACCGGTACCAGTCGAGCGCCCGCCGCAACGAGTGCGCCGCGGAGGTCGATATATCCAGGCTCCTCGATCCACACGGCGTCGCCAGGATCGAGCAGCAGGCGCGCGAGCAGGTCGAACGCCTGCTGCGCCCCGCTCGTCACGACGACCTGGTCCGCGCTGCATCGCACGCCCCGCGTCGCCGCGACGTGTGCAGCAATCGACTCGCGCAGCGGCCGGTAACCCGCGGGGTCGCCGTAGTCGAGCAGCTCGTACTGAAACGCGCGCCATTGTCGCCGCACGACGCGCGCCCACAGCGCGAACGGGAAACAATCGAGCGGCGGCCGGCGCGGACGGAACGGCCTCGGCTCCCCGGTGCGGTTCCTGGGCCCGGTGATGACGACCGCTGACAGCGCGCGGCCGCGCTCCGAGAGAGTGGGACGTCCGACTGGCTCCACATGCCTCGCGGCTTGCGCTTCCCTCGCGCGACTCGCGCCCCGTCGCGGAACGCGCATCATCTGCTCCGGCAGCGTACGCGCCACGAACGTCCCACCGCCTCGTGTCGTCGTCACGTAGCCCTCGGCGATCAGGCTCGAGAAGGCGGTCACGACGGTGAAGCGCGACACGCCGAGGTCCAGGGCGAACGCGCGCGTCGATGCCAGTCGCGTTCCGGGCACCAGATGCCCATCGACGATGCGCTGGCGAAGGCCGGCGTAGAGTTGATCGTAGAGCGGAGTCGCGGATGACGCGTCGAGCGGAACGATCGGCAGGAGCCCGCCAGCCCGCGTCGCCTGGCGGGCGGGCGAACGCGTCCTCGTGTCCGTCAAGGCTTCGCCGGCTGCACGCGCGCGTCGCGGGCGAGTAGCCAGTTCTGCAGCAGCGACACGAGCGAGCCGGCACTCATGGAGAGTGCGACGGCACTCGAGGCAGACCAGAGGAACGCCAACGTTCCGACCACGGCGATCACTACGAACGCGGCGGGTGTCGTCGTCTGGCCGGGCGACGGCGGCGTGCTCGATGCGCCCCACGCTGTCAACGCCGTGACGCCGAGGATGAGCAGCGACTCGGGACGAGCGAGGTCGGGAACCCAAAGGAATCGGACCTTCGCGCCGAGTCCCTTCCGCACGGCCGCAAACAGGCCGCTGAGCAGCGGGAGTTGAATCGCGAGACCGACCAGGCTCGACGGACGGAACAGCCTGATGTCATGCGCTCGATAGAGTGCTCGCGTCTCGGTCATGAGACGATGCGGATCCTTCGCATGATGCCGCTGCAGCGCCTCGAGCTGAGGACGCAGCGCCGCGATGCGCACCTGCTGCTCGCGGGCATGCCGAGCGAGTCGAAGGGTCAGCGGGAGGAGCGCCAGCCGCACGCCCGCGGACACCAGGAAAATCCCGCCGCCCAGGCTGCCGCCGCACAGGTGCGCGACGCTGAAGATCGTGGCCCGCAGTAGCTCGACGAAGGTGTCCCACATACCTGCCTCCGATTGGAGAAGACGTCCTGATCCTACGGCGCCGGGACGTCGCTTGCTTCGAAATGTAGTGGACCGGCGATTCTGACGCGGACCGGCGCTGTTGGCCAGTCCACTCCGGGGCGAAGTTCCGGCATGACGTTCACCACGCTCTGAGATGCAGCGCGCAGCCTATGGCATCGTGGTGGCGTCCACCGTCACGCACGCCTACTGGAATTTCCTCGTCAAGCGGAGTGGCGGGGGCCAGGTGTTCGTCGGCCTGAGCAAGGTGCTCGAGGCCGTCGTCTTCGCACCGATCTTCGTCGCCGCCCTGCTGATCGGTGACCGGGTGAGCCTGACGGGGGCGTGGCCGCTGATCCTGGTGGGCGCCGCGCTTACGCTGGCGAACTACCTGGCGCTTGGTCGCGCCTACGAGACGGGTGACATGGCCGTCGTCTACCCGGTCGCACGCGGCGCCACCCTGCTGTTCCTGCCGGCGCTGGGGTTCGCCGCGTTCGGCGAGCGGCTTTCCCCGTTAGGCTGGGGAGCGGTGGCGAGCATCGTCACCGGCATCGTCGTCCTGCAGCTTCCGGCGCTCGATCGCGCCGCGATGCGTCTCCTCATCCCGCGGCTCGCGAGCGGTTCGGTAGCGTACGCGCTCGTTGCCGCTCTGGCCGCCGCCGGCTACGCCGTGTGGGACAAGCGCGCGGTCCAGACCCTGCCACCCTTCATCTACTTCTACGCCTACTCCGCGCTCGTCGCCATCGCGTACGCGACGTTTCTCGGCCGGCGATACGCGTCCGATGTGTTACGCGTGGAGTGGCGAGCACACCGATGGCCGATCCTGCAGGTGGCCGTGCTGAACACGGTGACGTACGTGCTGGTGCTGTTTGCGCTCCGCACGGGAGCATCGACCTACGTCGTGGCCGTACGCCAGCTCAGCATTGCCGTCGGCGCCGTGATGGCGTGGCGCTTCCTGGGCGAGACGTTCGGCGCGCCACGGCGGCTTGGCGTCGCGCTCGTGGTGGCCGGATGCGTCCTGGTCGCGATGGTTCGCTAGGCGCCCAGATCACGCGCGAGTCTGCGCCCCCAGTACATGCCGAATCCGGTCCCGATAATGCTTGCCATGAATCCGGTGAACGGCCCGATCATCGCGCCGAGTGCCCACCCGGCATACCCGCCGATCGTAGCGCCCGCGAACGTCAAGAGTTTCGTCATGCGGTCGAGCCTCCCGGTCCGGTGTTCGTCCTGTGAAGGACGATCCGGGACCGTCGCGGGCTACGACTCAGCGCGTGGCTGTAGTCGCGGCACACCCGCTGGTGTGATGCAGATTAACGTCGATCTCGACGCGTTCCCCGGGCGCGACGTGGAACTGGCGCGGCCCCGCCTCGTACCCCTGTGTCGTTAGGCTCGCGACGTACACGCCCGCGCGTACCCGATCCCCGCGCCAGAGCGGCGCGCGATTCGGCGCCTCGGCGCTGATCAACCGGACCGTGTCCGGACGCTCGGCCGCGACCGGGCCGGCAATCAGAAGCGAGATCATGCTGCCCGGAGGTATCCGACCGAGCGAGTCGACACTCTGCGCGATTCCGAGTGAGACCGAGGCCAGCGTCGTGTCGCTCGCGGCTCGGCCGGGAGCTGGAAAGCGACGCTCGACCCACACCTCGGGCGTGACCGTCGGAGTGCATGCGGCAACTTCCGGGGTGCTGTTGCGGCATGCGACGGTGACGGAGCCGATCACACCAAGGACTCCGTGGACGTACCGTCGTCCGGTCATCGAACCGCCAATGGTCGGCTGCACCCGGAATTCGCGCAGCCCAGCGCGACGAACACCTCGGAACGAATCAGCCAGCGGCCGTCTCGCTTGATCCACTGCGCCGCGTAACGACCGCGGATGAGCGGCTTCCCATCCCGCGGATCGCTGCCCGTCCATGTCCCCGACTCGAACGCAAGCGGCCAGCGTTCGTTGTCGCTGACGTCGACGTGGTCGGGCTCGCGGCGATAGACCGTCGCGGAGTCGGCACCTAACGTCGCCCGGTAGGTGGCGCTCCCCTGGATGACGCGCCCGAGCCCAGATCGGATGACGACGTCGTCGGTCCAGTACGAGGCAGCGCGATCGAGGTCGTGGGCGGCGATGGCCGAGTTCTGGGCGGTACGGGCGGCGCGCACGGCCGCCGCCTCGCGCGACGGCTGTCGGCCGGACTGTACCAGTGCGACGGATGCAGCGGCGACGGCCGCGATGACGGCGAGCCGAATCGAAAGGGTCATGAGCTCCGGGGTGAGTCGGGTAATTAGCGGCGAGGCCGCGGCCAGTGGGGCGGTGTGACAATGAACGCCGGCTCGCCCGAGGGCAACGACGCCAGTGAAAATCCCGGTGTGGCGCTACGGTTCGCGGAGTGATCGGCGCCGACCCGACACGAGCCAGTCGGCGAGTGCCGCAGCAGCGACACCCGCCGTGTAGCACACGAGGTCACTCCAGAGAAAACCGAAGCCGAGCAGGAGAGCACCCACGCGCGTGCGCCTAACGTCGTCGATCCACGGCGCGTGGTAGAGCTGGCTCATTTCGATGGCGAACGAGAAGACGAGAGCGCCGATGGTGAGGTGCGCGATGCGTGTGCGCGGCCAGATCACGGCCGCCGCGAGGTAGACGGTCGCGGCCCACAACGCGTCACCGGCATACAAGCCGACCGCGTCCGGAAACGTCGCGCTGAAGCGCCGCGACGCGAGCCCGAGCGCGACCGTGACGATAGCCAGTCCCACGTATGCGGCTCGCGACCGCCGGATCGTTGGCGTGGTCTGCAATGCTGGCGCGGACGGCTGTGCTATGGAGAGATGCGAACGATCATGTCGAGCTGCACGGCGGCGCCGAACGGCAGCTGTGCCGCGCCCGTCGCGGTGCGGGCGTGTCGGCCGTTCTCGCCGAACAGCGCGATCAGCAGGTCCGACGCACCGTCGATCACGCCCGGCTGCCCGGTGAACGAGGGCGCAGAGCGGACAAAGCCGCGCACCTGCTCGACTGACACGATGCGGTCGAGGTTGCCGATATCCGCCTTCACGATCGCGAGGAGGTCGAGCATCGCGTCGCGCGCGGCCACGTTCGCATCAGGGGCTTTGATCTCCGAGCCGACCTCGCCGCGGAGTTGACTGACGCGGCCGGACACGAACAGCAGGTCACCCGACTGCTTCGTGCCGATATAGTTGGCCACAGGCGCCTTCGCGGGGGGCAGGCTGAGCCCGAGAGCACGAAGACGACCCTCTACGAGGCTCATGTCCGACCCCGGCGCCGCCACCCGCTCTCGATGTACGCGAGTCGCAGTCCCGACCGGAGCTGATTCCGGAAGCTTCCCGACCCGAAATCCGCGCCGCTCATCACGAGCGTGCAGCCGAGCAGGTACGCAACGTCCAGCCGGTGCTGCAGCAGCGCGAGATGACAGCCGTTGCCGCGGAACCGCGGAATGGTGGCGCCCCCGCCGAGACTCGCGACGCCATCGCGGATGCGCAGCGAGGCCACCGCCGCGGGTTCGTCGTCGAGTCGCGCGAGAAAGCGCGGTTGGTCCGTGGAAAATTCCCGACGCAAGTCGTCCATGGCCCGGTCGCGCCACTCCGGCGGCCACTCGAAGCCGTCAGCGAAGGTTCGCACGTACACGTCGAGATTCTCCGGGCTCACCCGCTCGATCGTTATGCGCATCCGCGGTGACGTGAGCTGGTTCGACGGAACTCCGTAGAGGATGGCCTGCTGAAACTCGCATTGCGAGAAGCGGCGCTCGGTCAGTGCGTCGGCGACGGCGGCCGAGAACCCGACCGGTGAGAGATAGAACGTGGGCTCCAGGTCATCCGCTGCGTAGTAGTCGAGGATCGCGTCGAGGTGCGCGACGTCCACGGCACTGAAGCAGAACACCTTGTTCGACGGCCGACCGCCCTTGGCCTTCGCGGCGAACGTTCGGCCGAACTGCGTCACGAGCGGCATGCCGGGTGACGGGATCGCCCCAGGGGCGGTCAGTTCGGGCGCGACGAGGCGCTCCAACCGCTGGGCGAGGTCTGTCGTGAGCACCGGCACGGCCGACGGCAATCGCATTGCCTAACACAACAGGGCGCTGGTGTTCGGCGCAACCTGACATGGCAGTCTTACCGCAGCAACGCTCGTACGCGGTCCGCGTACTGCCGGCTGCTGCGCAACTGGACTCCGCCCTTGAGCTCCAGCACGTGCCCGCCCGACTCGTGCGTGCGAACCGTGAGGATCCGATCGACCGCGACGATCACCGAGCGGTGAATCCGGATGAAGCGCTCCGGATCCAGCTCGTCCTCCGCCTGCTTCATCGTGCCGCGCCAGAGATGCGTCTTCGTCCCGACGTGAAGTGAGAGATAGTTGTCGGCGACGTCGAGCCAATCGACGTGATCGGCCGGCACGATGTGGTGCGTGTTGCCGCGCCTGACGACGAATCGTGTGCGCGCTCCGCGCGCGCGCTCCGCCTGCGCCGCGCCCGCGACGAGCGCCTGCCCGAACGCCGCGGTTCGGCGGCCGAGCCGCTCCTTCGCTCGCGCGACGGCGGCGTCGAAGCGCTGCTTCGTCACCGGCTTCTGGAGATAGTCCACCGCACCCACCTCGAACGCCTTCAGGGCGTAGCGCTCGAACGCGGTGATGAACACGACCGCCGGGACACGCGCCTCCTCGAGCGCGGCGATCACGCCGAACCCGCTCAGCTCCGGCATCTCGACGTCGATAAAGACGAGGTCCGGCTCGAGGCGCGTGATGAGATCGAGCGCGTCGAGGCCGTTGTTGCCCTCACCCACGAGCTCGAGCCCATCGGTGCCGCGCACGAACGTGCTCACGCGCTCGCGCGCGAGTGGCTCGTCGTCCACGGTGAGCACCCGTATCGGGCTGGCGCTCGGTTCTGTCACGACTCAGGCGGATACTCAGTCGGATGCTCGTGCACGCGAAACGGGATCTCGATGCACGCGACGGTGCCCCCCGATGGCACCGACTCGAGCGAGAAGCGGTGCTGGCCGTCGAAGGACGCGCGCAGTCGCTCGCGCGTGTTGCTCAATCCGATGCCTTCGCGCCTGGTCGCACTCGTCGTTAGGCCCGCGCCATCGTCGCGCACCTCGAGCTGGAGGCGATCGCCCGCTCGGTTCGCCTTCACCGTCACCCGGCCGCCGCGGGCGCGGCCGCCAATGCCGTGCGCCAGCGCGTTCTCGACGAGGGGCTGCAGAATGAACAGCGGAACCGACGCCTGCTCCACCGCTGGTGCAGCGTCGATCTCGAACTGCAGGCGGTCAGCGAAACGAAGCTGCGCGATCTCGAGGTAGGTGCGGGCGTACCGCAGCTCGTCCGCGAGCGGCACGAGGGCGTGGTCGCGATGCCGAAGCAGGTCGCGCAACAGATCGCTGAGCTTCGCGAGCATCTCGTCCGCGGCGGCGGGATCGCGATGGATGAGCGTCGAGATCCCCTGCAGGGTGTTGAACAGAAAGTGCGGGTGGAGCTGCCCGGTCAGGGCGATGAGCCGCTGCTCGGCGATCTGCGCGCGGAGCCGCTCGCGATCGAGGGCGGCGTGGACGGCGCGTCGCCGGGCCTCGACGACACCGACGATACCGGCGAGCGCGACCCAAGGCAGCACGTGGATGCGCAGCGCCTGAGGCAGATACGCGCCGACGCTCGGCCGGATGGGCGCGTCCCTGTACAGCAGGAAAAACTGAAGGACGCTCGTGATCGCGATGAGCGCGGCGACGGCGGCCGCCGACACCGCGATCGCGCGGACGCGGCCCTGACGCTCGGCGTCGATGCGCCTGGCGCCGAGCAGCATGAGGGGGAACGCGAGGACGGCGGCGTACCAGACGAGCGATCCGACGCCAAGGAGGTAGAGCAGGGTGCGGAAGTCCGGCGCGGGGCCGGGCATGCGCGGAAGCGCGCGTCGAGCGCCCTGCGATGCAGCGCGCATCATCTCGGGGGGCTCGGCGTATCGTCCGAGTGCCAGCAATCCGACGACGACGCCGACCCAGAGCAGCAGTGGGCCGAGCCAGCTCGGCGGACTACGTGGAGGGGACGGCCGGTTCACGCCGAATGGTGGACACCGAACGCGGCCGGTGCAACGGGAATCGCCGGGGCGGGGACAGGTCTACGGGATTTCGGGGGAAGCGGGAGACGGGAAGCGGGAGACGGGAACGGCGGCTGCTTGCTGCTTGCGGCTGCTAGCCGCTCGCCGACGGCCGCGTGCTGGTGCTTCGAGCTGCTCGCTGCTGCCACCAGCCGCAACGAGCCGAGCACGCAGCGGCAGCTCGCAGCGGCAGCTCGCAGCCTCAGTCCCCAGTTCCCAGTTGCCAGTTCCCAGTTGCCAGTTCCCAGTTCCCAGTTCCCGGCCGCTCCGCGCAGCTACCCGTCTCCCGCTGCCCGTCTCCCGTTTCCCCCCATACAGACCCCACACGGGCGGTAGCCGGCGGCGATCGCTGTCGCCTCGTCGGCGAAAAAGACGCGGAACGTTGGGTACGGACCGCCCCGCGCGATGGCCCGGGCGGCGGCGCGGCAGTCCAGGCGGCCATAGATCCGGGTGCGACGATGCCCGCCTAACGTTCCCTTCGTCGGGCTCTCGTACTCGATACCGTCGGGGCCGATCAGTCGGTATGTGCGGGCAGGCAATGGCGCTGGTTGCGTGGTACGCTGGTCCGACGGTCAGAGCCGAACGGCGTCGGCAATGGACGGCTGGCACTTGCCAGGTCGATGTGGTCTGGCTGGCCCCGGCGCGACGGTAGGTGACCCGGCTGCGTCGACGGGCAAATTGCGGGGGTGGAAAAGCCGCCTGAAGGCTGAACGGTCCATCACATTTCTGACCGTTCGTGTGAAACTTCGGACTGGGCCCCGCTCGTACCCTGACGATCGTCCCGCTACTATTGTGTTGTGCTACCAGGACTTTACGGGACGAGCCGAGGTCGGGCTCCAAGGAGTGCAACACCATGAAAATACAACCTCGCGGCGCCGCGGCGCTGGTCGCCGCGGTCGTGGCGGTGGCGGGCTGTAGCAGCGGTAACAAGGCGCTCGAAACCGCGCCCCAGCCCGCTCCCGTCATTCACGGCGACCCGGCCGCGATCGCGAACGCAAAGCCCGACAGTACGCGCTTCGCGTTTACGGAAGCCGACGTGCATTTCATGTCCGGAATGATCGGTCACCACGCGCAAGCCATCCGGATGTCGAAGCTGGCTCCGACCCGCGCTGCGAGCCAGTCGATCAAGACGCTGACGGCGCGCATCATCAACGCGCAGCAGGACGAGATCGCCCTGATGAGCCAGTGGCTTCGAGGCCACGGCCAGCAGGTGCCGGAAGTGACGCCCATGGGCATCAAGATGAAGATGGGCGGGATGGAGCATGACATGGCGATGCCGGGCATGCTCACCGAAGCGCAGATGAAGCAGCTCGAGGAATCGACCGGCAACAAGTTCGACGAGCTCTTCCTCACGTTCATGATCCAACACCACCAGGGCGCGCTCGCCATGGTGAAAGAGCTGTTCGGCACCCCGGGTGCCGGCCAGGACGAGACCACCTTCAAGCTGGCCTCGGATGTCAATGCAGATCAGGAAACCGAGATCGCGCGGATGCAGAAGATGCTCGTGAGCCTCAAGTTCGAAGGCCGCCTGCCGTGATCTCGCTCGGCTAGACCGTTCTACCGCAGTCAGTCCGCCCTACTAGAGGAATTTGATATGGCCCAATTCTCGTCCCATCGGTCGCAGGCGCGACCGTCCCGTACACCATTCTGGTCGTTGTCCATCGCGGCAGGACTCCTGTCGCTCGCGGCGTGCTCCAGCACGCCCAAGGTGTCGCAGTCGGCAACCCCCGCCGTCGACCCGCGCATTGGTCTCAAGGGCGGCATGACCGACGCCGGCAAGGCCGCGTGGAACCTGAAGGTCGTCTCGGAGACGCGGCCGCCCGAGAAGTTCGTCGGCTCGACGAACTCCGACCTCGCGTTCATCGGCAACTACGCGATCCAGGGCAACTACAACGGCTTCCAGGTGTGGGACATCACCAACCCAACCAAGCCCGTCCTCAAGACGTCGTACTACTGCCCGGCCTCGCAGAGCGACGTGTCCGTCTACAAGAACCTGCTGTTCGTGTCCGCCGAGGCGCCGTCGGCCCGGCTCGATTGCGGCGGCCAGGGCGTGAGGGACACCGTCAGCACCGATCGTATCCGCGGCATCCGTATCTTCGACATCACCGACATCGGGAACCCGAAGTACATCTCGAACGTGCAGACGTGCCGTGGCTCGCACACGCACACGGTGGTCGAGGATCCGAAGGACAAGGAGAACATCTACATCTATGTCTCGGGCTCGTCGGGCGTTCGGTCGCCGAGCGAGATGCCGACCTGCGTGCGCGACACGCCGGACAAGAATCCGAACTCGTCGCTGTTCCAGATCGAGGTGATCCAGGTTCCGCTCGCAAACCCGGCGGCGGCCAAGATCATCAACGGCGCGCGCATCTTCGACCAGCTCACGGCGCCGAAGGCGCACGGCGAGACGCCTGAGGACATCGCCGCCTCGAAAAAGATGGCTGAGGAGGCGAGGGCGAAGGGCGCGTTCACCGTCGAGATCTTCGGTTCGGAGCAGGTGCTGCCCGACCAGTTCTCGAAAATGTTGCTCGACAGCCTCGTCACCGCGCGCGGTGGCAGCGGCGCGCCGACCGGTGCCGACAGCGCCAAGCTGCGCGCGGAGCTCCCTGGCATCGTCGCGAAGATGTTCGGCCCGCCGCCGACGCCCGGCAGCGGCCCGCGCCCTGGTCCGAACCAGTGCCACGACATCACGGTCTATCCGGCCATCGGTCGCGCCGGCGGCGCGTGCGGCGGCTACGGCCTGCTGCTCGACATCTCGAACCCGGCGAACCCCGTTCGCATTGGCGCCGTCGCCGACTCGAACTTCTCCTACTGGCACTCCGCGACGTTCAACAACGACGGCACGAAGGTGCTGTTCTCCGACGAGTGGGGTGGCGGTGGTGCGCCGAAGTGCCGCGCGACCGATCCGAAGGAGTGGGGCGCCGACGCGATCTTCACGATCGAGAACGGCAAGATGGTGTTCCAGAGCTACTACAAGCTCCCTGCTGCCCAGACGGACAAGGAGAACTGCGTCGCGCACAACGGCTCGCTGATCCCGATCCCGGGGCGCGACGTCATGGTGCAGGCGTGGTATCAGGGCGGCATCTCGGTGTTCGACTGGACGGATCCGAAGCACATCAAGGAGATCGCGTTCTTCGATCGCGGCCCGGTGGATTCCACCAAGTTCACGATGGGCGGTTCGTGGTCGGTGTACTGGTACAACGGCAGCATCGTGAGCTCCGAGATCGCGCGCGGTCTCGACATCACCGAGCTGACGCCGAGCGAGTTCATCTCGCAGAACGAGATCGACGCGGCGAAGACGGTGCACATGGACTACCTGAACGCGCAGGGTCAGCCGAAGCTGGTCTGGCCGCCGAGCTTCGCGCTCGCCCGCGCGTACGTCGATCAGCTGGAGCGCAACAAGTGCCTCTCGGCTGACCGCATCTCGAGCGTTCGTACTGCGTTGACGAACGCGGAGCGCGCGTCGGGCTCGCAGCGCAAGGATGCGCTGTCGACGCTCGCGACGGCCCTCGATGGCGACGCGCGCAACTCGTGCGACGGCAACAAGGTCGGCAAGCTCGCCGGCGCAGTCCGCGATCTGGCGAACGTCGCGACCTGATCGGCAGCGGGGCGCCTGACGGCGTCGCGTAGTGAACCGGGCCCGGTGTTCATGAACACCGGGCCCGGTTGCATCTGGAACTAAGTCACGGGCCCCATCCAGTCCCATCCTGCCATCGTGTCTGCCGTTGGCTGTGTCAGGCCGGTTCAAGGGGGTCAGAGTCGTTGAAACGGCGAGTGTTTGTTTTCAAACGACTCTGACCCCTTTGAAAACGGATCCGTTGTTCTTGGGGAGACGGTTGTCATTCCGAGCGAACGCGAGGAATCTGCTGTCCGAGCCGAGCGGCCGACCGCTCGACCGGGATGCCAAGGATTCCTCGCCTGGCGGCTCGGAATGACAAGGCGGATGCCTAACGTCAACGGTGCTGTAACATCGTCCCAGCATCGATCTGCCAGCCTGCGGAAGTCGACACTAGTCATCTCGAACGTGGCCGAACGGAATCCACCGCGGTGCGAGCCGCGCTACATTTCGCCCGTGGATCCCACGAGGCCCCCGCATCCGATCTGCCGGCATGGGTACGCTCGCTCTCGATCGAGAATCAGCAGAATGGCTGCACGACCTCCAGCAGGAGGGCGGCGTGCGCGAACAGGCGGTCGCGCGCCTGCACGCGCTGCTCGTTCGCGTCGCGCGTGGCGTAGCGGCGCGCCGGCGTGCGACCCTCCCGGCTCGCGCGCTGGAGGACGTGGATGACGTATGTGTTCACGCCGCGAACGACGCGCTCATGGCGGTGCTCGCGAAGCTGGACACCTACCGTGGCTCCGCGCGCTTCACGACCTGGGCGTGCAAGTTCGTCATCTTCGAGGCGTCCAGTCGGCTCCGTCGCCATGCGTGGCGCGAGCGAAAGGTCGAGCCGGACGAGACGATCTGGGATCGCCTGCCCGATGCAGCCCCAGCTGCGCTGCAGCGCCTGGAGGACGATCAGCTCATCTCGGCACTTCACCACGCCGTGAACGAGCACCTCACGGAGCGCCAACGGTTGGTTTTTCAGAGCGCCGCGTTGGAGGATGTGCCGATCGACGTGATCGCGGAGCGACTCGGTACATCACGGGGTGCGATCTACAAAACCCTGCACGATGCGCGCGGAAAGCTCCGGCGTGCGCTGATCGAGGCAGGCCACGGGGAAGCGGAGCCTGTGTCATGACCAAGTCCGATCTTCAGAAACTGTTGGGCAGCCCGGACAGGGACCCGGGATGCGACGCCGGTCTGGATGTGATCGACGTCTATTGCGAAGCCGTCGTCCGCGGAGAGCCGATCGCTGGCCGGTTCACGGAGTTTCTCACACACCTGAGCAATTGCACGGCGTGCCGTGAGGACACCGAGAGCCTGATGGCCGTACTGCGCGAGCAGGAAAAATCGGGCGCGGGGTAAGATCTTCGCCGTGCGCGACGCTAACGAGGGTAGACGATCCTCGGGGCGCCGCCGGACACGAGCCCCTAACCCAGCCACGGTGAGAGCGGCTCTCCCGCGGCCACTGTCAGGAGCCTCACATGTCCCACGACTCCACGCCCGTCACGTATGCGAACATCGCCGTCGACGGACTGAACATCGCATACCGGGAAGCTGGCGACCCCACCAATCCCAAGCTCGTGCTGCTGCACGGCTTCCCTTCATCGTCGCACCAGTACCGCGACCTCATTCGGGTACTCGCGGACCGGTTCCATCTGATCGCGCCGGACTATCCAGGGTTCGGCCTCAGCGACACTCCGGACCCCGCGACCTTCGGGTACACGTTCGATCGGATTGCATCGGTGATCGAACGGTTTCTCGCGCTCAAGGGTTTTCAGCGCTACGGCCTCTTCGTGCAGGATTACGGCGGGCCTGTTGGGTTCCGGCTCGTCGCGAACAGGCCTGATGCGCTGGAGTGGCTCATCGTTCAGAACTCCAATGCGTACGAGGTCGGCTTCACGGCGGCCTGGGACGGTCTGCGGAACGCGCTGTGGAAGGATCGGTCCGCGGCGACGGAGCAACCGCTGCTCGGCTTCCTCACGCGCGACACGGTCAAAACGATCTATCTGCACGGCGCGAAGCGGCCCGAGCTCGTGAGCCCGGACGCCTGGGAGTCGGACATCGGGTTCCTGCAGCGGCCTAACGCGGTACGTCTTCACCTCGATCTGTTCTACGACTACCGCACGAACGTACCGCTCTACCCTGCGTGGCAGTCGTTCCTCCGTGAGCGACAGCCCAAGACGCTGATCTTCTGGGGTCAGGACGACATCTTTTTCACACGCGAAGGCGGCGACGCGTACCTGACCGATCTGCCGAGGGCCGAGATGCACCGGCTCGACGCGGGGCACTTCGCCGTGGAGGATCACCTGGACTACGTCGCGACGCACATCGGGCGGTTCTACGCGCAGAACGTCGCCGGAGCGAGGCGTCAGGCGTCCGCGGCGGCCTAACGCGTCGCCATTGTCATTCCGAGCGGAGCGAGGAATCGCCATCGTCCCGAACGAAGGGTCAGCCCTCTCCCGGGATGATTGCGATTCCTCGCCTCCGCACCTTCGGTGCTGCGCTCGGAATGACATGGTCCGGCGATTCCTCGCCTCCGCACCTTCGGTGCTCCGCTCGGAATGACACGGTCCGGCGATTCCTCGCCTCCGGGCCTTCGGCCCTCCGCTCGGAATGCCAGAAGCCCAGCGGTTCAGCGACTGAACCAGTACACCAGCTTGACCAGGAACGTGTTGTCCGGGTGCAGCGCGAACAGGTCGCGATAGTCCTCTGCCCAGGACTGGTCCGGATTCCGGTTCTCGTCATCCTGCCGGCCCTGCGTCCAGACGACGAACAGCGTCGATCCGGGCAGATACTCCCAGCGAACGACCGTGTTCGTGCGGAGCTGCGTGACCTTGAACGCGGTCTTCGCGCTGGGTGGCGGCGTGTAGGGCACGAACCGATCCGCGTAGCGGTCCGCATCGGGGGTGTCGCTCACTTCGCGGAAGCTCGAGTACTTCCCGGTCGAGACGAAGGGCTGGCCGTAGAACTCGAACGTCAGATTCGGCGTGACCGTGTAGTTGAGCCGAGTGCTCATCGACACCGTGCGCTGGTCGAGGTGCGCGAAGGAGTAGTGCACGACGCCGTCGGCGCCGGTGAAGTTGCCGTACCACTGCGCGTCATTGCGGTTGTGAGAGACGTTAGGTCCGACACTGACCTGGAAACGTGTCGAGAACCGCAGGTTCACGTACGGGCTCACTCCCCAGGTCGATGACTCGCCCTCGTCGCCGAACGACAGGTTCGTCCAGATGCCGGTGGAGACCACGCGGCGGCTGTCGGTATTCACGCCGCCCCACGGAGAGAGCCGGCGAGACTGTCGCACTGCCGGACCACCGCGCGTGCAGCGATCGCAGAAACTTTTCGTGAGATTCCCGAACGTGCTGCCAAGGTGCACGTCCCAGTTGTTCTTGAGACCCATGTGCCCGTTGAAGTTGAACGCGTTGTCGAGCCGCATGCCGGAGGTGTTCCAGGTCTCCCAGTGGTTGCCGTTGACCTGCGCCCAACGGTAGATGCCACGGGCGTCCTGAAAGGTCAGCGCACCCCACGTGCTCCAGTCGAGCACATCCGCACGCCGCAGAAACCCGAGATCGTTCACGTCGAAGCCGGCGGATTGCCTGACGATACTGGTCTCGAACCGCGTGATGCCGCCGCCATACTTCCCGAACTTGAGCTGTTCGGTGTGGCCGGACAGGGACGTGCGGGTGGAGTCAACCTCGTAGTCGTCGCCGGGCTGCTGGTAATAGTGAACGGCATTTTGCTGCGTACGGTAGATGACCTCCCGCGACCCCGCGACGCGCGATGCCGCCAGCTGCCCCGCCACTTCGTATTGCTTGTTGTGAAAGCGATTGCGGAACGTCGCGCCCGTGGTGAAGGCGGTGCTGTGCAGGTATGGGCGGGTCAGATCGTCGAGCGACCGATTGACAGCCGTCGCGATGAAGCTCACGCCACCTTCGCCGCCGCGGACATCCTGCTGTGCGCGCAGCACGGCGTAGTTCGCCATCGGCTCGACGGTCTGGTTGCCGACGCCCTCGACGCGTGTGGTCACGGCGTCGAGCAGCCCGAAGGAGAGTCCCCGGCCCGTCCGGCCCGTGAGCTTCGTCGCCGCGGCGATAGGCGTGGACGTGGCAGTGCCGGCGTTTCCGTAGTCGTCCAGCAGTGTCGGAGTGCGCCCGATGCGCCGTGAGTAGAACAGCCCTTCGTTCGTGCCGCAATCGACGACGGTGTAGCAGTTGAGGGCGAACCGATACAGCCCGGTGCCTTCGACGAAGAAGGGCCGCTGCTCCGGGAGAAAGGTCTCGAACGCCGAGAGGTTCAGCACGGCCGGGTCGGATTCCACCTGGCCGAAGTCCGGGTTCACGGTCGCGTCGAGCGTGACGTTCGGGGTGATACCGAACTTCAGGTCGCCCCCGGCCGCTAGCTGCTGATTCCGACCGAATCGTTCGTCAGGCATCGTGCGCTGCACGTTCTTCGCGACGACGTATGGCGCCAGCTCGAGCCGCTGCGCCGTCGTGATCCCCTGGAGCCCGGTCAGGCGACCCAGCTGCGACACGATCCCGTTGCGCTGCGGCGAGTACGGCGGCCACGCGCTGCGCTCGGCGCGACGCTCGATGTCGCGCCAGACGCCGAACCCGAACGTATGTCGATCGACGCGCGCGTATCGCAGCTGCGAGAGCGGAATCTGGAACTCTGCAGTCCAGCCGAGCGAATCGACCGCGACGGCGACGTCCCAGATACCGTTCCAGGAGCCGTCCTCGTTGCCGTCATTGCTCATCGCAAAGTCGCGCTTCACGCCATCAGGGTTGACGGCGAACTCGAAGCCGCTGCGCTTGTCGTCGTAGGAATCGACCAGGAGCTTGATCTGATCCGACGGACCGCGCACGTCGCGACGCGACAGCGCGTGCATGATGCTGTCCGGATGCGGGTCGAACATCCGCACGAAGACATACAGATTCTTCTCGTCGTACGCGACCTGGAATTCTGTTTGAAACGATGGATCTGCATCGACACGCGGCGCGAACTGCCGGAAGCCGGTGAACTTCGGTGCACTGCGCCACACGACGTCGAGCTGCCGCCCGTCGATTTCGGGTGCGGGACGCGCGACAACGGCAGTCGCTGTCAGTGAAATGATGGGGCGAGGGGTGCCGGGCGCCCGTATCGGCGCTGCGAGCACGCCGGCGCCGATGACAATGGATGGCAATAGCATGAATGGTCGGTGAACACGGTAACGGCCATTGGACAGCGGATGGGACGAATTGGTTGGTCGGTCCCACGTCCGCAGTTTGTGGCTGTCACCTCGAGCGGACGATCATGCATCAGAGCGTTCAAATGTCACGGCGTGCACAACCATAATAGGCGACCGTCGTCGGACGACGAGTGTCGGCCTAACGCGTATCAGAGAACATGTTCATTCCGAGCCCGCGCGAAGCGCAGGCGGAGGCGAGGAATCGCCGGCGATTGTCATTCCGAGCGGAGGCGCGAAGCGCCGCAGGCGAGGAATCGCGATCCTCCCGGTAGTGGGCCCCCCGACCGGGACGAGTGCGATTCCTCGCCTCCGGGCCTGCGGCCCTCCGCTCGGAATGACAAGGCTCGGCGATTCCTCGCCTCCGCCGCCGCGCGGCTCCGCTCGGAACGACAGCTCGTTACAAGCGCCGACCCATGCGGATGCACGGAAGAACAAGCCCGCCTGGCATCGGAACATCCACGGCTTCGATGTCCACGAAGCCAAGCGCGCGGTAGAGCGGCACGCCAGGCAGCGTGGCCATGAGCTCGAACCGATGGAAGCCTCGCGCACGCGCCGCGGCCTCGCAGGCGTCGTAGAGCCGGCGCGCCAACCCGCGACGCGTCCAACCGGGATCCACGAAGAACGCGCGGATGCGCGCAGGCATCGTCGCAGGATCGATCGCAACGTCCGCGTCGGTCTTCATCTGATCGCCGCCGAACAGCGTCTGGCGGGCACTCCACCCGCCCGCCGCGACGATCGTCACCCCGGCCTCGATGACGTAGTACGTCCCATCCGCGATCAGCTGCGTATCGACTCCGAAGACGTGAGTCAGCGCGGCCTCGATCTGTGCAACTGTATAGACCGACGCGCTGAGCGAACGCACCGACCGCTCGATGAGCACGGACAACTCGCGAACATCGTCCTCGGTCGCGACGCGAAGGATCAGGATCCCGTCGACACTACGTCGTTGTTCCCTATCCTCGCCCATCGACGCGCGACTGGTGTGACCGGGCTTACCGCGATACGTAGGCGCTGACCGCGTCCCGCCCGAGCACGCCGACGTCCTCAGCCCCATGGCCCTCAGCGATGAGGGCGTCCATGCGCTCGGCGACGGTGGGGAGGACGGCGAGGGGCAAGGCGCCCGCGGTCTCGATCATGAGCCGGAGGTCTTTCCGCGCCATCGCGAGCTCGAAGCCAGGTGCGAAGTCGCCGGCGACCATTCGCTTTCCTCGACCGCTAATGATCGCGATGGGGTTGAACAACTCCGTGATGCGGAGCGCATCAGCGGGGGCGACGCCGGCGCCGGCGGCGACGCCGAACACATCGGCGACAAGCGCGGCGATCCCGAGGATGTAGGCGTTGCCGCAGAGCTTGTAGACGGCGGCGAGATCGGGTCGCTCTCCGACGTATTCGAGCGTCGAGCCGATCTTCGCGAGCTCGTCCTGCACGGCGTCGAACAGAGCCCGGGGCCCCGACGCCAGCACGATGCCCTGCGGCACCCGTGCGGCGGCGGGCCCAATGAACACGGGGCAGTGCAGGTAGCGCACGCCCTCGCCGTTGAGCCGCGTGGCACGCGCGGCGGTCAGGGCGGGCTGCGTGGTCGTGTGATCGAGGATGATGGCGTTAGGCGAGAGTCCCGGGCGCAGCGCCGCGATCACCTCTTCGACGACCGCATCGTCCTTGAGGACGAGATGGACGCGCTCCGCGTCGCGGACGGCGTCGGCGGGCGTTGCTGCGACGCGGATGCCGAACTGCTCGAGCGCACGCGCCTTTTCGGCCGTGCGATTCCAGACGGTGACGTGGTTGCCGCGCTTGGCGGCGGCTTCGGCGATGCCACTGCCCAGCAGGCCGGTTCCGAGAAGTGCGATCTGTGTCATCCCGGAAACATAGAGACCGGAGGAACGACAACTGCCTCGACTGACAACGCAGCGCGGGACCGAGCGAGCCGGACTAGGCCCGGTCGTCCTCCACGCTCGGACGAATGTCCAGGCCGAGCGCTTCGGCGATCACGACGGCCTGCTCGATCGTCACGATCGCTCCACGAATTTCGGTCGTCTCCGGGTCGACCGCACTCACATCGCTCCCGCGCAGGTCGCACCCGGCGAAGTTCGCCTTGTGAAGCAGCGCGCCGGCCAGGTCCACGTCGTGAAACGTCGACTCCTCGCACCGCGCGCCCGTCAGATCCGCCTCGCGCATGCGAACGCGCACGAGGGTTGCGCTCCGGAGATCGGCGCCGGGAAGTCCAACCAGCGACCAGTTCCCGCCCGTGATCTGCGTGATGTCGAACGTGCATCGGTCGAACATGCTGCCCACCAGCTTGCACTCCGTGAACTTCGCGTCGAAGAAGTTGCAGTTCACGAACGTACAGTTCAGAAACGCCGCGCCAACGTGTTCCGACGCATTGAACTTCGCTCGCTTGAACGTACACTCGGTGAACACCGCGCCGGCGTTCTTCGCCTCGGTCAGGTCGAGGTCGACGAACAGGACGCGCGTGTGCGTCTGCTCGGAGATGTCCTCGCCCGACCAATCGACACTCGACTGCGTGACGTCGGGCTTGGGCGCCGCAGCGCCGCCTCGTCGGTCAGCCACGGATCAGCGACCCCGCGTGGATGAGCGGCACGAGCGCTAGACGCGCGCCGTGTCTCTCCGGAAGAGCGCCATCGCGCCCGCACCGAACAGCAGCGTCCAGACAACGACGCTCACGACGGCCGTGGACGAGAAGTCGCCCATGAGTGGCGCACGCGCGAGCTGCCCGACGCCCCACACCGGCGAAAAGCTCGCCACGGAGCGCATGGTCGGGGACAGTGCCGAGAGCGGGATGAACAGCCCACCGAACATCGCCAGCACCGCGAGCAGCGGACCAACGAACTGCATGACGTTCTCGGAGGGGAGCAGAAATCCCATGAACAGGCCAAAGGCCGCGAACACGAGCGAGCAGAGCCATGCGGCGAGTCCCGAGAGGAGCCAGACGTGCGGGGCCATGTGGACGCCAGCGACGGCACCCACCGCGAACTCCGCCGCCACGGCGATGAAGCCGAGTGTCATCGCCGTCAACACCTTGATGGCGACGTACGCGGCCGGTCTGAGCGGCGTTAGGCGCAGCTGCCGGCTCCAGCCGAGACTCCGTTCTACGGCGACGGCGGCCCCTCCGGACGTCGTCCCGACCATCGCGCCGTAGACAGCCATGCTGATCATGATGTACGCGAGTGCCTCGGGGCTCGCGGCCTGCTTTCCGCCACGAGCTGTCGCGCTGAACATGAAGAAGAACACGCTCGGGAACACGAGAATGAACATCACGGTCCGGCGATTCCGCAGCACGCGTCGCACCTCCAGTCGGAGGGCCGTCAGGTTGAAGCCGCCAAGCCGTGGGACCAGACGCGTGTGCGGCTGGGCGTGTGCCGGCGTCTCCCGGGCAGCGACGGTCATCGGGTGGCTCCGTTGGATTCGGCGGCCGTGTCGGCCGTCAGGGCAACGAACGCGGCCTCGAGGTTCTTCGACGAGATCTCGAGGTCCCGCGCGGCGGTCGTCGTGAGCAGATGTCGCGCGACGATGTCGGAGTCCAAGCACTGCACGAGCACAGTGTCCCCGCGTCGCTCGACGTTCGTCACGCCCGCGAGCGCGCGAAGGGATGCTTCGTCCGCGCCGGGAAGCGTCGCCCGCACGACACGGCCCGACGCGAGGTTTTTGATCTCGGCCGTTGTGCCATCGGCCACGACAACCCCCTGCCGGATGAGCACGATGCGGTCAGCGTAGGCGTCGGCCTCGTCGAGGTAATGGGTCGCGAACATCACCGTGCGGCCACGCTCGGCGTCCTCACGAATCGCGCCCCAGAACTCGCGCCGCCCTTCGACGTCCATGCCCGTCGTCGGTTCATCGAGGATGAGGAGCCGCGGGTCGGACAGCAGTGCCATCGCGAATCGAAGCCGCTGCTGTTCGCCCCCGGAACACTTCCCGACGCGTCGGTCGGCAATCTCGCCGATACCTGCGCGCTCGAGCACCTCGGATACCGGACGTGCGTGCGCGTACAGCGACGCGGTGTACGCGACCGTCTCGCCGACGGTAAAGTCCTTGAGGAGACCACCGTTCTGCATCACCGCGGAGACTTCACCACGGGCGATCGCGTCGTCGGGCGTGCTGCCGTACACGCGAACGCTGCCGGCGTCGGGGCGCGTGAGACCCAACAGCATGTCGATCGTCGTCGTCTTTCCGGCGCCGTTCGGGCCAAGAAAGGCGACGATCTCGCCGGAGTCGATCTGCAGGCTGAGATCGTTGACGGCGGTGACGGAGCCGAACCGCTTCGTCAGGTTGCGAAGGTCTACGGCGAGCAACGGTCTCGGGGTTGAGGTCGCGTCTACTACGTGGCCGTCGCGTGACTGGTCAATACTCGGCGAACGATTCGTCGAGAAAGCAGTACAGCCACTGCTCGCCCGGTTCGGCGGATGCGACGACCGGGTGACCACTGCTGCGGGCGTGCTTGCTGGCGTGCTTGTTCGGCGAGCTGTCGCAACAGCGCGTCGTGCCGCACTCCTGGCACGTCCGCAGATGCACCCATCGAGCGCCGATCTTCACGCACTCCTCGCATTCGCGACGCTCGGCGGTCCGGATGGTGGTGATGGCAGCGATGTGCGCGCAGGGGCCGTTGGACATTGCAAAGGCTCGACGGAAGAAGGGTCCAGCTGCGACAGTTCGAGGTAGCGATGCCCGGCTTTCCGGACCATTAACAGCGGGTCGAGGATCGAAGCGGGAGATTGAACCCCTCGCGGCTCCGCTCGGAATGACAGCTAGAGGTCCGGAACCGACATGGACTTCGCCGTGATCACGTCGGCGCGGCCCGGCAGCACCAGCGCGGTGGGCGACTTCGTGAAGAACGCGAGCCCACGATACGACGTCAGATACTGATACTTTGTCTTGAACATTCCACCCTCAGCGACGACGACCAGCGGGTTCTCCGTTCGCTTGAGGATCGAGAGCCATTCGCCGGGCTCGAGGCGTACGACGACGCCCGTCGCCTTGATGGCGTTCGCGATAGCGGCATGGATGGCGGCGTGCGCAGTCATGGCACCGTGCTCGGCGGAGGTAAGGGGAATCTAGCGTCACCGGCAATGCTCTGACGCTCGGGACACCAAACTCTCACGCGCCCATCTGCGCGAGCATCGCGTGATCGCGCTCGAGCCTCGACCGCAACAGCTCGACGAGCCGCTCCTCCTGCTTTACCAGACCCGCGAACGCGTGGCGCGGGGCCGGAGCCATCATCGCTACCATGTCGTGGCGCGCCATCGGCAGGTTGCGGTAACTCGCCATCCGTTCAGCCAGCGAAGACAGCTCCACAGCGATCCGCCGGTGCGCCGTCGCCAGCTCGCGGTACGCCTCCAGCTCGGTCTTCGCGTTCTCGTCCGTGAGATCGAGGGCCTTCATGTGCACCTCGAGCACGCGGGCCGTCGCTGCCACCAGCTCCCCAAGACTTGCCGGCACCACGGAATTCTCGGCAAGGCCCTTACCGCACGTCTGTTCCTCGGCCATCCCTCGCTCCTGTCTCGTCGATGCGCTCAGTCCGACCGCAGCGCCGTCAACGGATCGGTGGCGGCCGCGCGTCGTGCAGGCAAATAGCTCGCGAGCAGCGCCACCGCAATGAACAGCACCGACATTCCGGCGAACGTCATGCCGTCGATCGGACTGACGTTGAACAGGAGCCCGGCGATGAGCCGCGTCGCCGCGACCGCCATCAGAACGCCGACCACGACGCCGGTTCCGGCCAGACGCATGCCTTCGCGGACGACCATGCCCAGCACGTCCCAGCGCTGCGCGCCTAACGCCACACGAACGCCGATCTCGCGCGTGCGCCGGCTCACCGAATAGGCGATGATGCCGTAGAGCCCAACCGCCGCCAGCAGGAGCCCGACGCCTCCCAGCACACCGGTGACGATCGCCGCGATGCGCTGTGGGAAGAGCACGATGCTCGTCTCCTGCTCGAACGTCCGCACGAGTGGGCGTGGCAGCGCCGGGTCGATGTCACGAACCGCATCCCGGAATGCTGGCGCGAATGACGCCGGTGCGACCGTGGTGCGCACCATGATCACAAGGTCCGGACGCCAGAGCTGTGCGACTGGAACGTACAGGAACGCAGGCGTTCGCTCCGTGAGACTGCCGTACTTGGAGTCGCGCACGACGCCGACCACGGTCACGCGCTGACGATGGAAGCCAAACGTTCGGCCGAGTGCGTTGCCGTCGGGCGCGAGTCGCTTCGCGAGCGTCTCGTTGACGATGGCTACCTTCGCGGAGCGCTCATCGTCGCTCGACGCGAAGGGCCGGCCAAGCAGGAACGGAATCCTGACGACATCGAAGTACCCCGGATCGGCGGCCGAGAGCTGAACGGCGAGGCGCCCGCCACGGTCGCCCGACGAGGAGTCCGCACCGTCGAGCTGAATGGCGGCGCCGTTGGCCGAGTTCGACATCGGGATGATGTCGGTGAAGGCGATGGCGGTCACACCCGGCAGCGCGGCGACTCGCTCGCCAAGCGCACTATAAAACGCGCGCGCCTTCGTACTGTCGTACCCCCACGATTCCGCGTTCAGCTTGGCTGTCGCGACGCCCGTCGTCTGGAACCCCGGGTCGATACGAGCGCCGTCATCGAGCGCACGGATGAACAGACCCGCCGCCACGAGAAGGACGAGGGACAGCGCGAGCTGTCCAACGATGAGGATGCTGCTCCCCAACGTCCGTCGTGCGCTGCTTGCCGCCGAGTCGTTGCGCAGTCGCGACGTGATGTCCTTGCCCACGCCCTGCAGCGCGGGCGCGAGTCCGAACACGAGCCCCGCGGCCACCGACGTCAGGAGCGCGAACGCGAACACGCGGGGATCGGGCGACAGCTCCAGCGACATCGACGCATCACCGGGGATCGGGATCCGCTCGAGCCCGGCCGTGGCCAGTCCCGCGACGAAGGTCCCGCCAATCGCGCCGATCAGAAACAGCAGCAGGCTCTCCGTGAGCAATTGCCTGACGAGCCGGCCGCGCGCGGCGCCGAGCGCGGTGCGGAGGGCCATCTCGCGTCGCCGCGCGACCGCGCGCGCCGACAGCATGGACGCCACATTCACGCTCGCGATGAGCAGCACGAGCCCGGCGGCTCCGAGGAGCAAGGCAGTGAAGCCGAGAAAGGCATTGCGGGCGTCGTCAGGCAGGCCCGTGAGATCCGTGATGCGAATGCCGGCGTATTTGCGATAGCCTGCCGGCTCGCTGGTGTTGTCGACCCACGTCGACGTCAGCGCCGCGAGCTCGCGTCTCGCCGCCTCACGCGTGGCACCACGCTCGAGACGTCCGAACATCCAGAGCCAGGGGGCGTCGGCGAGGTCTCGGCCCGGACGGAGCTGCGCCTGCATCATGAGCGGCACCCACGCCTCGGTCTTGAGCGGCGTGAACACGCCGCGGAACCCCGCGGGCGCGACACCAATCAGCGTGAAAGGATGCCCGTTCACCGACACACTCCTGCCGATGACCGTACTGTCGGCGCCGAGATGCGATTCCCAGAAGGAGTGCGAGACGACGACGACCGGTTTGGCGAGCGGTATCCGATCCTCGTCGGGTGCGAAGAAGCGGCCGATAGCCGGGCGTACGCCGAGCACCGAGAAGTAATTGCCGCTGACGATGTTGCCGTAGACCGCGGCGCCTTCGCCGCCAGTGGAGATGGAGAGCGAGACCTTGCTCCACGCGGCCACGCCACTGAGCGTGCGCGTGCCGTCCCGCACGTGGCGGTAGTAGCCGTAGGAGCCGGACACGCCTTCGGCAAAATCGGGCGTTCGTCGCTCGAACAGCACGAGGCGGTTTCCACCGGACGTTCCCGGGAGCGGCCGGAGCACGACGGCGTTCATGGCGCTGAAGATCGTCGTCACGGCGCCGCTGCCTAACGAAATGACGATGATGGCGACGACGGTGAAGACGGGACTCTTTCGCAGCATGCGGCCGGCGAAGCGCAGGTCGCTCAGCAGGGTCTCGAGCACGGAATCTCTCCTGGAAGTGAACGTCGTCTCGGCCGTGATGCTGTTGCGCCGTCGAGCCATGGGCCGGAGCGCATCTCGTCGCTCGAGCAGCGCAGCCTGCGCAAGGGATGGGAGCGTGCGTACCCAGAGCCGGACGATTCCACGTGCGCCCGCGCGATCGTGCGCGGCGCGTAGCTGATCGCGGAACAGCTCGCGCATGTCGTCGCCGAAGCGGACGCGGAATTCCGGCGGGAACAGGCGAACGAGCGTTGCGAACACGCACTCCGATATGGAGACCAACCGTCGACTCATGTTGCCCACCGCCGCACCAGCGCCCGAGCGCTCGGCGACGTCACGAGCGACTGCAGCCGTCGAATCTCTGCCGAGAGAACGCGGCCGCCGAGGGCGGTGAGCCGGTAGTATCGACGTCGCTCATCCTCGGACTCGGCCACGCCCCGGCGATCCGACTCGGCCACGAGCCCCTCGCCGAGCAGGCGCTTGATGACGCGGTAGAGGTTCCCGGGCTCGAGCGTCACGAGCCCATCGGTTCGATCAGCGATGGCTTGCACGAGCCCGTAACCGTGCATCTCTTCGTCGGCTAGTGCGAGGAGGAGCTGGAGTTCGACGGGCTTGAGTGGCAGGTACGTCCGAAGGTCTGCGGGCATTGGTGGCCGGTGTGAATATGATCAAAATGATCATACGACGTCGCCCAAATCCAGTTTCAGCTTATGTGACGGGCGCATTGACAGGGGATGGTGCCGAGCGCCCGATTCACCATGACTCGAACTCACATACCATGATACGGCCCTCCCAGCTCACTGCGCGCGCTCTCGCGATCGCTGCGCTCGCCATCACGGGCGCCTGTGCGACCCGCGCGCGCCCCACGTCCGGCTTCGACGCCGCCGACGACCTTCCACCCACCGGGACGTTCTCGATCATCGCCTACGACTCCGCGTCGGGTCAGCTCGGCGGCGCGGTGCAGTCTCGCGTGTTCTCGGTGGGCAACGGCGTGCTCTGGGCCGAGGCCGGCGTTGGCATTGCCGCGACGCAGGCTATCGTGGACGTGAGCTACGGACCGCAGGCGCTGGCGCTGCTGCGGCAGGGGAAGTCGGCGTCGGAAGCGGTGAAGACGATCTGGGAACGCGACCCCGATCCCGACACCGCGCGGTGGTCGAAGTACGGCCGCCAGTTCGCGGTCGTCGACGCGAGAGGCAACGTCGCGGCGTATACCGGCCCGCGCGCGACACCTTGGGCAGGGGACCGCCAGGGGAAGAACGTGACGGTGCAGGGAAACATCCTCGCCGGTGCGGGTGTGGTCGACTCGATGCTCGCGGCGTACACCCGGACGGAGGGAAGTCTCGCACTACGGCTGGTGGCGGCGCTCGAGGCCGGCCAGGCGGCGGGCGGCGATACCCGCGGCAAGCAGAGCGCCGCGATGCTCATCGTGAAGAAGTGCGGCGGCGTCTGGCTGCATAACGACGTCGTTCTCCGCCTGCAGGTGGACGATAACCCCGAGCCGATCGCAGAGCTGCGGCGGCTGGTCGAGAAAGCGCCGCAACGTCCGCGCGGGGTTACCGACGCGAGTGGGGATGCGGCGTGCCGATAGAGCGGGAGACGGGAGACGGGAGACGGGAGATGGGAGACGGGTAGCGGCTGGGAACTGGCGCTGCGAGCCGGGGCTCGTTGCGCCTGGTGGCAGCAGCGAGCAGCTCGGAGCACCAGCACGCGGCCGTCGGCGAGCGGCTAGCAGCCGCAAGCAGCAAGCAGCGCTGTTTCAGTTCCCGGTTCCCGGTTCCCGGTTCCCGCCCGTCAGGGTCCTACGAGCGTCCGAATCTGTCGTACCGCATAGTCGACCTTCATGTCGAACACCCGCTTCCCTAACGCGGCGGTCGCGCGACGGGCATCGCCGGTAATGCCGTTGTTGACGCGCGGGGCGTTCGGGTCGCGGGGCGTGCCGGGCGGGCGCACCGGGTCGCCGACCGCCGTCTTGATCAGCTCTTTCCGCACCCAGGTGTCGCCGCCGAGGAACAGCATCTCGGAGGTGTCGGGGATGCCGGCATGTGAGCTGAGCGGGTAGCCCTCGTCGGCGAGCCATTTATCGAAGTCCGCTTGTCGCTTCGCATACACTTCGTCGCAGTAGAAGACGTGGACACCCTGCGGAGCGTACTTCTCGTCCAGCTTCTTCGCCACCTCGGCGTACACGTTAGGCTGGCCCCCGCCATGGTCGCCCATCAGGATCACGTTCCTGAACCCGGTGACGATGGCTTGCTCGGCGATCCGCTCGAGAATGGCGGCCAGGATCTCGTTCGTGAGACCGATCGTTCCGGGGAGCGTCGCGCTTGCGTTGTTCGGCGTGTACGGCAGCACCGGCATCGCGATCGCGTTGCCGAGCTTGAGCGCGATCGCCTTGACGGTGGCCTTGGCCATGAGGTTGTGGCCGCCGTTCGCGTTCTGCGGCCCGCGCTGCTCGGTCCCGCCCGTGTAGAACAGCGCCGTCGTCTTGCCCGCGGCGAGCGCCGCTTTGACTTCGGGCCACGTCATGAGCTCGAACTCCACGAGCGGATCCTTCGCGCCCGTTGCGGGCACCGCAGCGGCCGTTGCGTCGGCCTCGGCGGCGGGAGCGAGCGAGTTCTGAGCGAGAACGGACGATGCGGCGAGCGAGAGGAACACGGCACTCAGCGCGGCGCGGGGCAGCTGGCGAAACATGACGGTCTCCCGGGAGGTTGTCGGCAGGGACAAAGAGCGTCGAGGCGGGGCCGCACGCAAGCCCGGCCGGATACGCCCTGCAACAGCCGCAATCGTGTAAGCCCCTGCGCCGCTGTCAGCCGTGCGCTGATGCGTCGGGAAGAGGGCGCGCAACGTAGAGCCCGCGCCCGGTCAGGCCGTCGGGATCGTGCTCGACCGACAGGCCATTGATCTCGAACGCACCTCGCATCTCGTCGACCGTGAACAGTCCGAGCTCGTGAACCTCCGTGGCCTGGTACGCACGCCCGTGGTCGAGCACGTCGTAGTCGAAATGCAGCCTCGACATCCGGCCGTCGACCTCGGTACGCGCACGGCGCTCGACGCGAACGCCACCCGCCTCATTCACCGCGGACGACACGTAACCGTCGGCCAGCACACCAGGTGCGAGCCAGGGCTCGACGATGATGACGCCCGAGGGCGCGACGTGCTCGCGAAAGCAGGCGATCGCGCTCGTCACACCATCGACCGTCCGTACGTAGCCGATCGAGCTGAAGAGGCAAAGCACGGCGTCGTAGCGGCGGCCGAGGTGGAAGTTGCACATGTCGCTGGTGACGAACCGCCCCGAGCGATTCTTTCCCGCCGCAATGCGAACGAATACCGGATCGAGATCGACGCCGTCGACCTCGAAGCCGTGGCGCTCGCCTAACAAGCGCGCGTGCTCTCCGGTGCCGCACGCGACGTCGAGCACCGTCCGGGCATTGGGATTCACGGACCGGATGATCGCTGCGACGGCATCGGTTTCGGTCCCGTACTGCTTGAAGCTCGAGTAGACCAGGTCGTAAAGCTCCGCGGACTCGCTGAACATGGGTGTGTCGATGGCTTCGGTGGGGAAGGTGGCCGCCGTGGTGGCGCTGCGACGTATGTGCAATGTCGCCGCGGAGCGAGGGATGGAAAAGCAATTGCGGGACGTGGTCATTCCGAGCGGAGGGCCGGAGGCCCGGAGGCGAGGCATCGCCATCATCCCGGTAGAGGGGCCTCCCGGCCGGGACGAGTGCGATTCCTCGCCTCCGCGCTGCGCGCTCCGCTCGGAATGACCCCGGGTTCGCAAGGGCCGGTTCGGATCCCGATTTCCGTCCACTCGTCCCTCGCGGATCGCGGTACGGGCTGCATATTGCCGGGTCCCCCGACCCTTTCGATCTCGCGGCCGTTCGCACGTGTGCGCCTCGAGCCGCGACTCCCACTCCTGCATCTCTCTCATGCGCCTTCCACTGCGCGTGCGGACCCTCGCTGGTCTGCTCGTCGTCGCGAGCTGTTCTCGCGCCACCACACCGACCACACGCGCGCCGGCGCCTACGACTCCTGGCGCACAGGCGAATCCGCCTTCGCCGACGGACACGACGCGGCCGCAAGGCGGTGCACAGCCGCTCCTCACCGCGCAGTCGCCAGGGGGGCCCGGCGGCCCTCCGCCCGATCCCGTCCCGCGGCCCTACAACCGCGTGGTCACGCCCGCGGCGAAGACGCGCGCGGGTCTCTTCAAGACGCATCGCATCGGCAGCCGCCTGCTGTTCGAGCTGCCACCGAACGTCATGAACCGGGACATTCTCGTCGTGCCGCGTGTCGCCAAGGCTCCCGCCGGCGGCCCCTACGGCGGTCAGCAGGTCGGGCAGGCCATCGTCATCCGCTGGGAGCGCCGCGACCATCGCGTGCTGCTGCGCCAGATCCGCTACGACATCGTCGCTGACTCCACCAACGAGATGGCGCGGGCGGTCGCGGCATCCACGTTCGCGTCGGTGATCGCGTCGCTCAACGTCGACGCGTACGGCCCCGACAGCGCCGCCGTCGTGGACGTCACGCGCCTGTTCACGGCGCCGCCGTCGGAGCTCAGCCCGGGCGCGACGCTGCGTGGCGTTCCGGACGCGAACCGCTCGCTCATCGAGCGCGTCGCAGCGTACCCGGATAACGTCGAGGTCGAAGCCATGCTGACCGCGACGCCGCCAGCGACGCCGAATGCGCCGGTGCCGAGCCCGTTTTTCCCGCAGGGAGGACAGGCCCCGCCGTCGAACTCGCTGGTGATGCACTGGAGCATCGTGAGGCTGCCCGACCGTCCCATGATGGCGCGTCTGGCGGATTCGCGCGTCGGCTACTTCACGACCCAGCAGGTCGACTACGGCCGGCCGGAGCAGCGCGCGCAGCAGCGGACCTACATCCTCCGCTACCGGCTGGACAAGAAGGACCCGAGTGCGGCCGTGTCGGAGCCGGTGAAGCCCATCGTGTACTACGTCGACCCGGCGACACCCAACTGGCTCAAGCCGTACATCCGAAAGGGCATCGAGGCGTGGAAGCCGGCCTTCGAGGCCGCCGGATTCCGCAACGCCATCGTCGCGAAGGACGCGCCCACGCCGCAGGAGGATCCCGACTGGGCGGCGGAGGATGCGCGCTACTCGGTCGTGCGGTGGCTGCCGTCGGACATCGCGAACGCCCAGGGGCCTAACGTCGCCGACCCGCGCTCCGGCGAGATCCTCGAGGCCGACGTGTACATGTATCACAACATCATGGAGCTGCAGCGGATCTGGTATTTCAGCCAGGTCGGGCACCTCGATCCTCGCGCGCGCATGTGGCCGTTCCCGGATACGCTCATGGGACGCCTCGTGGAATTCGTCGTGGCGCACGAAGTCGGTCACACGTTAGGCTTCCCGCACAATCAGAAGTCGTCGTCGACGTACCCCGTCGACAGCGTGCGCAGCGCGTCGTGGGTCCATCGCATGGGCCACTCGGCGACGATCATGGACTACTCCCGCTTCAACTACACGGCGCAGCCCGAGGACAAGATCCCGCTCGCCGATCTGGTTCCCGGCATTGGCCCGTACGATCGCTACGTCACGCACTGGGGCTATGCGCCGATTCCTGGCGCCCGCACGCCGGATGATGAGCTGGCGACACTCGACGGTTGGGCGAAGGAGCAGGACGCGACCCCGTGGTTCCGCTACAACGTCGTCGGGTCACAGGGCTCGGATCCTGGCGATCAGACCGAGGCGGTGGGCGATGGCGACGCGGTGAAAGCGACGGGGTGGGGCATCAAGAGCATCAAACAGGTCGTGCCCTACATTCTCCCCGCGACCACTGGCAAGGCCGGCGACGATTTCGGCGATCTGAACCAGCTGTACGGCGGTGTGATCAACCAGTGGACCACGGAGCTCCTGCACGTCACCACGGAAGTCGGCGGGACGATCGCGCAGGAGAAGCACGTCGGTCAGGCTGGGGATCGTTTTACGCCGCTGCCGCGCGCGCGCCAGAAGACCGCCGTGAAGTTCCTCGTCGACAACGCGTTCGCGACGCCGACGTTCTTCCTGCGGGAGGACATCCTCCGAAAGATCGAGGTCGAGGGTGCGCTGCGGCGCATCAACCAGGCCCAGGGGGCGGTGTTAGGCGCGCTGTTCAACGATCGACGCATGGAGCGCATGATCGAGTATCCGGCGCTCGCGAAGACACCGGGGGAGGCGTACCCGTTGAGCGAGATGCTGGCGGACGTGCGCGCGGGCGTCTGGACGGAGCTGGGAAGGTCGCAGGTGACGATCGACCCCTTCCGGCGCGAGCTGCAGCGGTCGTGGTTCAACCTCGCGCGCGCGAAGCTCAACCCGACGCCAGTACAGCTGCCACCGGGTGCGCCGCCGCAGCTCGCACAGCTCTTCGGTCCGGCACGCGCGACAAGTGACGTCCGATCGTTATTCCGGTCGGAGCTGCGTGCCGTTCAGCAGAGCGCGCAGGCGGCGATTCCGAAGGCGACGAATCGGGAGACGCGCGCGCACCTCGAGGACATGCGCGATCAGATCAACCAACTGCTGAATCCTCGATAGTGCCTCCCTGTCATCCCGAGGAGTGACGCGACGAGGGATCCCGCGTGCGGTGCTCGTGGCCAGCTACGGGTGACGCAGGCGAGGTCCCTCGTACGCTTCGCTACGCTCGGGATGACAAGGAGGAAGGGGCTACGGGAATGCCGGCGGTGCCGTCCGCTTCTTCGTGGCCTGCTCGAAGGCGAACGCCAGCTCGAT